>ERZ772851.590-NODE-590-length-43093-cov-5.406339_pt1 | contig 43093 bp, 39 predicted proteins | sample MGYA00512137_ERZ772851 | MGnify/ENA primary metagenome ERZ772851 (study PRJEB29015, sample SAMEA2737663) | human gut metagenome | biome: human gut; feature: human-associated habitat; material: faeces | place: China | collected 2012 ... | reverse complement strand
GAGGATGTTTAGACGCAAGAAGGACGCTGAAGAGCTTAGTTGCGGATTTGAGGAATAATATAATTAGAAATTTATTTGATGATCTTATTGTATAACTCTTCGTTTTTATCTATGCAAGCTACTGCTTGAATTTTTGCCTGTTTGTTTTGTACAGTAATGGGATTTTTAGATACATAGTTTCTCATCCGGCAGCCAAACATAGATATTGTTAACCGTTTATCCCCTTTTACAAGTAAATAATCATAAGATTGTCCGATTGCGGTGAGAGCTCCGTTCATTCCCGAAAAAGCTTCTACATTCGATATTGCCGTGTGCCCTTGTCCTTCAATGACAATGGGATGTATCTCTCCTATCGATTTTCCGGCATTAGCGATAATCGAGCCTTGAGCGATTTGCCAGTTTCGGTTTTTTGTGCCCGATCCGTTCTTGTAGATACCTATTGTGACGCAGTCGAGATTGAAATTTGTTAACTGTCCGTATGATTCAGCTCCTAAATATATCCCACCGTATGTCCCGAATGTGAATACATCCATCAACTGTGCATTATCTGTATGGTCTATATAAAAAGCATAGGTTTGATTTGCAATTACGGCATCGATAATTTCCCGTTTGAATGAACGGCCGAATTCCCTCATATTTGCCGGATTTACATGACAGTGTAAAATTCGGGGGATGTCATAACAATAATCGATTCGGATAAATTGTCCACTTAATGGATAACCGTAGCAATGTTCGATAAGCACCAGTTCGCTTGTGTTTTTTCGGGTTGCAGTAAAGTCCATGGCAGTATATTCTCCGTAAAATGTGAGACAAGACAGAGTAACACCGTGAGCTCTTTGATCGGAACACATTTGGATAGTCGGTTTATATTTTATGATTTCATCGGCTTTTGTGTGAGTTTGTTCCGGATACCAGAATTGGATACCTCGTATTTGAGTTGCCGATTGTACGGAAATGAAAGGGTTGTCTTTATCGGTAATGCTGAATACCGAACCTACGGGATGATTTTTTGAGGGATGCTTAGTTCCTCTTCCCGTAGGGCCGTGCACTCCGATCAGAGAAACATTCTTTTTCAAAATTATTCCTCCGTTTACGGGATAGGGGGTCTCCGATGGATCGACAAATAAGGCCGTTCCCGATTGAGCCGCCCAATCTATTGCTTTTTGGAGATTTTGTTTGTTTACTTCCGGTGTATTGGTTGGCAATACGTTGAAATCCCGGATACTTTTGTAATTGTTCGCTTGTGCCGTTATAGCGCAAAGAACACAGAAAAAAAATAATTTAAGTGTTTTCATTATGTGTGTGTTTAGAATAGTGATAATGCAAAAATAGGAATCATTTGACATAAAACAAACATAATGTATTTGTTTTTAATGTATTTGAGAATGTGAAAATATTATTAGGTCTTATTTTCAATAGTATTGGATAAAATAAAAAAGGCGGCTACTTTATAAAAGCGGTCGCCTTGTCCGGTTTGTATGGTATAGATTTTATACTTTCCGGATAATTTCCATTCCTTTCAAAATAGCCTGTTCGTTCATCGGAATCAATTTATGATGCCGTTCGGGTAAAGACTTCTTCAACCCTTTCAGCACATTTTCAAGAGATACCATCGGTTTTACTTTCAACAATCCGCCGAGCACGATCATATTGAATGCTTTCGAATTTTCCATTTCGATTGCAGTGTCCATGGCATCTATACGATATATATCGATATCTTTTCGAGTAGGAGCGTGGTGTATTCCGTAACCGTCGTATATTAGGATTCCGCCTGGCTTTACTTTGTTTTCAAATTTCTCTAAAGACGGCTGATTCAGAATAATAGCGACGTCGAAAGTATTCAATACGGGAGAACTGATACGTTCATCACTTAAAATAACAGTTACATTGGCTGTTCCGCCACGTTGTTCAGGTCCGTAAGAAGGCATCCAACTTACCTCTTTATCTTCCATAAGACCCGAATAAGCCAGAATTTTACCCATCGAAAGGACACCTTGCCCACCGAAACCGGCTATAATTATTTCTTCTTTCATTGTGATCGGTTTTTACAAATTATTCATTTTTCAAATCTCCTAACGGGTATTTGGCAAACATGTTTTGTTCCATCCATTTATTTGCTTGATCCGGAGTCATTTTCCATCCGGAGTTACAAGTCGAAACAAATTCGACCAATGAAGTCCCTTTGCGTGCCATAGAGTTCTCAAAAGCCTGACGTAATGCTTTCTTCGCTTTTTTTACGGCAGCAGCCGTGTGCACGCTTTGACGTGTAACATAACATGTCCCGTCTAATTGTGCTACGAGATTTGATATTTTTAGCGGATAACCATTTAATTCTACATTTCTTCCGTAAGGGCAAGTTGCCGTTACCATTCCTTCTAATGTCGTAGGCGCCATCTGTCCGCCGGTCATACCGTAGATTGCGTTATTAATGAATATGATAACGATGTTTTCCCCTCGGTTGCAAGCATGAATAGTTTCTGCCGTACCGATAGCGGCTAAGTCTCCGTCACCTTGATATGTAAATACCATTTTTGACGGATTCAGACGTTTTACGGCGGTCGCTATTGCCGGTGCACGTCCGTGTGCCGCTTCGAGCCAGTCGATGTCGATATAATTGTAGGCAAACACAGCACAACCTACCGGAGCGATACCGATGGCTTGTTCTTCCATTCCCATTTCATCGATAACTTCGGCGACAAGTTTGTGGACAACTCCGTGGCTGCATCCCGGACAATAGTGCATGGGATTATCGTTCATCAGCCTCGGTTTGTCATATACGAGGTTTTCGGGTTTTATGATTTCGTTTACATCCATAATCTTGAGTTTTTAATCGTCTGTAAGAATACTTTCGTACTCTTTTGTAAAAAGGTTTCGATTTTATCCTTTGTAAAAAGGAAATGCCCGGATTACATCAATTTCTGTTTAAGAGCATTGAGCACTTCATCCGGAGTAGGAACGATTCCTCCTAAGCGGCCGAAATGTTCGACTTTAACTTTTCCGTTGACGGCCAAGCGTATATCTTCGACCATTTGCCCGGCATTTAATTCTACCGAAATCATACCTTTTACCTTATTTGCATATTCGGCAATGATTTTCGATGGGAAGGGCCATAATGTGATCGGACGCAATACCCCTACTTTTATGCCTTCTGCGAGGGCCATTTCTTGTGTTTTCAGACAAATACGGGCCATTGAACCGAATGCTATCATTAAATAATCGGCATTTTCGCAACCGATCTCTTCATAGCGCACTTCCGCTTCTTCTATTTTGCGGTATTTGGCTTGAAAACGAATATTGTTTTCTTCCATGATAGCCGGGTCGAGTTCCAAAGATGTGATAACGTTCCGTTTGTGTCCGGCTAGTTTCCCTTGAGTTGCCCAAGGCATTTGTTTACGTATCTCTTCTTCGGTGCGACGTGGCCGGAAAGGCGGCAAAACCACTTTTTCCATCATTTGACCGATAATACCGTCTGCAAGAATTATGGCGGGATTATTATATTTAAAAGCCAGATCGAAGCCTAAAGCGACGAAGTCTGCCATCTCTTGTACTGAGGCCGGTGCTAAAGTAATAAGACGATAATCTCCGTGTCCTCCTCCTTTTACTGTTTGGAAATAGTCTGCCTGACTCGGTTGTATAGTTCCTAAACCGGGACCTCCTCGCATGACGTTAACGATAAGGCAGGGAAGTTCGGCTCCTGCAATATATGAAATACCTTCTTGTTTCAAACTGACTCCCGGACTTGAAGATGATGTCATCACGGCTTTTCCGCATCCGGCACCACCATAAACCATATTGATTGCAGCTACTTCGCTTTCTGCTTGAAGTACCACCATGCCGGTAGTCTCCCAAGGTTTCAATTCCATTAATGTCTCCATAATCTCAGATTGCGGAGTGATAGGGTAACCGAAATATCCGTCTGCTCCATAACGTATGGCAGCATGGGCTATTGCCTCGTTTCCCTTCATTAATTTTACATCTTCTGTCATATCTTGTTCTTATTTTAAAGTGAAGAGAGTGGGAGACTCTCGTTTATAGTTTTACTTTATATACGGTAATACATCCGTCGGGACAAACATAACCGCAACTGGCACATCCGATACAATTATCGGGATTTTTCATGTATGCATAATGATACCCTTTATCGTTTACCTCTTTCGGCTGGAGAGCCAACACGTCAGCAGGACATGCCACAACGCAAAGTTCGCATCCTTTGCAACGCTCGTTGTTCACTACAACAGCACCTTTTATCTTAGCCATACTTAAAAAGATTTGTTTTATTCACGCAAATGTAGCCTTTTATTTTGAAAATAGTTCCGAAAACAACGATTTTTCTATATAAACAAAATTCAATATTCGGTTAATCGCGTTAATTTGTAACAGCTTAGAACTTATTTAAACTTTACTCAGGTAGAATTTGAAAAAAATTTCCATAAATAGTCGAATAGTCGATTTCCCTCTGGAGAAATTGTACCGATATTGGAAATAACATAGATCGGAAGAAAATATAAAAATGACCTGATAATATTTTTATCGGAAAATTTAGATGACAGGTTTTTATATCGTAATTTAAATTTTATAAAAAATGCCGGTATTCTTTATTTGAAAGTACCGGCATTTTATAATGATTGTTATTAATGTTTCCCGTCTCGCTCTACTTCGTAAGTCTTTCCGGGTTCTGTCATTATATCATATTCATACACTTTGTATAATAGAGGATATTGGGGATTGATTTTCGGAGAAATTAAGGGAGTTTTTATGTTTGCCGTTTGGTAAAGGGGGTTAGGGTTATTACCTTTGGCCGGCTTTATTCCGTCTCCTTTTAAAGGAACGTAAGAGCGAATTCGCAGATTTCCTCCGAGCTTTGATAATATACGGGCTTTATTGAGTTGTACACCGTCCCAGTCCATACTGACTTCAAAACCTCCGCGTGCCATAAGGCCGTTTACACTTCCTCTGCGCCACACATCGGGTAAGGCCGGCAACAAATGTACAGCCCCGTCGTGACTTTGTAGTAACATTTCGGCTACACCGGCCGTATATCCGAAATTTCCATCTATTTGGAAAGGTGGATGTGCATCAAAGAGATTCGGATATGTTCTTCCGTCATTATTACCCATCTCTACCAGCATCAACATGTTTTGTATGATTTTGTAGGCGTGGTTACCGTCTAGCAAACGTGCCCATAAATTAATTTTCCATCCGATAGACCAGCCTGTCGCTTTATCGCCTCTGTAAACTAAAGAGTTGCGGGCAGCTTGGAAAAGTTCGGGATGATTGTACGGTGAAATTTGATTGCTGGGATATAGACCGTATAGATGTGAAACGTGACGGTGGTCATTGTTGGGATCATCTACGTCTTGAAGCCATTCTTGCAATTGGTTATACTGGCCGATTTGCATAGGTGCAAGGCGATCTATCATATTTTGCAGTTTATTGCAGTAATCCGCATCTCCATTTAATATTTTAGTTGCTTGCAAGGCGTTTGAGAGAGCGTCGAATGCGATCTGATTGTCCATCGTGCAACCGGCTACGATAGAGTTACCGTTACCTCTCGGTCCATGTTCCGGAGAACTTGATGGTACGGTTACCATCCATTTATATGTCGGGTGTTCTGTCAAAAAATCGAGAAAAAAATCGGCAACGCCTTTTAGTGCCGGGTAAACATCTTGCAGATATTCCTTATCTCCGGTGTAAAGATAATGTTGCCAGACGTGTTGAGAGAGCCAAGCTCCACCATTGGGCCATACATAATCTGCACCATCGACAGGGCCGCAGCTGCGCCATAAGTCTGTATTGTGGTGTGTTACCCATCCGTTGCAACCGTACATCTCTTTTGCAGTCTCTTGTCCGCTTACCGAAAGCTCTTTAACCATTTGGATCAGAGGTTCGTGTGTTTCACTAAGATTGGTTACTTCTGCAGGCCAGTAATTCATCTCTGTATTGATGTTTATCGTGTATTTACCGTCCCACGGAGCTTGTAATTTTTCGTTCCAGATTCCTTGAAGATTTGCCGGTTGGCCTCCGGGTTGGGATGAAGATATGAGTAAATAACGTCCGAATTGGAACATTAATACGGCGAGAGAGACATCATTCCCGTTTTTAAAGTTTTTTACTCGTAAATGGGTCTCTTCTTGTGCTTCTTTAGAAGTTCCGAGATCTAATGTTACTCGATCGAATAGCTTTTTGTAGTAAGCAATGTGATCGGCCAAAGCTTTTTCATAAGGTTTCTTTAGTGCTGCTTTCATATAAGCGTCTGCACGTTTATGCTCATTTGCACTTACATCATTGTAATTGACAAAGTTTGTAGCGGCTGAAATATAGATAGTAGCGGTCGTTGCATCGGAAACTGAAATTTTATTGTCCGAAGTTTTTACTTTGCCGTCTGTCGTTTTTATGAATGTCTGGTTTTCAAGTCGGATAACACCGGGTACACCTTCATGGTCAGCGCCTTTTCCTGATAGAATTAATTTTCCTTTTTTGGTGGAAACGGTGTGTTTTAACGGTGATACATAGTCGGCTGTAAAATTCAAAGCTCCTTGTTTATCACTAGTGATTTGCATGATTACTACATTATCGGCAAATGACGTAAATAACTCTCGTGTATAGGTTACACCGTTTACTTTATAACGAGTGGTAGCAACAGCTCTTGTTAAATCTAAGTCTCGGTAGTAATCTGTGTAATTTTCATGTCCGTCAAAATGTAACTTTAAACTTCCTATGGTTTGGTAAGGCATTCCGTTGCGGGGAGTCCTGAATTTTTTTTCCATGATCGGTTTGGCCTCTTTTGATTTACCTTCGAAAATGAGACGTCGTACTTCTGGCAGAATGTCTTTTGCTTCCGGATTGTCATTGCGGTGTGGGCCGCCTCCCCATACAGTCTCTTCATTTAGTTGAATTTCTTCGTTATCTGGAATTCCGTAGACCATTGCTCCCAGTCGGGAATTTCCTAAGGGTAAAGCTTCGACCCATTGTGTCGCAGGCTGTTTGTACCATAGCTTTAGATTTTCAGCTTTTACCAGAAGAGCGCACATGATTAGAAAAGTGCTTGATAGAAAAATCTTTTTCATGATAGTGTGTGTTATGTAAATATTATGTGTTTTTATAAATTCGACGAGAATAGATTGTCCGGAGGCGAATTTAAGAATAAAAAATGGAATATAAGAACGCCATGCCTCAGAAAAACAAGGCATGGCGCTTTTGTAATAGTTGTTATTTTATGAGGTGTTAGAAACTTATTCTTGTACACCTTTCATCGAAACTTCAATAAATGCGGCTTTTGAAAATAACTTTTTCATTAATTTTTGGATACTTTCCGGAGTCTGTTTTTTTACAATATCTTCGAATCCCGACATATTATCAATACCGTACCGGTTATATGTATTGATTACTCCTAACCAGTATTTATTTTCATGCAAATTTTCCGTATGACTTTTCAGCATGTATTCTTTTACTTTATTGAAATCTTTTTCCGAAGGTCCTTCATTTATGGTCTTTTCCAATTCAGAAATAGCTCGTTTCTGGAGTTTTTTCTGCATTTCGGGATTTGTGTCGAACCCGAAAAGGAACATCCACGTGTCTGTTTCTTTAGAAAGGACAGATTGAGTCCCGACTCCGTATGTTCCGCCTTCTTCCTCTCGAATGGTCGCTGTGTAAACAATATCCATAATTTGGTCGAACATATTCAGTTTTATGTTGTTTTCCAAAGAGTATTTACATTTGCCTACATACGCTGCATATACTGTTGAAGTCAGAGTCTGCATAGGTTTTTCAAAATGGTTAGTATAATTTTCCATGCGGATTCCTACTTTATCCGTACCCGGTTTTTCTTTACTGTATGTAGATGGGAGAGAAGCAATATATTTTTCTACCAACGGTTTCAGTTCTTTTTCATCAATATTTCCGACAAAAGTAAATGTGAAATCAGAAGCGTCTCCAAACCGTTCTTTCCATATTTGCAATATCCTGTCATAGTCGGTCTGGTCTATTTCTTCAGGTTTCAGACTCATTTTTCTCGGGTTTTCTTTATATAAAGCGACATTGAGAGAATCTTTGAAGGCTGCACGAGGATTGGCGCTGGCATTTTTCAACATGTCCTTTATTTTGCTTTTCCATGCTTCTACAGCTTCTGGATCTTTATGCTGATCTGTAAATGAGAGATAAAGCAACTGCATTAATGTAACCAAATCTTTAGGAGTAGAACTTCCGTTAACGATTTCAGAGCGGTCGTCCAGTCCTATGCTCAGAGATACGTTTTTTCCGGCCAATACTTTTTTTAGATCTATGTTATTAAAGTTTCCTAATCCTCCCAAATCTATAATATTATTGAATATTTTAAGGTTGGGAATATCTTTGTCTTCGTATAACAGATTTCCGCCTTTGCTGATGCCGGTCATTAAAATTTCGTCATCTTTAAACGTCGTTGGTTTAATAACGACTTTAGCACCGTTTGATAGAGTCCATATCGTTGTACCGAATTTTTTGTCGGTAGTCGTTTTTATTATGCTTCCGGCTTTAGGTTCGTGGCTGATTAACGGTTCGTTCGAAACTTTATCGGTATAGGGTTGAAGTTCCTCATTTTTAATCTCTTTTAAAAGAGTCAGTATTTCTGCTTCCGATGGATATGAAACTCCGTCTTTTTCTGGTCCGGTAATAGTAACTACGATATTTTCTTCTCCGATAAGGTCTTGTATGTATTTGTTTACTTGTTCGATACCGGTAGAAGCAGCGACTTTATTTAAAAGCATATAGTCGGTTTCGATACCGCATATTGATCCTCCATCTGTAAAATGGCTGACATATTCTTCAACATAAGAATTATTCTTTTGCTTTTCCCGTTCTTTATACATACTTTCGATCATACTCAACAGATTAGCCTTTGCCCGTTCATATTCCGATTCGGTGAACCCAAATCGGTTTACACGTTCGGTTTCTTGGAGAAGAGCCTTAAGTGCTTTTTGAGTTTCTCCCTCTTTACTGACAGCCATAGTCGTAAATGCATCCATTGTTTTGGAAACAATAAAATTTGCGTCATAGCTGTATGCAGACATGAAAGGGGCATTCGGCTTTTCTGATATTTCTTTTAGACGATCGTTCAGCATCATTGAAGTGACCGATTTAAGGTAAATACCGGCAATACCCGCAATAGTAGCTTTCAGCTCTTTGGTCATAGGTTTGTGTTTGTAATATACGGTCACTTGACTACCTGTAGCTTCTTTATCTTTTGCAATGGCGATAATCGGTTCTTTATTGTCGGGGACAGTATAGTAGATTCGTTCGGCAGCATTTTCCGGTTTGGGAATGGTATTGAAAATTTCCTTTAGTTTTTTTTCTGTTTTATCTGCATCTATATCTCCTACAATAATAATTCCTTGTAAGTCGGGACGATACCATTTGTGATAATAATCTTTTAATGTTTGGTAAGGAAAGTTCATAACTATATCCATTGTCCCGATAGGCATACGGTTGGCATATTGGCTACCTGCGAATACCTGTGGAATAAGTTTTTCGAGAATACGCATGTTGGCGTTGGTTCGGGTTCTCCATTCTTCTCTAATTACCCCCCGTTCTTCATCGATTTCTTTGTCTTCCAAGGCAATGGCATTAGACCAGTCGTGTAAGATGAGCAGACATGAATCAACGATACCTTCACGGTTTACCGGAACATTTGATATATTGTAAACCGTCTCGTCGAATGATGTATATGCATTTACGTCTGTTCCGAATTTTACTCCATTCGATTCTAAATAATTCAGCATCGATTTGCCTGGAAAATTTTTACTTCCGTTAAAGGCCATGTGTTCCAGAAAATGAGCAAGACCTCTTTGTCTGTCGTTTTCTAATATCGAACCGACGTTTTGTGCGATATAAAATTCGGCTCTATTTTTAGGAAATGCGTTATGACGAATATAATAGGTCAGTCCGTTTTCCAGTTTCCCATATTTAACTTTCGGGTCGATAGGCAGAGATGCCATTTGTTGGGCATACGTTATCAACCCGAATACTGACAATAAAATAATTGTTGTTACACTGCGTAATTTCATTACTTTCTTATTTTAATTAATTATTTTCGTTTATTCAATTTCTGCAGAAGAAACATATCCGTTCATCATTGCATAAAAACTGAGTCCGGACACACTTTTTATTCCCAATTTGGCTGTGATGTTTTTTCTGTGGCTCAAGACCGTATTGATACTGATATTGAGTCGGTCTGCAATCTCTTTATTAAGAAATCCTTGTGCTATGAGTTGTAATACCTCTATTTCTCTGGGGGACAGTTCTTCCTGACTTTCATTCGAAAATTTTTGACATGTGCGTTCGATCAGGTTTTGTAATTGTTCGATCAGAGAGTTTTGTTCCGAGCGTATGCAAAGCTGGTATTCTATATTAGAAAAGTCCGTTTGCGGATAAGTACACTCTGTCAGCAGAATGGTTTTTCCTTTACGCGGAAGAAAAAAATCATAATGGAGCAGAAATGTATCCGGAAATGTGAAGTATAGATCATATTTCTCCGGAGATTTTGATAAGAAATATTCGGTATCGGTATATACCGTGATATTTCCGGCAGAAAAATAATCGGTTAGAATTTGTTTCAATCCGATATTGATCAATGTAACAGGAGAGATAATCGCAATATCTTTATTATGTAACATTAAGCCTGATTGGTTTTAATTGTCGTTTTTTCCTCGTTTCATAGCTTCATTCATCGGTAACAAAATTCTGTTGCGAATGCGGTTATGTTGTTTTATATCTTTTTCAAGCGTATAAATCGCGAAAATTACTCCGTAGCAGAGGTTCGGATCTATCGTCCCGGACAAATGCATAATGAACAAACTGGTGAGATCGTGAAGTTTTTCTTCTAAAGAGTTTTGCTCATCATATGATCCTTTTGTCGGAAGTTTTATTCCATCGGGACGTTGGTTACCTATTTTTTCAGACAATAGTTTTATTTCGGGAAACCATACGGTCCGGTCATGCTCGATACGGCTCAATAACTCGTTTTTCACTTTTAGAAAAAATTGATGTATCAATTCGAGATTGTTTTCCGAAGTCCCGCTGTGCTGAATGAGCGAATTGAAATGTCGCTCAATATTAGGTAACTGAAAGCACTCATAATAAATGTTGGTTTTTGTCAGATAGTCTACTATTTGAGTCGCACAAAATGTCTTTAATCTGTTTTCCGGGAAAAACTCTTCATTGATGAATGTGTTTAGTATTGTGAGAAAGAAATCCGTATCGAGAGAATTTTCTCCACAAACCGAGCGGATACTCTTGTCTCCTATACCTAATGTAATACCGAACCGGTTTAATACGGGTATCAATGTCGGTTCGTGTAATATAATGTCGCAGAGCTTCATATCTGCATATACTAAAGGCATATTCTTTATTATTAGAAAGTTTAAATATTCATACTATCTATTATATGATTCCTGATTCCGAGATTATGTAGTTCATCGGAATATCATGTTTCTCTGTGGGTAAAAGGTCTGTAATCTGACAATTATAACAGATGCCTATTTTGCATCCTGTAACTTGTGGCAATAATCGGTCATAGTATCCTTTACCCCGTCCCAGCCGGTTACGTTTTTTGTCGAAAGCGATTCCCGGAATGATAATCATATCTATGACCGAAAGATCGGTAATACCGTTTCCTTGAGGCTCTATGATTCCGTAACTTCCTGTTTTAAGTTTTTCCGGATGATAATTGCAGATTATCAGATTGTCCCCTTTTACAGCCGGAAGTAAGAGTCGTTTATCTTCTTTCCATAATTTCAAAAAAGAAGAAGTATCTACTTCATCCGGTAAAGAATGATATAAAAGAATCGTTTTTGCCTGTTTAAATTCCGGCAACTGTTCTATACGACATCTGATCTGTTCCGAGAATCGGGTTCGCTCTTCTGCCGTTATATTTTTTTTAAGGTCTTTTATGCTCATTCTGATGTCAGACTTTTTGCACATGACTTTATCTTTATTTATTAGGTATTTCCGGAAAACCTTTATTTTCATCAAGAATATCTACAGCTTTCAAAAATGTTTTATCTTCCAGCATCAATATCGGATAAAATGCTTCATCTCCCAATAAATTTCGAGCTATATAGGCATGTAACTGGTTATTTATTATTTTTCGGGAGATATTGATATATACCGGACGAGGTTTTACGCCTTTTGATGCGGCATATGTGACAAATTCATCAAGTAAAGGTTTCCGTTTCAAATATTTTAATAGGTTTCCGTAATCTTTAAATTGAGATAGTTCTTGTCTGTGATTATTCGTATATTCCAGAGCAAACTGATAAATAATACCGTTATTTACGACATTGTTCAGATAGGACGTAACACCGATTGTATCTCGGGGTACGAATATGTCCGGCATAATACCGCCTCCGCCATATACAATGCGTTCGTTTCGAGTTTCGTAGCTTAAGGAATCGTTTAGCTTGATGCTGTCTTTTGTATCAAATTCTCCATGCAAGAAACGGTTCATCAGATCTTGATTGTAATCTTCTATATCCCCCATCTTATACTCTTTTTGTATCGATCTTCCGGAAGGGGTATAATATCTGGCGATGGTCAAGCGTATGGCCGATCCATCGGAAAAAGGAATCTGCTGTTGTACCAGTCCTTTCCCGAACGACCGTCTTCCGATTATCATGCCGCGATCATTATCTTGAATTGCTCCCGCAAAAATCTCGCTTGCAGATGCAGACCATTCATCCATAAGTACGACTATTTGATTATTTTGAAAAGCCCCTGTTCCGTCCGAGTAGGCTTCGTTTCCTTCACTGCGGGGAAATGCTTTTCCTTCGGTGTATACGATCAGTTGATCTTTGGGAAGAAATTCATTTACCATTTTAATTGCGGCATCCATGTATCCTCCTGTATTGCCTCGTAAATCGATAATATATCGGTCAGCACCTTCTTTTCGCAATTTAGCCAAAGCATTCATAAATTCATTGTAAGTATTACGTCCGAATTTACTGATCTTCAGATATCCGGTTTTATCGTTGATTTTGAATGATACATCTACGCTATTGACCGGAATGTCGCCTCGGGTAATGGTAAAAGTAAGCAGTTTCTTTGCCGATGAACGTTTTATACCCAAATCTACTTTAGAGTCTTTTAGACCTCTCAGCTTCTTCATTACTTTGTCCATGGGTTCTACGTTTTTACCCACAAAAACCGTATCGTTGATTGTTACAATTTTGTCTCCCGGAAGAATACCCGCTTTTTCCGATGGTCCGCCGGGTATGACACTGACTACCGTAATCGTATCGTTCAGTACGCTGAATTGTATGCCGATACCGCTGAAACTTCCTTCCAATTCTTCATTTACACTAAGTAAATCTTTAGCCGGAATATATGCAGAGTGAGGGTCTAATTCTCCGATAATTTTGTGCATTGCCCCCTCTACCAGATTGTTGATATTTACGGTATCTACATATTGACTTTGAATGATGCCCAACAGAGATTCTATTTTGTTCTGTTTTGCAAAAATGCGAGAACCTATTGTACTAGCTTGATGGTAAAAACGTCCTATGCAAATTCCTAAAACAATACTTATTGCAATGATAAAAGGAAGCCAGATTGCGGTTTTTTTCTTCATAATCGATATTCCCTGTAAAACTTCTATATATTAATTTAAGAGTCGGTTTTTAATACCTGTTTTTCTATTTGACTTCTACGAAATCAACTTCTATTCCTGCTTTTTTTAAGAGTTCTATTCCGTCGTTTAGTCTATAATATTCCGAAAAAACGACTCGGCGTATTCCTGATTGGATAATCAGCTTGGCACACTCTATGCATGGTGAAGATGTGACATATAAAGTTGCTCCATCACTGCTGTTGTTCGATCGAGCGACTTTCGTAATTGCGTTTGCTTCGGCATGCAAAACGTATGGATACGTATGGTCGTTATCATCTTCGCAAACATTTTCAAATCCTGCAGGAGTTCCGTTATATCCATCTGATATTATCATTTTTTCTTTAACGATAAGTGCTCCGACTTTTCTGCGTTTACAATATGAATTTTCCGCCCAAATGAGAGCCATACGTATATAACGTTTATCCAATATTGATTGTTTATTTTCCGAGTTCATCTTTTCTATGTTAAAATCGGATATATTTCCGCCAATTTTATGCAAATGTATGTCTTTTCAGCTATATATCATTTTTTTTCTCTTAAATAAATCCAAATTTTATATCTGTTCTTTTAGCCATTGAATTTCTTCTGCCCAGATCGATTCATCAGGGGTTTCGAGAATCAGTGGAATATTATCCATTCGAGGGTCTTTCATGATGCGGCGGAACAATTCTTTTCCGAGAATGCCTTTTCCTAAGCTGTCATGTCTGTCTACATGAGATCCTAAACCTTTTTTAGAATCGTTAAGATGCATTCCCCGCAAATATTCGAATCCGATAATTTCATCAAATTTTCGGAAAGTCGCTTCATAACTTTCTTCGGTTGTGAGGTCATATCCTCCGGCTATGGTATGGCACGTATCTATGCATACGCCGACACGGCTTTTATCTTCTACTTTATTTATAATATAAGCAAGATGTTCAAATGCGTAACCGACATTAGATCCTTGTCCGGCTGTATTTTCTATAACGGCCGTTACATTGTGTGTCGCATCCAAAGCCATATTGATAGAGTCGGCGATGCGGTCGAGACATGTTTCGAGCGATATTTCTTTCAAATGGCTTCCCGGATGGAAGTTCAATAGTTGCAGGCCTAACTGTTCGCAACGTTGCATTTCGTCGAGGAAAGCTTCTCTTGATTTTTCAATTCCTTCGTTTGTAGGGTGTCCGAGGTTAATCAGATAACTGTCATGAGGTAATATTTGCGCTGCTGTATAGTTATATTTTTCGCATCGTTCACGAAATAAGTCTATACTCTCTCTGGAAAGTGGAGATGATTTCCATTGCCTTTGATTTTTTGTAAATAAGGCAAATGCCGTAGCTCCTATCTTAAATGCGTTTTCCGGTGCATTTTCTACACCTCCCGATGCGCTTACGTGTGCTCCTATATATTTCATAAATATCGAGTTTTAAGTTTGATAATAAATACAAATTTACACTTTTCTATTGGATATTGAAGCCTTCTATGCTATTTTCATTCAGAAATGGGAAAAGATTCTTTATCTTTGAATCGGTAAATAACATGAATGTATTTTTAGAACCTGTTTGAATTTTCTCGGGTTATTAAAAAGTGATTGAAAATCGCTTATTATTTCGTATGTGTCCGATATGTTGAGTAAAAATAAAATAAAATTTATCCATTCTCTTGAGCAGAAAAAAGTTCGGCGGGAGACAGCCTGTTTCGTTGCCGAAGGAAATAAATTGGTAAATGATACGATAAGAAGTTTTGATTGCAGATTATTGGTAGCAACGGCTTCTTGGCTTGAGGAGCATCCGGGATTAAAGGCTGAAGAAATTATCGAAGTGTCCTCAGAAGAGATCAAAAAGGCATCATTGCAGAAGACGCCGCAAGACGTAATTGCCGTTTATCATATTCCTGATTATTCTATAAATTTCGAGAGCTTGGACAGATGTCTTTCTATTGCTTTAGATACGGTACAAGATCCGGGAAATATGGGGACAATTATCCGTTTGGCAGATTGGTATGGTATTGAAAATATTTTTTGTTCTTTGGGTTGTGCAGATGTATATAATCCTAAGACCGTACAGGCGACAATGGGGGCCTTGGCGAGAGTGAAGGTTTGTTATGTAGATTTAAAGGAGCTTTTTGAAAAGGTAAAGGTCCCGGTTTATGGAACTTTTTTAGATGGTGAAGATATATATAAGTCTGAGTTGACTTCACATGGAATCATTGTGATGGGGAATGAGGGGAAAGGCATATCTGAAAATTTAGAACGCTGTATTTCAAAACGTCTTTTTATTCCTAATTATCCGCAGGGAAGGGAAACGACGGAATCCCTTAATGTCGCGATTGCAACTGCTATTGTTTGTGCAGAATTCCGTCGTCGTATACGATAAATTATAAGCCTTTTTTCTTGGCTTCATCCCAAATCGCATCCATTTCGGCCAAAGTCATGTCTTTTAGGTTGCGTCCTTGTTGAATTGTGTGCTGTTCGAGATAGTTAAAACGACGTATGAATTTTTGATTCGTACGTTCCAGTGCATTTTCCGGATTGATTTTATATAGACGTCCGGCGTTGATGATGCTGAATAATAGATCTCCGAATTCTGCCTCCATCTTGTCTGTTTCCATGTTTTCGATTTCGGTCTGTAACTCTTGAAATTCTTCTTTTACTTTTTCCCACACTTGACTGCGTTCTTCCCAGTCGAACCCGACATTTCTTGCTTTGTCCTGAATGCGGTGAGCCTTGACCATTGCCGGAAGAGCCGAAGGGACTCCTTCGAGAACGGTCTTATTTCCGCCTTTCTCTTTTAGTTTTAACTGTTCCCAGTTTTGTTCTACTTGATTAGAGGTTGCCGCATCGGTATCTCCGAATACATGAGGGTGTCTGTAAATCAGTTTGTCACATAATGAATGACATACGTCAGCTATATCGAATTGATCTTTTTCTTCGGCTATTTTTGCGTAAAATGCAATATGTAATAAAACATCTCCCAATTCTTTACGAATACCATCGATATCGTTTTTTATGATTGCATCGCATAATTCATAAGTTTCTTCTATTGTATTTGTTCGTAAACTTTCATTAGTCTGTTTCTTGTCCCACGGACATTTTTCTCTTAATTCATCCAGAATGTCCAGAAAGCGGCCGAATGCCTCCATCTTTTCCTCTTTACTATGTTTTGTCATTTTAATTGTTGTTTAAAACGGTTCAGACCGTTATTTAAGAAATTTATATATTGTTTTATATCGATACTATAGCCGTATGCAGAACTCAAGGGGTCACCTTTGGGAGTAAGAATTACTTGGTACGGTTGGGATTCGCTTTCGAATTTTATTTGTTGCAAAGCTTGCCATTTTTCTCCGAAAGTCGTAATTTCCGTTGGTTTCCCATCGATAGAAATGATTTCTGCTTTTGGCAGTTTGGTTTTGTCATCTACCATTAGTCGTATGACGACGAATTCTTGATCGAGCAGATGTTTGATGCGTGGATAAGTCCACACCGAAGCTTCCATTTTCCGGCTTTCTGCACAGCCATATCCTGAAAATTCGAGTAATACGGGTTTCTCGGAATCTTTGGCATATTCCATACCTTCATCATAGTTGTCGAAATGATTGTCAAAATCTTTTGTGTAAAGATTGAAGTCTTGTGCATAGAGAGGGGGAACTAAAGCCCCTATTTCTTTTAATGGAGCACCCAAAAGACCCGGTACCATGTACAGTGTAAAGCTAAAAGTCAATATGGCGAGAAAAAATCTTCCGACGCTTATTGACGGAGTCTCTTTGTCGTGAGTAAATTTTAATTTTCCGATCAGATATATTCCTAAAAATGAGAAAATGATTATCCATAAAACAAGAAAAATTTCCCGATTTAGTAAATGTTTGCCGTATATGAGATCTGCTATGGATAAAAAAGTCAGGGAATAAGCCAAAATGAAAAAACCTGTGATTCGGTTAAGTAGCAATAGCCGGTGAGCTTGCTTGGGTGTTGCAGGATTCCATGTTATAAAAATAAGGATGATTGCAACCGGAAGAACAAAAGCTGAGACAAATCCCGTGAGAGTTAGATAAGGTCCTAAAATCGAATGCAGTGATGCAGCCTGCGTAAGATATGATCCGATATAAGATCCTGTACAGGAGAGTGATAGTAAAACTGTTAGAATCGATAATCCGATAAAATTACCGACAGCCTTTTTTTTGCTGATGATTGAGGAATGAAATGCTCCGAGTAAAAATGCTGCCAATATGACGAACAGAATAAACAAGAATAAATTAGATATTAGGTTTGTTGTAAACTGATAAAAGATCTGTATCCCGAATGCTGTTGTGAGCAGGATTCCACAGAGCGGAAATACAATTAATAATGTAACGCTGTATAATAATGTGCGAAAAATAGACTGTTTGCGTGATGACCTTTGCTGTTGAAAACTATATATGCTCATCAATATCATCGGCCATAAACAGGGCGTCAGCAAAGATAAAAGTCCTCCTTTAAATCCGTTTATGTAAGCTTTGCGATAGCTGATTTCTGTACCGGCATGATTTTCTCCGAATGCCTCCATTTGTTGTTTTACAGGTTTCCAAGTATTCAGATAAGCTTTATTGGAGTGTCCATGTTTGGTAGAAACGGTAGATGAGATAGAAGGTTCTGCATTCGGAATGATTTTATTGATAGTTTCTTCTAATACAAAATTATGACGGGTAGGAGGTAGGCAAGTGACATTGTTACATGCCTGATATTCGATATGTCCTTCGATTAGGACTTTTTCACTTTCGGGTATTATTTCGATTTCTTGTATAAATCGGGCAGAATGATTGTACCATTTGAGATTCATTTCGAATAGAGAATTATATTCTTCTATCGGACGATCGATTTCCCGTATATTTCCTAATAAAACCGCCCCTTCGATTTTATCGAATACAAAGGCTGTAGAATGAGGACCGCCTTCGGGAAGCTGTGTCCCGAAGAGATGCCATTCTCCCAATATGTGGGCTGAAAATACAATTTCTTTGAAATTTTCTTTTTCTGTATTGTTGATTTGGGTATTCCATTTGACCGGTTCTGTTTTTTGTGACTGGGCATTAATACAGGCTATTAAACAGAAAGCTAACAGAACGATAATCTTTTTCATATTTGTGTATATTGAAACTAAAATACAAAGATACTTCATAAAAACATATAGTAATAGTCTATTTTTCGTTTTAATCGGTATAAAAGTGATAAAAATGAAAGAGATTTACAACTTGTTGTTCAAAACCGCTTTTGGTTAGGGATTTTTTTCTAATTTTGTTTCTTAAATTTATGAATATATGATGTCAAAAATAATACCTGAGTCGCAAATTGCTCAGGTAAACAAGTTGATAGACGAGGCTGATCATATCGTAATAGTGTGTCATGTTTCTCCGGATGGTGATGCTGTCGGTTCTACTTTGGGTTTATATCATTTTTTATCTGCGATAGATAAAGAAGCTACGGTGATTGTTCCGGATGCTTTGCCGGATAATTTATTATTTTTGCCGGGAGCTAAAGATATTTTGATATATAGTCGTTATACTGACTTTGCAAATGAACTGATACAAAAAGCAGATCTGATTTTTTGTCTCGATTTTAATGCTTTGAAGCGTATTGATATGATGGAGCTGGCGATTAAGAATGCCGGTGCGAAAAAAATCATGGTCGATCATCATCTCGATCCCGAACAGTTTTGCAATGTAACGATTTCTCATCCCGAAATATCATCTACATGTGAACTGGTATTTCGTCTGATTTGCCGTATGGGAATGTTCGATGATTTGAATGTTCAATGTGCGACAGCGATTTATACGGGAATGATGACCGATACGGGAAATTTCACTTATAATTCCAATAAGTCCGATATCTATTTTATTATAGAGGAATTGGTAAAAAAAGGTATAGATAAAGATAAAATATATGCGAAGGTCTGCAACACGAATTCTGTCGATAAACTTAGACTGAACGGATATGCTGTGAGTCAGAAAATGGAGATTTTCCCGGAATACCGTGCTGCGATGATTTCTTTGACACGAGAAGAACTGAATCGCTATCATTATCGGAAAGGAGATAGTGAAGGGCTGGTGAATGTTCCTTTAAGTATAGAAAATATTGTATGTTCGGTATTTTTTAGAGAAGAGACAGGCTTTATTAAAGTTTCGTTGCGCTCCAAAGGAACTTTCCCTGTAAATAAAATCGCTGCCGAACATTTTAACGGTGGTGGTCATCTGAATGCTTCCGGTGGAGAGTTTTTCGGAACTATGGAAGAAGCGCAGGAGTGTTTTCGCAAACTATTGCCTCTTTATGTCCGATATTTGAAAGATTAATTTTTTTTATTGTCTTATATAGATTGCTTATTCTACGAATTCGTTATTTTTGAACCGATTAATATATCAGGTATATATTGTAACAGGAGAATTCTTACTAAATAAAAATAGATTAAATGAAACAAAAGCTTATATTGATTATGCTTCTTTGCGGATTCCTGGTTATAGGAACATCTTGTAAAGATGATAAAACTTACGCTGAGTTATTGCAAGAAGAACAAGATTCTATCGATAAATATCTAAAAGGTTACAGAGTTGCCGATATTCCGGCAAATCTCAATGACTTGGAAACTACGAATGGAGACAGGGAAAGTGCTGATGCTCCGTATTACAGGCTTGAAGATGGTGTTTATATGCAGATTATCTCTAAGGGGAATGGTACACCTATACAAAAAGGCGATAAAGTTTATTTCCGTTTTTTACGGCAAAACTTAAATACTCTTGCTTCTACGGGAAGTGCCGACGCTGTGGGTAATTTCTATTATGAAAATATCGACGATTATTATTTCAATTATAATACGGTTACGACATCTTCTTCCACAACCTATGGTCTTGGCATAGAGTACCCGTTGCAGTACGTAGGGAATAAAGCTGTTGTAAAGGTTATCGTTCCTTCGAAAATGGGATTTACCGAATCTATTTCGTCTGTTATTCCATATTTATATCTTATTGAGTATTCATTGAGTGAACAATAATAACCCTAACTATAAAAATTTCAATTATGTCATTAATTAAATCGATTTCAGGTATTCGAGGTACTATCGGCGGTAAGGCCGGAGAAGGTCTGAATCCCCTCGATATCGTTAAATTTACGGCGGCCTATGCGACATTGATCCGCAAGACGACATCGGTAAATACAAATAAAATAGTAGTAGGTCGTGATGCCCGTATTTCGGGAGAAATGGTTAACTATTGCGTGGTCGGTACTTTGATGGGTATGGGCTTTGATGTTGTGAACATCGGTCTGGCAACAACCCCGACAACCGAATTGGCTGTAACGATGGAGAATGCTTGCGGTGGAATTATTTTGACAGCGAGCCATAATCCTAAACAGTGGAATGCATTAAAGTTGTTGAATGAGAAAGGTGAATTTCTGAATGCGGCAGAAGGCAATCAGGTTCTTGAAATCGCAGCGAAAGAGGATTTTTTATTTGCGGATGTAGATCATTTAGGTAAAGTTACCGAAAATTTCACATATACACAGAAACACATAGAGAGTGTTCTTGCTTTGGATCTGGTGGATGTCGAAGCCATTAAAGCTGCAGGTTTTACTGTCGCTGTAGATTGTGTCAACTCTGTCGGAGGAATTGCTATTCCGGCTTTATTGGAAGCTTTAGGAGTAAAGAAAATCGAAAAGTTATATTGTGACCCGAACGGACAATTTCCACATAATCCCGAACCACTGCCTGCGCATCTTACCGAAATTTCTTCTTTGATGAAAAAAGGGGGAGCAGATGTCGGTTTTGTTGTCGATCCGGATGTCGATCGTCTGGCTATTATTTGTGAAAACGGGGATATGTTCGGCGAAGAATATACTTTGGTCGCGGTTGCCGACTACATTTTAAAGCATACACCTGGCAATACGGTATCGAATCTGAGCTCTTCCAGAGCTTTACGGGACGTGACTCGTTCTTATGGTCAACAATATAATGCAGCCGCTGTAGGAGAGGTGAATGTCGTAACCAAAATGAAAGAAACCGGTGCAGTAATTGGTGGAGAAGGGAACGGTGGAGTTATTTATCCAGCAAGTCACTACGGTCGGGATGCTTTGGTAGGTATCGCGTTATTCTTGACTCATCTGGCAAAAGAGAAGAAATCGGTTAGTGCTTTGCGTGCTACTTATCCGCCTTATAGCATTGCTAAGCAAAAAGTGCAGTTGACACCGGATATCGATGTGGATGCCCTGTTGAAAGCCGTGAAAGAGAAATATGCACAGTATGAAGTAACGGATATCGATGGCGTGAAGATAGATTTTCCTGATAAATGGGTACATTTGCGTAAATCGAATACTGAACCTATTATCCGGGTTTATGCCGAAGCTAAAACTCCTGAACTGGCGGAGGAAACAGCCGCAGAAGTTATGGCGGTAATTGAAGAAATGGCGAAAAAGTAAGTTTTGAAATTTAGATAAAGTATCAAGAATAGGCCGTCTCAGAATTCTATTTTGAGACGGCCTATTCTTGATACTTTATTAGTTAGTTCCCGTCTTACCGAATATTGCCACTTTGATAACTCCATCTTCCCGATTTTCGAAAATATGGTAGGCCTTTTCTATTTCAGTCAAAGGAAATCGGTGGGTAATAAGTGGGGTTGTATCTATTTTCCCTTTTTCTATCAAAGTAAGAATCTCGGCACAGTCACATCCGTCCACTCCTCCTGTTTTAAAAGTCAAATTTTTTCCGTACATATAGGGTAAGGGCAGTATTTGCGGCTTATCATAAAGGGCTACGACCGTGACGGTAGCATTGGGGCGGGCACATTCCCATGCCAGGCGAAAAGTATCTTCACCACCTGCTACCTCTAATACGACGTCTGCTCCCCCGTGATCACTGTTTTGGAGAACGAATTCCTTACAATTTTCAGGTTCTGTTATCAGTATATCAGGGTAATGTTCACGGACAAAATGAATCCTGTCAGGGGATTTTTCACAAACAATGATATGCTGCGGTTTTTTTAGCATTGTGCAGAGCAGCGTACAAATTCCCGTAGGACCTGCTCCAATGATGAGTACCGTATCTTCTTCAGAAATTTCTGAAATACGGGTTGCCCAAAAGCCTGTGGCAAGAATATCCCCGACGAATAATGCCTGTTCGTCACTGACTGCATCGGGAATACGATTCAATCCTTGATCGGCAAACGGTACTCTGATATATTCGGCCTGACCTCCGTCGATGCGACATCCCAAAGCCCAACCCCCATTGGGATCGGTACAGTTGTTCACATATCCGTGACGACAGAAGAAACATTCACCGCAGAAGGTTTCAACATTTACCGTGACTCTGTCACCGGGTTTGACTGATAATACGTCAGCGCCTATTTGTTCAACAACGCCTACCATTTCATGGCCGACAGTTATGCCGGGAATTGCACGTGGTACACTTCCGTGTTTGATATGTAGATCACTGGTGCAAATACTGCTAAGAGTCACACGGATGATTGCATCGCGGGAGTCTCTTATTTCTGGTCTTGGCTTTTCTAACAATCTGAATTTTCCGTGTTCAATATAGGTATATGCAAGCATGATGTTCTTTTTAAAGAGTTCTTCTTGTTACAAAAATAACTATTTTGTCAGTAAATCATTCTGCGTCTTCATCCAAAGTTTCGATTAAGAAACTTACCGGGCGAAATCCGTCATTACATGAGATCATGGCCGATTTTTTATTCTTCATCCATCCGTTATAAAAATTGCTCCCGCCATGAGCTAAAGTCATCACAAAAGGCGACATGCTTTGCCAAGCACTTTCGCACATGCCATCTGGTTTTTCCCAACCGTTAGCGATAAATGTTTGTCCTTCTTTCATATCGCATGCATGTTCGATATAGTTTTCATATTTTGCCATTAAATCTTGATAGCAGGCCGTTCTCATAACGGTAATCTTACATTTTTTCATGAAAGTATTTCTATATTTTGTGCCATAAAGTTAATGAAATCAAATGAGAGATTATATAATATAGTTTCTATTAATTATCTTTGTAATTCAGCAAATGTATAAATAATAAAAATATGTCATTGGGTAGAGTACTTCTTTCTATTATCTTTCCACCGCTTGCAGTATTGGATAAAGGCTGTGGATCTGTTCTTATCGTATTTATTCTTACAATAGTAGGATGGGTTCCCGGAGTAATAGCTGCATTAGTTATTTTAAATAAATCGGAAATATAATAGGTGTATAAATGGTAGTTCATATTACCGAAAATAAAAAACGATTTCTTAATTTGTTACTGCTTGCCGATGAGCAGGAATCTATGATAGACCGCTATTTGGAAAGAGGAGAGATGTTTGTCCTTTATAAAAATGAGATTCCGCTAGCGGCATGTGTTATTACCGATGAAGGAGATAATGTTTGTGAAATAAAGAATATAGCTGTCTTACCTCAATATCAACGACAGGGATATGGCAGACGTTTGATAGATTTCTTATTTGAGCGTTATAAAAAATCTTATCGGGTTATGCTTGTTGGGACGGGAGATACTTTTTTAACTATATCTTTTTATGAACATTGTGGCTTTGTGCGTTCTCATCGTCTTCCCGGCTTTTTTACAGATCATTATGACCATCCGATATTTGAAGAAGGGAAGCAATTGGTAGATATGGTTTATTTAAAAAAAGAATTATGATTTTTTCTCGGAATATTATTTGTTGTTTATTCCGTATCCGAAGAGTGCAAAGTCCCCGAGACAGGGATCTTCAGGAAAAATTTGTTTCATAAAGTCGGTTATTTCCATAGCTGTTTTGATGTCCGGTGTCGATCTTTGGGTTATACCGCATTTTTTTGCGATTTGATGTACGTGTGTGTCGAGAGGAATTATCAGTTCTGATGGAGAAAAACTTTCCCAGATTCCGAAATCTACGGTTTTATCTTGCCGTATCATCCAACGCAAAAACATACAAATTCGTTTGCAAGCTGAGTTCCCCTCCGGTTTCGGAATCCCGTTTATATCGATAAAAAGATATTGCATTCGCTGAACAAGAGTCTGTCCGGATGTCGATTTCAATGCAGACTCTAAAGATCCGAATTTTTGGTAACAATAATGCATTCGTTCGCAAATTTCATACAGATCGTGATATTTGAAAAAGCGATAGAAACTATTATAATTATTTTGATAGTTAGAATATTTATTGTTCAGGATAAAGTGTAGGGGTGAGCCTCCGAACATACGATCCAATTCTTCGGCCTTGGTTATGATACATTTTCGATTACCGTAAGAAATCCATGCTGTGAGAAAAGCGCTTATCTCTATATCTTTTGCTTCTGAATATCTGTGTGGAAATTGTACCGGATCGGAATGTATGAATTTATCCCGGTTATATTCGGCTGCCCAGTCTCTTAATTGTTGTATGTCTATTTGGTTCATGAATTTTTAGATATTCGAGTTATTTCTTTTTATAAAAACGGTCTTTAATAAGTTTAATAAATAGCCCGGTAATCTTTGAATAGACTATCGGGCTATTTTATATATCGGAATGTTCTTTTACCGGTCGTTTCTTTTTTCGAGTGTAATGATTATTTTCCCTTCCGAATCACAAAGACCTGCATACTTTTTTCCATTCTTTTCCGGTAACAATTTAAAAGCCTTTACATTTTCTAAAGCTTTTAGAAATGTAGGTTCTGTGTTTCCCGGACATGCCATACGGGTGGTCGCAATCTGTCCTAAAGATAGGAAATATTCATTGGCATTGTCTGTCGTTATTTGTCCGTTCATACGGTTACAGCCTGCGTTTCCTGTAATTTTCCGATCTTTTGTATTGAATGTAATAAAAGGCTTTTGATCATCGGTGAGAGGTTTTTCGTTTATCAAGGTGACGTCCCATGTCCCTTCAAGCTCAGAGAATGGTTGCCTTTTTAGAGTGATCACTTCTTTTTTATTTGCATTATACAGTTTGAGAAATTTATCAGATTCGATTTTAAAAGAAGTCGTATTATTAAGAGCTTCCATAATTTGGCGTTCGGGATTCTCTCCCATACAAGCCCTCATTGTACTGATAACTTTATCTAAGCGGAAAGAACCATCGTCTCCGACGATCAATTCCCCGTTGATGATATTGCATCCATTATTTCCATGTATTCTTTTTCCTTTGAGATCGAATGCGAGGAATGTCGGTTCTTCGCTGACGATTTTTTTTCCATCGACAGAAATAATATTCCAGCTTCCTTGCAGAACTTCGGTCGAAGTTGTATAAGATTGTGTCAATTTACTTTCTTTTTTTGAACTGCATGAGATTGTTCCGCAAAGAACAACAGCAGTTGCTACATACATCCATTTTTTCATTTTTCGTTAAGTTTTATGTTATTGAGTATAACTGCGCGTGAAAACAAACTATTGCACGGCATATTGATATCAAAACAATTTATTGTCTACAAAAGTACATAAATCTTTTAAAACTTTCTTGCAAGAAACATTAAATGTGTATAGTAAAAGAGTCGGCATCCTGTAATACAGGAAATTTTTGTCTAAATGTGATTAACTTTTCTGCCGATAAAGTTGTAGTAATATGTGTTTCCTTTTCTTCGGGTGTCGATAAAATAATTTTTCCTTTCGGATCTATAACGGTAGTGTGTCCGGAATAATATATTCCCGTAAGATCATGCCCTATGCGATTTACACCGCAAACGTATGCTTGATTTTCTATTGCTCGTGCTTGCAATAATATATCCCATACCGAGATGCGAGAGTGAGGCCAACATGCCGGTATGATTAATAGATCGTACCGGATATTATTGTTGCGTAACCATACCGGAAAACGCAGATCATAACATATCGATAAGCAAATATTCCACCCTTTGTAAGAAATTATTGTTTGTTGTTGACCTTCGGAAAAACTTAGGTTTTCTTTTCCTACACGGAATAAATGCCGTTTGTCATAAAATCTAATTTGGTTACCCGGTGCTATAAAGAATCCTCGATTATAAAACTTATCGTTTTGATTACAGATAAAACTTCCGGAAAGAGCAAATTCATAAGTATTTGCCCAATACTTTAATCTCGAAATTGTTTCTCCGTTTTCAGTTTCAGCAAGATTTCGACTGTTCATTGAAAATCCGGTAGTGAACATTTCCGGAAAAATAACAATATCGGTTGTCCCTTTTAGCTTTTGGAGTGTTATTTGTTGTTTGTTTAGGTTTACTTCTTTATTTTCCCAGATAATATCTGTTTGTATTGGCGTTATGCGGAGGTCATTCATGAGTTTGGTGCTTTAGGGGAAGAAGTAGTAAAAAAGTTTTTTTACTCTATAGCAAACAAATCGGGGTATTTAGCATGATAATTTTTATAGAATTGTTTAATTTCAATCAGATCTTTTTCAAAGTTTCCCGTAGGGATAAATGTCTTTTTCAGTCCGATAGATTTTTCTTTATAATCGATGTATGCCAGTACGATAGGTACATTTGCCTTCAGAGCGATAAAATAAAATCCTTTTTTCCAATCCGGATTTCTTTTTCTTGTTGCTTCTGGGGTAATAGCGATGCTGAAATGCTCGTGCTTGTTGAATTCATCGACGATCTGATCGGTCAGATCAGAATGTTTACTCCGATCTACAGGAACACCTCCCATAGACCGGAGTATAATGTTCAAAGGGAAAAAGAACCAATCTTTTTTTATTAAAAAACCGGCATGTCTTCCGATCGAAAGGTACGCTAATTTTCCAAGAAAAAAATCAGTATTACTGGTATGCGGAGCTACACAAATTACACATTTAGGATAATCGCGGACCGAAACTTCTACTTTCCAGCCCAATAGGTGTAAAATGAAACGGCATATCCTTCTTTTCATCTTTCTTATTTTCCCAGTTCACTTAAATCTTTTAATATTTCTCCGATTTTGTTGTCAAAAGATTGTATCAGACTTTTGTAATATTTTTTTACCAATTTAGGGTTTTCTTTGCCGTCAGGAGTATTTACACGGCGCAAGAAGTCATCTTGGCAGTCGATAATTTTTGATAGTAGCTCGTCTATTTTTTGAGGATCACTGTTTTTTATGTATAATTTGTTGAACAGACATTCTGCAATAAGTTCATTCGAGATGAAATTGATCTCTTTTTTTAGTTCTCTTTTATTTGCCATAGCTTTTTATTTTAGAGGTTATACCGACAAATATAGCTATTTTTTTATAAGGTCGTATAAAAAAAGAAAGCATTTTCTTTTTACAGAAGTTTGTCCATGAATATATTTTGTACATTGAATTTGAAAATGTTTTTATTCTAAAAAAGAGAAACTTATTTTCGTTAGAAGAGATAATTGTTGTACATTTGCATTTTATTTTTACACATTAAAAACGTGTTGAATATTGATTAATATGGAAAAGAACCCTCTGAACTTGGACTATCTTTTTGAAGTGAGTTGGGAAGTTTGTAATTTGGTGGGTGGTATTTATACAGTGCTTTCTACTAAAGCAAAAACTTTACAACAGATAAATAAGGATAGGAATGTGTTTATTGGTCCTGATTTGTGGAAAGAAAAAGAATCACCTTATTTTATTGAAGTTCCCTCTCTTTTCAAAGATTGGAAAAAGATAGCTGCAGAAGAAGGATTGCAAGTCAGAACCGGACGTTGGGATATTCCGGGAAAGCCGATTGTTATTCTTGTCGATTACAATAATATGTATCCTTGCCGTAATGAACTGTTTACCGATATGTGGAATTGGTTCGGAGTAGATTCGTTACCGGCTTACGGTGATTATGACGAGTCGTGTATTTTTGCGTATGCTTCGGCACTCGTGATAGAGAGTTTTTATAAATATATACGAGGAGAAAACTTAAAGGTAATAGCCCATTTTGATGAATGGACTACAGGTATGGGATTATTATATATCAAGCATAAATTACCTGCTGTTGCTACTGTATTTACGACTCATGCGACTTCAATAGGGCGCTCTATTGCCGGAAATAATAAGCCTCTTTATGATTATTTGCCGGGATATAATGGCGATCAGATGGCAAGAGAATTGAATATGGTATCGAAGCATTCGTTAGAAAAACATGCTGCGCATCAGGCACATTGTTTTACGACGGTGAGTGATATAACAGCGAGAGAATGTGCTCAGTTGCTCGAACGTTATCCGGATATCGTAACGCCTAACGGATTTGAAGAAAACTTTGTACCCAAAGGAGCATATAAGGAGAAACGGACTATTGCCCGTGAACGCTTGTTGAAACTTGCGGGTTCGTTAATTGGATATGAACCGGATGTAAATTCGTTTTTAATAGCAACTTCGGGACGTTATGAGTATAAAAATAAAGGTATAGATCTTTTTATAGAAGCTGTACGACGATTGAAAGAAACCTATACGGGAGAAAAGGAGATAATTGCTTTCGTAATGGTTCCGGCATGGTCGGGAGATGCACGGGAAGACTTGGCCTTACGGATGGATGTCGTGGAAAAATTCGAAACAGCATTGCCCGATCCATTTGTCACACATGCGCTTTATAATTATAATGATGACCGTGTTATGTCACAAATTCATAATGGTGGATTCTCGAACAGACCGGAAGATAAAGTCAAAATTATTTTTATTCCCTCGTATTTAAAGGGCGATGACGGAGTATTGAATCTTCCGTATTATGATGTATTGATAGGTCTGGACGCGACGGCATTTCCTTCATATTATGAACCGTGGGGATATACCCCATTGGAGAGCATAGCTTTCGGAGTTCCTACTGTTACGACCGATTTATCAGGATTCGGACTTTGGTGCTGTCCTTCGGGGGCTTGTACAGTGTATGAAAAGGGTGTTGCTGTATTGCATCGGACAGATTCTAATTATGATGAAGTGGCAAGCCAATTAATGGAGACAATAAGAGATTTGTCCGATAAAACAGTAACGGAAATCGAAAATATACGTAAGCTTGCAATGAAAACATCGAAGCAGGCATTGTGGAAACATTTTATTTCTTATTATGAACAAGCTTATAATTGGGCTTTGAAAAATGTAAATAAAACTGACAATTAAAACTTTATAATAAAGAGGCTGTTTTTAATTAAGCAGAGACAGACAAAATATAAGACTATTAACTAACAACCAAGTTATATGAAAGTACAAGTAAGTAATACAAACGCACCATGTTGGCGTGACATTACGGTAAAATCAAAAGTTCCTGCACAATTGGATATCTTGCAGGAGATGGCTCGTAACATTAGTTGGGTGTGGCATAGTGAGGCGATCGAAATGTTCCGGTCTATCGATCCGGTATTGTGGAAATCGACAAACGGGAATCCTGTATTGCTGCTTCAGCAGATTAATTATGAACGCTTGGAAGAAATTGCGGCAGATAAGGCGATAATGCGTCGTATTAATGACTTATACGATGAATTTAAAAAATATATGGATGTAGAAAAGAGAACCGATCTTCCTTCTGTAGCTTATTTCAGCATGGAATACGGTTTGGCTAACATCCTGAAAATATATTCGGGAGGATTGGGAATTCTTGCCGGAGATTATTTAAAAGAGGCCAGTGACTGTAACGTCGATATGGTCGCAGTGGGTTTTTTATATCGATATGGATATTTTACCCAGACACTTTCTATGGATGGACAGCAGTTGGCTAATTATGAACCTCAAAATTTCAACCAGCTTCCGGTAGAGCAAGTTACTGACGAAAACGGGCATCCGATAGTTTTAGAAGTGCCTTATCCGGGACGCATTATTTACGCCAATATCTGGAAAGTAAGCGTCGGGCGGGTTCCTTTATACCTCATGGATACCGATCTCGATTTGAATAGCGAGTTTGACAGACCTATTACATATCAGTTGTATGGGGGAGATTGGGAACATCGTATGAAACAAGAATATATGCTTGGTATAGGTGGTATTCTTATGTTGAAGCGTTTAGGTATCAAGAAGGATATTTATCATTGTAATGAAGGACATGCTGCGCTTATTAATGTGCAGAGGTTGGTAGAGTATGTTCAGAATGAAAAACTTTCATTCGAAGAAGCTCTTGAGGTCGTTCGTGCTTCGTCGCTTTATACGGTGCATACACCTGTTCCGGCCGGTCATGATAGTTTTGATGAAGGATTATTCGGAAAATATATGGGTGAGTTCCCTGCAAAACTGGGAATTTCATGGCAAGACTTGATGGATTTGGGAAGAGAAAATCCAGGGACGAACGAAAAATTCTCGATGAGTGTGTTTGCATGTAATACCTGTCAGGAAGTAAACGGTGTGAGCTGGTTACACGGAAAAGTTTCACAACACATGTTCCAGCCTATTTGGAAAGGATATGCAGCCGAAGAACTTCATGTGGGATATGTGACTAATGGTGTACATTTTCCTACTTGGGCGGCGACCGAATGGAAAGAATTCTATGTCGAGAAATTGGGGCGGGATTTTTTAACACATCAAGATGACCGTAAGATGTGGGAAAAAATATACGACGTACCCGATGAGGAGATTTGGAAGCTTCGCCAGACAATGAAAAATAAATTGGTGAATTTTGTGAAAGACGATTTCCGTGAAAACTGGTTGAAAAATCAGGGAGATCCCTCTCGAATTGTTTCTGTTCTTGAGCGTATCGACCCAAATGCACTACTTATCGGGTTTGCTCGTCGTTTTGCAACTTACAAACGGGCACACTTGCTTTTCACCGATCTTGAAAGATTATCCAAGATCGTGAATAATCCTCAATATCCGGTACAATTCCTTTTCTCTGGAAAAGCACATCCTGCGGATGGTGCTGGACAAGATCTCATAAAACGAATTGTCGAAATTTCACGTCGTCCTGAATTTTTAGGAAAGATTATTTTCTTGGAAAATTATGACATGAAAGTAGCCAAACGTCTGATATCCGGTGTAGATATTTGGCTAAATACTCCGACACGCCCTTTAGAGGCATCCGGAACATCTGGAGAAAAGGCTGAAATGAATGGAGTTCTCAATTTCTCCGTGCTTGACGGCTGGTGGTATGAAGGTTATAAAGAAGGTGCAGGCTGGGCATTAACAGATAAACGGACATTCCAGGATCAAGGTCATCAAGATCAATTGGATGCTGCAACGATTTATTCTATGCTTGAAAATCAAATCGTACCTCTTTATTTTGCTAAGAATAGCAAAGGGTATTCACCTGAATGGATTCAGTATATTAAGAATTCCATTGCACAGATTGCCCCAGAGTTTACGATGAACCGTATGCTTAAAGATTATATTGATCGTTTTTATAGCAAAGAGGCCAAACGTTCTAAACTTTTGGTTGCTGACAACTATAAAAAAGCCAAAGAAATAGCCGCTTGGAAGCAAGAAGTCGTAGCTAAATGGGATTCGATCGAAATTAAGTCGGTTAACTTGCCCGAAGCGATACTTTACAGTCCGCATGTAGGCGAAGAATATCCGATTGAGGTAGCTATTGATCCTAAAGGACTTGGAAATTGCATTGGTGTTGAATTAGTCGTTACTCCTGTTGAGGACGGTCAAATGAAACCTTATCAGGTGTATGAACTTAATGTAATAAAGACGACAGCAGATTCTACGGTCTTCCACATCGACTATCAATTGAGTGCAGCGGGAACATACAAATATTCGTTCCGCATGTATCCTAAAAATCCTGATCTTCCTCATCGCCAAGATTTTGCTTACGTGCGTTGGTTTTGATCGATAATAAATGTTATCATAAAAGTCCGGGATTTTAACGATTCCGGATTTTTTGTTTTTTAGTCTACCTGCAAATGTTTAAGAAATGATGGAATGTAAGGATATATTTTAAGAATTTGTATCTTTGTTCAGAAAGATTCTATATCGATGAAATTTCAAGATTTACAGCAAATAAATGCACGTTATGCTGATGAACTGAAAAAAGTTGCGTCAGAAGTGATAGATTCCGGTTGGTATCTGCAAGGAAAAAGAGTTGCCGCATTCGAAAATCAATTAAGTGATTATCTGGGGTGTCGTTATACCGTGTCTGTAGGAAATGGCTTGGACGCATTGAGATTGATATTTAAGGCTTATATCGTGAGGGGTTTGATGCAACCAGGAGACGAAATTATAGTACCGGCCAATACTTTTATCGCTACGATATTGGCAATAACCGATAATGGGTTGAAACCGGTGTTTGTAGATCCTGATATACAGACATTCAATCTCGATATAGAAAAAGTAGAGATGAAAATAACCGAACGTACTCGGGCGATTGTTGTAGTACATCTTTATGGCCGCTGTTGTTGGAATGAAGAGTTAAAACATTTGGCGGAAAAACACAGACTGAAAGTTATAGAAGATAATGCTCAAGCGATAGGAGCGGTCAGTCGAGTAGAAGGGTTTAACGGAACATACAAAACTGGAGCGTTGGGTGATGCTGCGGCGATTAGTTTTTATCCCGCAAAAAATTTAGGAGCGTTGGGTGATGCCGGAGCTATAACTACGAATGATACGGAATTGACCGATGTGATTCGTGCATTAGCCAATTATGGTTCTATTGAAAAATATATAAATGTTTACCAAGGGGTAAATAGCCGTATGGATGAATTACAGGCTGCATTTTTATCTGTAAAGTTAAAGTACCTCGATAAGGAAAACCGAGCTCGTCGCCAAGTTGCTATTTGGTATGATAAGTATTTGAACCATCAGGACATTATAAAGCCCAGTATAGAATCTCCTGAGGGACATGTGTGGCATCAATATGTGATTCGGACCGTACGGCGGGAAGAACTTCGCTCTTATCTTGAAAAACAAGGTATTCCGACAATGATTCATTATCCTATCCCTCCTCATAAACAGTTTTGTTATCATCAATATAATGATTTAAACCTCCCTGTCTCCGTATTGCTTAGCCGTGAAGTGTTAAGTCTTCCGGTTTCTCCGGTAATCACAGAGTCCGATGTTATTGAAATATCTTCTTGTATAGCGGATTTTTAGACCGATTCTAAGATTTTATGGATATAAGGTTTTGTTTGAAGTTTTGATTTCTGATGGCTATTTAAATTAATTAGGGTCGGAAAATTTCGTTAATTTCGATAGAAAAGGATTCTGGTCTCTCGTTTTCCCAACATATTTCCGGGATATTACATAATAAACAACGCCCACCCATATTAGGCATATTGTTTTTATACACGGGATTTTTTAAAATGGCGAGGGATAATCGGGTTTTAGGATTTTCTATCTGTTTTTTTATCGTAGCGATGAAGTCTTTTAAATGAATATGGAATGAGGGAGATGCGACAATCAAAATACCATCGATAAAGGTAGTATTTGACGTTTCATTGAAAAAAGGAGTTATTTCGATTATTTCATCTTTTTCATTTAGAAAAAGAATATGTTTATGATATATTTGCTCTCTATAACAAATGCAGTGTGCAAAAAATCCCCGTTTCATGGTTTTTATTTTGTTGCGGTAGAATCATTCTCTGCCGTTATTTCCGGTCGTGTTATTTCCGACTTTCTATAACGGATACGGGTGAGAGAAATGCTGTCGGCGTAAGTTTTTATCCAATCGGGACGTGATGGAACAATAATGTTTCCGTATATTTTATTGATAGCAGACGAATCGGATTCGACTCGGAATGCTGCCCACCCGTTATTGCGGATATTAGAACTGATGAAGCGAATCGAGTCATTTTTATGTTTTACAGCTAATGTTACATGAGGATATTGCTTATGTATCTGAGGTAACATGCTGAATTTCAATTTTAAAATAAAAATATCTTTTTCTTGGTAATTATCGTCTGCAGGAATATCGAAAGTCAATATACTTCGTCCGATATGAGGTTCGAAAACATAGAAGCGTTCTTTCGGCCATATATTCACAGAATCTCCGGGACGGGAGAGTGGTTGGGAGTTGTTCTCGGCAATCAATACTTTTACGGCTTCATCTTCTTCTTTGAGACGAGCTATGACATTATCGTATATTTTGATATATTTGGGTAAATGATGCCCATACCACATTAGAGAAGAGTCGAATAAAGCTTTATCTACTCCATGCTTTTTTAGCACAGCGTTGCGCAGTTCTTCTTTTTGTTCTATGGAACCGTATTTCTGATAATTTTTTTCTATAATCGCTTCTGATTTATGAATATCGACTAAGAGATCTTCCATTGCCTTAGGCTTGATAATGTGATCGGGAGTTCGGTCACAAGCCGGGAATAAGCAAAGAATTACACTGCATAAAGCTATATAAAACAATGATCTCATAAAAGACTATTTAGTTCTTCGACACAGATGCTAAGTATTTTCGATAAAAAAGCAGCAATACGATTACCCCTATAGTAATAGCCGAATCGGCTATATTAAAAACCGGTCGAAAAAATTCGAAAGAATCTCCTCCGATAAAAGGAATCCAATCAGGCCAATAGAACCGGAATAGAGGAAAATAGAGCATATCTACGACTTTCCCGTGAAATAACGACTGGTAACCGCCGTCTTCGGGGAATAAGGTTGCCACAAACGGAGGTGTCGGGTTGTCAAATATAACACCATAAAAAACACTATCTATTATATTACCGAATGCACCGGCAAGGATAAGAGCGATGCAAACGACATATCCTCTTTTAAAGGGACGGTGTACTATTTTATACATGTAGTATCCGATAAAAATAACGGCTGCAATACGAAACAAACTAAGAAACAGTTTGCTGATGATTTCTATACCGAAAGCCATTCCGTTGTTTTCTATAAATAGAATATAAAACCATTTTGTGATTTCGATATCTTGACCCAGATACATGTGAGTTTTAACCCATATTTTAGTAAACTGGTCGATAAATAATACTAAAAATATTACCAGTATAGCTATTTTTCCGTTTGTCAGTTTCATCCTCTTTTTAAACTGTGTGATGTTATTTATCCGTATTACGGATGTCCGATAAAGACAATTCGACGCCTGTTCCGTATGTTTTGTATATACGTCAAGTGTCGAATTGTTATTTTATATCAGATTCAAAGTGATCCGATTTTATTTCTGGTCTTTTTTGGCATTGATACTAAGTGTAGCATGAGGTACGGCCCGTAATCTTTCTTTAGGAATCAATTCTCCGGTTTCCCGGCAGATCCCGTATGTCTTGTTCTCGATTCTTACCATGGCAGCCTGCAGATGTTGTATGAACTTCATCTGTCGTTGAGCTAACTGACCGGCTTCTTCTTTCGATAGTGTCGTCGCACCTTCTTCCAGTACTTTGAACGTAGGAGAAGTATCACTTGTATCATTACCGTCAGCGTTCATAACTGCCGACTTCAGCAGATCATAATCCCGGTAAGCCTTGTCGAGCTTTTCTTGTATGATCGCGCGGAATTCTTCCAATTCTGCATCCGAATATCGTGTTTTTGTACTCATAGGTTTACGGTTTTTAAGTGAATAACCTTTTTTTCTTATTTACTACATAACATAGTAGATGTTATATAGTTTACAATATGATGCGAAAATAAAGAAATTACCCCAATATACAAAATTACCAGGGTAATAATACCGAATTTATGCTTTTGTTACGGATACTTGTAATTTAAATGAATCGAAATCCAGCTCTGTACAATTCTCATCGGATACGGTATCGACTATTTCTATCGAGTCTGCAAGCACTTGTTTTGCTATGTAATCTTCATATTTGTTTATTGCAGAATCTGTTTCAGAATGACTGGTCAGTTTTACGGTTATTTTATCCGTAATATCGAAACCGCTCGCTTTTCTGATATTCTGTATCCGATTGACCAATTCTCGGGCTATTCCTTCAAGGCGAAGTTCCTCTGTGACTGTAATATCAAGAGCCACAGTCAATCGTCCTTCATTGGCAACTAACCATCCGGGAATATCCTCAGAAATAATATCCACGTCATTCAATTCTATCGTAGCCTGTTGAGATTCGATATCGAACGTAAATTGTCCTTCAGTTTCGAAACGTGCTATTTCTTCTTGTTCCATTGATGCGATAGCTGCGGCTAATTGCTTCATGATTTTTCCATAGCGCGGTCCGAGCTTCTTAAAATCGGGTTTGATCCGTTTTACGAGTATTCCGGCCGTATTGTCTACGAAATTCAGTTCCTTTACATTTACTTCATTTAATATCAAATCTTTAACCGCTTCGATTTCCTCTTTCTGTTTTTCGTCTAAAACAGGAACCATTAATGCTGTTAGAGGTTGACGTACTTTAATATTTACTTTTCTTCGCAAGGCAAGTACCATAGATGTAATATCCTGAGCTATTTGCATACGTTCTTCTAAGGTCTTGTCTATATATTCCGGATGTAAAGTCGGAAAATCGCATAAATGTACCGATTTGTCAGAACGTCCGGTTGCGGATGTCAGGTCTCTGAACAACCGGTCTGCAAAGAACGGTGCTATGGGAGACATAAGTGCAGCGACAGTTTCCAGACATGTGTATAAAGTCTGATAAGCAGACAGTTTGTCTGCATCCATCGTTCCTCCCCAGAACCGTTTCCGGTTAAGACGCACATACCAGTTGCTTAGATTATCGTTAACAAAGTCGGAAATAGCACGCCCTGCACGGGTCGGTTCGAAATTATTATAATGTTCGTCAACCTCTTTTACAAGAGTATTCAACAAAGAAATGATCCAGCAATCTATTTCAGGACGTTCTGCTACGGGGATTTCCGGCTCGGAGAATGTAAATCCGTCCACATTCGCATATAAAGCAAAAAACGAATAGGTATTGTAAAGTGTCCCGAAAAATTTTCGGCGAACTTCTTCTATACCGTCTATATCGAATTTCAGATTATCCCATGGAGATGAGTTGGTGATCATGTACCAACGCAGTGGGTCTGAACCGTATTTCTCAATCGTAGAGAATGGATCGACGGCATTGCCTAATCGTTTGGACATTTTATTCCCGTTTTTGTCAAGCACAAGACCGTTTGAGATAACGGCTTTATAGGCGACGCTGCCGAAAACCATTGTGGCAATGGCATGGAGGGTAAAGAACCATCCGCGGGTTTGATCTACCCCTTCGGCAATGAAGTCTGCCGGGTATATTTCGTGACTGTTGAGCAACTCTTTATTTTCAAATGGATAATGTATTTGAGCATAAGGCATTGCACCCGAGTCGAACCACACATCGATTAAGTCGCTTTCTCGTTTCATCGGCTTCCCGCTTTCCGATACTAACACGATATCATCGACGTATGGCCTGTGTAAATCGATTTTGTCGTAATTTTCTTTTTTATATTCGCCCGGTACAAACCCCTTTTCTTTGTACGGATTCGATTTCATGAATCCTGCAGCGATGGATTTTTCTATTTCGTTATATAATTCTTCTACCGATCCGATACATTTTTCTTCTCCTTCTTCTGAACGCCAAATAGGGAGAGGTGTACCCCAGTAGCGCGAACGACTCAAGTTCCAGTCATTCAAGTTCTCAAGCCATTTTCCGAAACGTCCTGTTCCGGTAGATTCCGGTTTCCAGTTGATGGTCTTGTTCAGTTCTATCATCTGATCTTTACAAGCCGTTGATTTGATAAACCAACTGTCCAACGGATAATATAATACCGGTTTGTCGGTACGCCAGCAATGCGGATAATTATGTACATGTTTTTCTATCTTGAATGCCTGATTATTGGCTTTCATCATCATACAGATAGAAATATCGAGAGTTTCGTCTTTATCGGTAAGATTCGGGTCGTACGCATTTTTCACGAAACGTCCGGCATATTCTTGGTATAAATCTACATTTACACACTCTTTTACAAATGTGTCGTCCAGCTCATCGAGTAAATAGAATTTTCCGGTAAGATCTACCATCGGACGCAGTTCTCCCTTTTTATTGACCATTTGTAACGGAGGTATTCCTGCAGCCTTAGCGACTTGGGCGTCATCAGCACCGAAGGTCGGTGCAATATGTACGATACCTGTACCGTCTTCTGTTGTTACATAATCTCCCGAAATGACACGGAATGCTCCTTCTCCCGGATTGACCCACGGAATAAGTTGTTCATATTCCATTCCGACTAAGTCCGGACCTTTATATTCAGCAATCACTTTATAGGGAATCAATTTGTCTCCGGGTTTATAATCTTCTAAAGCTAAGTCTGCCGCTTTCGGATTGAAATGAGTATTCAATAAAGCCTTTGCCAAAACTACTGTGATAGGCTTTCCGCTATAAGGGTTATAAGACTGCACCGCAACATAATCGATTTTCGGCCCTACGCATAGCGCAGTATTTGACGGTAGTGTCCAAGGAGTCGTCGTCCATGCAAGGAAATAAGGAGTTCCCCATTCTGCCATTTCCGGTTTCGGATTTTTCATTTTGAACTGGGCGACTACAGTCGTGTCTTTTACATCTCTGTAACATCCCGGTTGATTTAGTTCATGAGAACTCAATCCTGTCCCCGCAGCCGGAGAGTAAGGTTGAATCGTATATCCTTTGTAGAGGAGTCCTTTATTATAAAGCTGTTTCAATAACCACCACAGAGTTTCGATATAACGGTTATCGTACGTGATATAAGGGTCGTTCATATCTACCCAATATCCCATTTTATGAGTAAGGTCTTCCCATTCACGGGTATATTTCATCACGTCCTTACGGCATGCGGCATTATAATCAGCTACCGAGATCGTCTTTCCGATATCTTCCTTTGTAATTCCGAGTGCTTTTTCTACGCCTAATTCTACGGGTAATCCGTGAGTATCCCAACCGGCTTTACGTTTTACATGAAACCCTTTCATCGTTTTGTAACGGCAAAAAATATCTTTGATCGATCGTGCCATTACGTGATGAATACCCGGCATTCCGTTTGCAGAGGGCGGTCCTTCATAAAATACGAAAGACGGGCAACCTTCACGAACTTCCAGACTCTTGTGGAATACATTTTCTTCATCCCATTTTTTCAGTACCTCTTTGTTTATCTCGGATAAATCGAAGTGAGAATATTCGGTAAACTTTTTACTCATATCTGATAAAATATTACTGCTTTCAAAAATCGCCCCGAAGGTACGAAAAATCAACGAAAAACAGCTTTGTTATAATGATAAAAAGTATGTAGATATTATTTTATTATTGTTTTATCGGTTTTTCTGCTAAAAGCAGGATATTTCCCTATATTTGTATGTTTATGTATAATTAACGGTTGAAGAATGTGTAATTGGGTAAATAAGTCGGGTGTTGTCACGATTGTCCTGTTTGTTTTCTGCGTAGTGTTCTTTTCGTGTGAAGAAATCAGTTTCGGAAAAGATCAGGATACTGCTGAGATGTTATGTAATAGAGTCTGGGTAGATTTTTATGACGAAGACGATTATACGGAATGCCGTAGGGAGCTCTCCTTTTATTTGGACGGAGGAGGAATAATACGATACGATTATTATAATATATATACAGGGGATCTATTGGATACGTTTTCTGAATATTTTTATTGGGACTGGAGTATTTACGGACATTCTATTGATATGGAATTTTCCGATGGTTACAGTTACTTCGATGATATTATAGTTAGCGGAAATTATCTTTCCGGCATTTTGGATGGTTATAAGGTAACGTTTACCGATGGCTATTTGCTTGATTAAATAAGGCACAACATTGGAAAAGTATTTATATAAAAATCGAACAGACTTTTCAGTTTTGTGAAAATACTTTTGTTTATATTTTGATTGTTTGGAGTATTTTATATAAATTGCCGCAGGGTGTCGGTATATTGGAGAGAAGATGACCTGTGAATCTTTTCTTGTATGATAAGGTGGCAATATTTATTGATGAAGACAAGCCGATAACCGGATTGGACCAAATCCGCTTTTAATCAGGAAACTTTTAATATATAAATGAAAAAAATGAGAGAGAGAAAAAAAATTATCCGGAGCGTATTCCTATGCGCTTTCGTATCGGCTTTTGTCGCTTGTAGCAATAAAGCAGATTACAAAGATTCGTCATTACCTGTCGAAACTCGTGTACAAGATTTATTGGGTCGTATGACGGTAGAAGAAAAGGCTGCTCAACTGGATATGCTGTCGGCAAAAGAAATTGTCATAGATGAAAATACTTTATCCGATGAACAGTTGACGCATTTTGTAGATAGCATGTGTATCGGGGCTGTCCATGATTTATATCCTGCTCATGCTGCAGTAGCTAATCTTATACAAAAACATGCGGTGGAAAACTCGCGTTTGGGTATTCCTTTGCTGTTTATAGAGGAAGGATTGCACGGCTATCAAGGAGTAAAAGGCACAGCTTTCCCTATTCCTATCGGTAATTCTTCGAGCTGGGATACAACCATGCTTTATTCTATCGGAAGGGTTATTGCCACAGAAGCCCGTGCTCATGGCGTGCATTTCATATTGGGCCCGAATTTGGATCTTGCTCATGAAATAAGATGGGGGCGTGTTGAGGAAACTTTCGGTGAAGATCCGTATTTGACTTCTCGATTGGGGGTTAATCTTGTAAAAGGTATGCAAGGCAATGACTTGAGAGATAATAATACCGTGGCATCAGAGCCTAAACATTTCGGTATTCATGGTATTCCGGAATCGGGGACAAATGCCTCATCGGTTAATATCGGCGAACGAGAAGCCCGTTCATTCCATTTATATACTTTCGAAAAAGCGGTGAAAGAGGGACATGCTCAAGGGGTAATGGCTGCTTATCATGATATTGATGGGATTCCTTGCGTTGCGAATGAATGGCTGTTGTCTAAGATCTTACGTGAAGAGTGGGGCTTTGACGGCATTGTAGTATCGGATTTAGGAGCTATAAGAAGACAGGTAAACGATCATCATACGGCTGTGGATACTGAAGATGCTGTCGTTAAATCTCTTCAAGCCGGGTTGAATATGCAGTTTTACGATTTCCCTTACGATGATTTTCAGAAAGCTGTTGTTGAGGCCGTTAAAAACGGAACGTTGGATGAAGCAGTTCTCGATAGTAGGGTTGCCGATGTATTAAGGCTGAAATTCCGTTTGGGATTGTTTGAGAATCCTTATACTGAGGACTCTCTGGCTATTCAAGCCGAAAATAATGCGGAACATAAGGCTTTAGCTTTGAAAGCTGCACAAGAGTCTTTGATTCTGTTGAAAAATGAAAACAATACGTTGCCGTTTAAACAAGATGTAAAACGTATTACTCTGGTGGGAGAACTGGCAAATCAGTCATTGTTGGGCGGTTATTCTCCGGCTCAGGCAAGAGGTATTACGGTATATGAGGCATTAAAGGATAAATTCGGTAAAAATATCCATATCGATTTTATAGAAAGTCAGATAGAAGATTCTTTCAAATCTATTCCCAATTCGGTACTGTATACAGAAGCCGGTGGGGAAAATGGTGTTTATGTGGAATTTTTTAACGGAATAGACCTGAAAGGAACTCCGGCGTATAAGAGTGTAGATCCTGAAATTTCACATTATTGGCATAATTTAAGCCCTGTTCCGGGTGTGAACAGAGATATGTTTTCGGCTCGTTGGAAAGGGGTCATAAAAGCTCCTGTAACCGGAGAGTATGAGTTCAAGATGTCTGCAGATAATTGGAGTAAACTGTATTTAGGCGGAAAGCTGGTCATCGATCAATGGGATAATGGTAAAAACAATGGTACATACCGTATTCGTTTACACGCCGGACAGATACTCCCGATACAGGTGGAATATGCAGAAATCGATGATAATGCATGGACTTCTATCGAATGGAGGCTTGTCGGTCGTACTATGTCTGCCGATGCTTTATATAATCGGGTTATTGCTTCGGCACGCACGTCGGATATTACTATTGTTGTTGTTGGAGAATCGATGAATCTCGTCGGAGAGGGGAAAGACCGGCAGAATTTGAATATGAATGAGCGAGATGTCAAGCTGTTGCAAGCTGTGCGTGCATCCGGATGTCCGGCAGCTACGGTATTGATGCATGGCCGCCCGTTCGTAATGACTCCGGCAGATGAATATTCCGATGCCATATTAGATGCTTGGTATCCGGGCGAATTTGGAGGAAAAGCCATTGTGGAGGCTCTTTTCGGAGATATCAATCCTTCGGGTAAATTGACAGTCAGTGTCCCTCGTTCTCAAGGGCAATTGCCGGTTACTTATCTAAAAAAACGTTCTTTTAAACATTGGTACGTAGATGGAAATACGATTCCATTATACGCATTTGGTCATGGACTTAGTTATACGACATTTAAGTATGGAGATATGCAATTGTCTGCTAAGGAAATAAATAAGGATGAGAATCTTACGGTTTCTTTTACTGTTGAGAATACAGGTAAAATGCGAGGTACGGAAATATGCCAGTTGTATTTGACTGATAAGGTTAGTAGCGTATCGCTTCCCGGAAAAGCCTTAAAAGGATTTTCTCGTGTAGAGTTAGCTCCGGGAGAAAAGAAAACCGTAGAGATTATTTTAACTCCCGAACATTTTTCATTGATCAATGCCGATATGCAGCGAGTTGTAGAACCCGGATTGTTCGAAATATCTGTAGGCCCTTCTTCTGCAACGATCGAACTGAAAGGAGAAGTGACTGTTAAATGACGGTTGGTGAAAACTGGAAATTTTAAAAGAGGCTGTCCAAAAAGATAGCCCCTTTTGCTATTGTTTATTTCGGTAAAAAG
>ERZ772851.588-NODE-588-length-43137-cov-12.731698_pt1 | contig 43137 bp, 38 predicted proteins | sample MGYA00512137_ERZ772851 | MGnify/ENA primary metagenome ERZ772851 (study PRJEB29015, sample SAMEA2737663) | human gut metagenome | biome: human gut; feature: human-associated habitat; material: faeces | place: China | collected 2012 ... | reverse complement strand
CATCGAAGATGCAAACATTCGGCTGGTTAGAAATGCCACATTTTTTGAACCGAATGTCCATCTGCATTTTCATCTGAAATCCCATGGTGTGGTCTTCTCATAATATTACTTATCACTCAAAAGCAGTCTATGCTTATTGCGACAATTCTTTTGATTCTTGACAAGATGCCTGATGTCGTATATGATACAGTTAGTTAGAAGAGACTAACTCAAAAGATCGTTGACACAGGAGGGATCGGCATGAGTCGTGAGACGTGGGAGATTTTGCAGCAGATGGAGCCAAAAGATGTGGAATTGCAGCTTGCACTGCAGTGTGCGCCATTAATCGCAGGCTTAAAGCCGTCGAATCTGTTCAATATTCCGTGCGAGGGAGTATGTCAGGTCCGGGAACTGATCCGGGATACCGGAATATCCATGTATGTGCTTTTTTCAACCGGCAGAAAAGCGGCTGTGCTCTTATACCGAAGAGAAAGTCTGGAAGAATACATGGAACAGGAACAGGTGAAAAGGATGCTGCATAAACTGGGATATCAGGATACTTCCTTGGAGGCGGTGCTTCCTGTTTTCCGGATGCGTTACCGCAGATACATGCAGGAGCGCAGGGATTTCCCTCATGAGATGGGACTGCTTTTAGGCTATCCGGTGGAGGATGTGAGAGGGTTTATCGAGCATCAGGGAAGAGATTATCTCTGCACCGGGTACTGGAAGGTATATGAGAACCTGGAACAGAAGCAGCAGCTATTCCAGCGGTTTGAGTACGCGAAAGAAAATCTGGTACTGCTGCTTTCCTACGGAGTGGGAATGGCGGATATTATGGATATCTTCGGCGGGACCGGACAAAAGACGCTGTACCAGGAATGTGCAGGTTAGAAGTGATGGGAGGACACTGAAGAAGATTCAGTGTCCGTTTTTGTATCATGGAAATTTTTTTTTGCCGCACATTTTGCGCCGGAACTGGCGGGAGGCTTGACAAATAGGAAGTGATTGATAAAATAAGGTTAGTAAAAGCTAACTGAAAAGGAGGCTTGCAAATGAACTGGAGTGTATTTTACGGAATATTGATACCGTTTCTTGGAACATCGTTCGGCGCGGCGTGCGTGTTTTTTATGAAAAAGGAGATGGGAGACCGGCTGCAGCGTATGCTGACGGGATTTGCCGCAGGCGTGATGGTGGCGGCGTCGATCTGGAGTCTTTTGATTCCGGCGATGGAGCAGGTTGTCGATATGGGAAAGCTGGCGTTTGTGCCGGCAGTCGCAGGGTTCTGGTGTGGGATCCTGTTTCTTCTTCTGCTCGACCATATCATCCCGCATCTGCACCGTAACAGCCAGAGTGCGGAGGGACCGAAGAGCCAGCTGAAGCGCACGACGATGCTCGTGCTTGCCGTCACATTACATAATATCCCGGAAGGCATGGCGGTCGGCGTTGTGTATGCGGGGTATCTGGCGGGCAGCACCCAGATTTCCGCGGCGGCCGCGATGGCGCTGTCGCTTGGAATCGCGATTCAGAATTTCCCGGAGGGGGCGATTATTTCCATGCCGCTTCGGGCGGAGGGAACCGGAAAGCCGAAGGCATTCTTAGGAGGCGTGCTCTCGGGGATTGTGGAGCCGATCGGGGCGATTCTCACGATCCTGGCGGCGGGACTGATTGTCCCGGCACTGCCGTATCTGCTCAGTTTTGCGGCGGGGGCAATGCTCTATGTGGTCGTGGAGGAACTGATTCCGGAGATGTCGCAGGGAGAGCACTCGGATGTCGGCACGATATTTTTTGCGGTGGGATTCAGCGTCATGATGATGCTCGATGTGGCGCTGGGCTGACACTTTTATTAGAACGGGCGGATGGCTTTGTGTCTGCTGGGTATGAAAACGCCAGAAAAGATTCCGAAAAATATACCATAGAAACAGGAGTGGGAACAGATGAAAGTATATGAAGTTGGAGAGCAGGGAAAGCCAGTTCTCATGCTTTTGCCGGGAACCGGCTGTTACTGGCGCAGCAATTTTGGAAAGGTGATCGAGCCGCTGGCGGAGACATTCCGGGTGGCGTGCGTCTCTTACGACGGGTTTGACGAGACGGAACAGACGCAGTTTCCCACGATGATCGAGGAGACGGCGAAGATCGAGGAATATATTAAGGAACACTATGACGGGAAAATCTGTGCGGCGTACGGCTGCTCACTCGGCGGGTCATTCGTTGGACTTATGGCAGCACGCGGAGTGATTCATATGGATTATGGCATTCTCGGCGGTTCGGATCTGGATCAGTCTGCAAAACTGCCGGCGAAGCTGATGACAGCCCTGATGCTGCCGATGATTTATCCGTTTCTTACGACCGGCAGATTTCGGCTTCCGTTTTTAAACCGTAAGCTGGAGAAGTGGCGCAAGGCGGGAGACGGATATGTGGATGCGTTTATCGGCATGATGCGCGGCGCCGGTGTGGATCTCTCCTTTATCACAAAGGAGAGCCTGCGCAATCAGTTTTATTCGGATCTGATTACGCCGCTGCCGGATGCGATCGATCCGGCGGGCACCGAGATCCACATTTTATATGCCTTAAAGATGGGAGAAAAATACCGGGCGCGTTATCACAGGCATTTTGCGCACCCGGTACTGCATGAACTGGACATGCAGCATGAGGAGCTTCTTGCAGTACATCCGAAGGAATGGGTGGAGCTGATAGAGGATATATGCAGACAGAAGTAATACGGAGGAAGAACAGCAATGGAAAAAATTGTGGTAAAAGTGGATGGCATGCAGTGCGGAATGTGCGAGGCACATGTGAATGAGGCAGTGAGAGCTGCGTTTCCGGTGAAGAAGGTAACCTCTTCCCATGCAAAAGGGGAGACTGTCATTCTGACCGAACAGGACATCGATGATGCAAAGTTAAAGGAAGTCATTGACAAGACCGGCTATGAGATGGGAACTGTGACGAGAGAACCTTATGAAAAGAAGGGACTTTTTTCCGCATTTCGTCACGAAAAGTAAGAAAAAGGATGTCTGGATAGAGCGCCCTGTCTGGGGTATTCCGTTTGATGAATAGGTGCGAAGGTGTGAAACCGGAGCTTTATTTATGAGGAATCCCGGGCAGGGCGTATTTTATGAGTTGCTGTTTGTTATGGTATTCCTGTTCTGACGAGGAGGGCAGTCATGCCGTACACAGGAAAAAGGAGAGGGACGATGGAGACTTACCGGAATGAGGAGCAGATGCAGTGTCTGATGGAGAGCGAAGGATGCAGTACGCTTCCGGTCAGCCTGTATCTGGCGGACCGCGTCAGCATTACCGGGGCGCAGGCGGCGCTTGCGGTGATGCTTTCGATGTCGCTGGTCGGATCGCTGGCAAAGCTTGAAGTATTTTTCCAAAATACCCGTCAGATGAAGATGACGGCGGAGTAGCGGTGCAGTAAGGGAAAGGGCGTTCTTATCCGGCGGAGAATCCGCAATGAGAAAAAGTATCAACATCCGGGGTTGCAATCTTTTTCGCCAACCGTTATAATGACGACAGTTAGGCATGGCTAACTATAGTGCAAATCATTTTAGGACTTCTTACAGGTGCGGAGCTGCTGAATCCGTTTCCTGCCGGAAAACAGCTGCACCGGGACGCGTTCCATCCTATGTAACGAACGCGGACCGGTGTGTTTTCCGGGAGCCGGAGTCCGGATGGATCAAAGAATCAGATGATTGAAAAGATCAGAGAATCAGATGATCAGATGGAAGGAGAACGAAGCATGAATTTTTTGGAGATTGAAAAGGTAATCGGAAGAGAGATACTGGATTCCAGAGGCAATCCTACCGTTGAGGCGGAGGTTACACTTGCGGATGGCACCGTGGGAAGAGGCATGGCACCGTCAGGCGCTTCGACGGGAGAGTTTGAGGCACTGGAGCTTCGTGATGGAGATAAAGCGAGATACCTTGGAAAGGGTGTCACAAAAGCAGTGGAGAATATCAACACGGTCATTAACGATACAATCTGCGGCATGGATGCAAGCGATATTTACGCGCTGGATGCGGCAATGATTGCAGCGGATGGAACAAAGGACAAGTCAAAGCTTGGAGCAAATGCCATCCTTGCCGTATCGATTGCGGCGGCAAGAGCGGCGGCGATCGCGCAGGATATCCCGCTGTACCGTTTCCTTGGCGGAATTTCCGGAAACAGACTTCCGGTTCCGATGATGAACATCTTAAACGGCGGCGCGCATGCAGCCAATACGGTGGATGTGCAGGAGTTCATGATTATGCCGGTCGGCGCGGCAAGCTTCAAAGAGGCGCTCCGCTGGTGTGCAGAGGTATTCCATGCACTGGCAGCCCTGTTAAAGAGCAAAGGCCTTGCAACCTCCGTCGGCGATGAGGGTGGTTTTGCACCGGATCTTGCCAGCGATGAGGAAGCGATCAAGTACATTTTACAGGCAGTGAAAAATGCGGGCTATGAGCCGGGCAAAGATTTCATGATTGCCATGGATGCGGCGTCCTCCGAGTGGAAAGGCACAAAGAAGGGTGAGTACATATTGCCGAAGGCAGGTACAAAGTTTACTTCCGAGGAGTTGATTGAGCACTGGAAGAAGCTGGTGGAGAAGTATCCGATTATTTCCATCGAGGATGCGTTGGATGAGGAGGACTGGGAAGGATGGCAGAAGCTGACGAAGGAGCTGGGCGATAAGGTGCAGCTTGTCGGCGACGATCTTTTTGTAACGAACACCGAGCGTCTCAAGAAGGGAATTGACAGTGGCTGCGGAAATGCAATCCTGATTAAATTAAATCAGATCGGCTCTGTGTCAGAGACACTGGAGGCAATCAAGATGGCACATAAGGCAGGCTATACGGCAATTTCCTCTCACCGCTCCGGCGAGACGGAGGACACGACGATCGCAGATCTTGCGGTGGCATTAAACACCTGCCAGATCAAGACCGGCGCACCGAGCAGAACCGAGCGTGTGGCAAAATACAACCAGCTTCTGCGCATCGAGGAGGAGCTGGGCGATGCTGCGGTATATCCCGGCATGGCGGCCTTCAATGTGAAGTGCTGGTCTTAGGGAGTGAGCCCGGATCGGGATAGCGGATCGTTTCGGGACTTGCCGTGGCGGCAGTGCAGACAGCCACAGTGCAGAAAGAAAAGAAGTCTGCAGAAAAAATAAAACTTTGAAAAGGGAAATGTACGGACAGCCGGCGCATTCTGCGCCGGCTGTTTTTTCTGCCTGGCAGGTGCAATTTTTTTCCAGTCTATCGGATGCAATTTTTTTCCAGTTTGATAGATGACCTGTTTTTGGCGTTTTTCGGGTCAATGGAAGTACGGAGGAGCTTGTCAGTCTACTGCGGGTCTACAGAAGGAAAAAAGACTTGCGGGATCCGAAAATGCCATTGCAAGAGGGAAAAAGAAACGAAAAATCAGCTCTTGCGGGTCTGGGAGGAAGAAAAAGCTGTGCCAGACCCGAAAAAGCAGAAAAAACGGGTCTGGAAAGTTGATTTTCACGAATCAGACCCGAGCAGGAGGAAAATAAGTTTACATAACGCAAAAAAATATGCTATTGCGGGTCTGAGAGAGAAAAAAAGCCGTGTCAGACCCGCACATTGCTATGCAGGCAGGGAAGACCCCAGAAATATTTGAAGAACAGGTTTGTGGGAATAGAAAAAAGCCGTCAAAAAGTTTGCCGGCAGGATAAATAAATTTCGACGGATCGGGCATACTAGCGCAATAAGGCAAAGGCAAGAACAGCAGGCAGGAACAACAGGCAGGAATGAAAGGTTGAGGCAAAAAGCAGGAGCAAAAAGCTGAAGCCAAAAGTTGGAGTAAAAGTCGGAGCAAAAAGCTGAAGCCAGAAGTTGGAGTAAAAGACAGGAGCAAAAAGCTGAAGCCAGAAGTTGGAACAAAGAGTTAGAGCGAGAGATCGTGTGAAAAAATGGAGGATTCTATGAACAAGTATGCAGGAACACAGACGGAAAAGAATTTGAAAGCAGCGTTTGCAGGGGAATCACAGGCGAGAAACAGCTATACTTTTTTTGCGGAGATCGCAAAAAAGGAAGGCTATGAGCAGATTGCCGCGATTTTTGAGAAGACGGCGGATAACGAGCGCGCACATGCGCAGATGTGGGGCGAGGAACTGGGACTGATCGGCGATACGGGAAAGAATCTGGATGCCGCAGCCCACGGGGAGAACTATGAGTGGACAGACATGTATGAGGATTTTGCAAAAACGGCGGAGCAGGAAGGCTTTGCGGCGCTTGCAGCGCGATTTCGCATGGTTGGCGCGATTGAGAAAATGCATGAAGAGCGGTACCGGGAGCTCCTGCGGGATGTGCAGGCACAGGCGGTGTTTGAGAAAAGCAGTGTGAAAGTGTGGGAGTGCCGGAACTGCGGGCATATTGTGGTCGGAACCAGTGCGCCTAAGGTTTGTCCTGCCTGTCATTATCCACAGGGGTATTATGAGGTGCGGGAGGATGTCAGGGGAGCGTAGAAGTGTCTGGCGATTTGTGAGCGTTTCGTATCAGTAATATTTCACAAAATTTATAGATCAAATACATGAAAAATATATAATTGACAGAAACTATGCTGTTGGTATAATAAATAGTGTGTTGAGTACACGCGTCCGCAAATGCGCGGACGATATTTTTACACAAAAATGTACACGTGTACGCAAAACAGAAAAAATCACAACAAAACAATGTATGGGGAGGAAGTAGTGCAAAAATGCGGACGATACTGCATTTTGCACAGGGCTGTTTGATGCGGCAGACACCACAAAATGAGCCCTTATCGCAGAGCAAACGAGATGGAAGACACGTTACGGGTGCAGATTCATTGCCCGTGCAAATCAGAGGTTGCATCTGTGGTTGCCTCGACACAAAGTGTCTGCAGAATGGAGGATAACATGAAAAAAAGAGCAATGGCGGGATTACTGGCAATGACAATGGCAGCGACCATGTTTGCAGGGTGCGGCAGCACAGCAGCAGACAGCCAGACAGCGGATGCACAGGGGAGTGCAGGCACGGCAACAGAGGCAGCAAAGACAGAAAAAGACAGCGGAAGTGCTGCGGGAGAAGGAATCACATTGACTGTGTGGGCACCATTTACCGGATCAGACGGAGATGTGCTGCGTGAAATCATCGACAACTACAATGAAACCAATACGGACAATATTACGGTGCAGATTGATATTATGGACAATGATACCTTGCAGACAAAATTTGCAACGGCAGTATCGACCGGTACAGGACCGTCGTTTGTGCTGGTGGGCATTGAGTATCTTCATCAGTATGAGGAGAATGGACTGATCGAGGATATCAGCGATTTCTGGGATACGATGGGCATTGACAAGAGTAATTTCTATGAAAATGTACTTGCAAAATCCTACATAGACGATGCGCTCTACGGCGTACCAATGCAGTACAATGTGCAGTATCTGTATTACAACAAGGATCTTTTCACGGAGGCAGGTCTTGATCCGGAGAACCCGCCGACCACGCTCGATGAATTGCGCGAGGCGGCGATCGCCTGCACCGATCCGTCTAAGAATCAGTATGGACTGGGACTTCCGACCGATTACGGTTATTACTGCGAGTACCTGTGGGCGAACGGCGGAGATGTCATCAATGAGGATGCAACACAGAACCTTTTAAATTCCGAAGAAAATATTGCAACCCTGGAGTGGATTCAGAAGCTTGCGACGGAGGATGGGGTATCCCCGGAGGGACTCACCGCAGCGGATGCGGACACGATGTTCCAGTCCGGCCAGCTTGCAATGTATACCAGCGGTCCATGGAACATCAACGGGTTGACACAGCTTGGTTTGAATTATGGAATCACGGCGATCCCGGGCGGAAGCGACGGCGCGTACTCCCCAGAGGGCGGATGCTCTTACATGCTGACGAAGGGGGCCGATGAACAGACCAAAGAGGCAGTGTATAAATTTATGGCATACTGGCTGTCTGATGATGTGTTAAAAGAGTGGTCGAACCGGAACGGCTTCCCGGTATGGTCTTACTCTGTGCTTGAGGATGCGGACATTCAGAACAACGAGATCTTAAGTGCGGTATCCAAGGCATCCGAGATTGGACGTGACTGGCATCTGGGACTGGAATGCGGAAGCATGATTGACAATGATGTCATGAAACCGATGATGGAGAAAATATTATCTGGGGCAGACGTGACACAGAGTGTGCAGGAGGCATCAGACGCGCTGGACGCGGTGATCTCCGACTGATGTCTGGCGGTTGCTGCCGCAAAAATAGCTGCAAGCCGTAAAGGATGGAAATTATGAAAGTAAAAAAGAGACAACACCGTATGGAGCATCAGGTGAAGGCGTACGCGTTTATTGCGCCTTCCCTGCTCATACTTACTGTATTCGTATTTATACCGCTGGCGGGAGCGATCGGGATCAGTCTGATGAATATTGATATTTATATGAAAAATATCTCGTTCGCCGGAATCGCCAACTACATCAAAATGTTTCAGGATGAGCGTGTGGCAAATGCTACGTTTCATACATTTTATTTCGCACTGCTTGAGGTGCCCCTCCAGATGATCGTGGCGTTGCTGCTGCTCATGTTTATGCTGCGCAATACAAAACTGCACAAGCTTTTGAGAACCGTATTTTACCTGCCCTATGTGTGTTCTATGACGGCAGTCAGCATCATGTGGTCGATGCTGCTCAATACGCACTACGGAATGCTGCCATATCTGCTTGGAAAAATCGGTATCACGATGCCAAACATGCTCTCAAGTACGACATGGGCGATGCCTACGGTGATTTTTGTTACGGTGTGGAAAGGGTTCGGATATACGCTTACCATCCTTTCGGCGGCGGCGCTCGGCGTCTCTGAGTCGTTATATGAGGCGGCGGAGATTGACGGCGCGACCGGGCTGCAGAAATTTTTCTATGTCACAATACCCGGTATACGGGATACGATCGGTTTTTGCGTGGTGACGACGTTAATTATGGCGCTGCAGGTATTCGATCAGATCTACGTCATGACGGGAGGCGGCCCGCAGTACGCGACCGAGACGCTCGTGGGTTATATCTACAACCGGGGATTTCAGACAGCGCCGTATGATCTCGGATATGCGTCAGCAATCGCCGTTTATTTGTTCTGCATGATTGCGATTATAACCGTGATCTTAAGAAAATATGCTTTCCCCCAGGGAGGTGATGAGACATGAGAAAAATAAGTGCGCAGCGGGTGATCGGAACATTGGTACTTTTGTTGTTTGCAGCGCTGGTGCTGCTTCCACTGTTCTGGCTCGGCGTATCCGCCTTCAAGTCGGATGCGGACGTCATCAAGTGGCCGCCAATCTTTTTCCCGACAGAGTGGGTCACAACACAGTTTGCCTATGTGTGGAAAGTGCTCCCGATTGCCAGAATGCTGCTTAACACGGTTGTGTTTGCAGGCGGCGTCACCATCATCAGTCTGTTTTTTGATTCTATGGCGGCATATGCATTTGCCCGAATGAAATTTACAGGAAGAAAACTGCTCTTTGGAATCATCCTGCTCACGATGATGATTCCGTTTCAGGTGGTGATGATTCCACTCTATATGGAAGAATATAAGCTTGGAATTTTAAATACGTTCTTAGGGCTGATTCTGCCACGCGCAGCGAGTGCCTACGGTATTTTCATGCTGACCTCATTCTTCTCGGGCATACCGAAATCGCTGGATGAGGCTGCGAAAATTGATGGTATGGGAGAGTGGAAAATATATCTGAAAATCATTCTGCCGCTTGCAAAGCCGGCACTTGTGACACTGGGAATCTATCATTTCATGAATAACTGGAACGATCTGCTCTATCCGATGATGCTGACAAGTTCGGTGGAAATGCGGACGCTGTCAGCAGGACTTGCAATTCTGGTTGGAAGTAATTCGATCAAATATGGTCCGACACTTGCTGCTACGGTGATTGCGATTCTGCCGCTGTTACTGCTGTTTTTGTTCGGACAGAAGTTTTTCATGGAAGGAATCGCAACATCGGGAATGAAAGAATAGAGGCAGAGGAGAGAGAAGATGAGACATGTGACAATTAAAGCTGATACGGCATTTACAAAAGGCAGGATTGACGACCGTATCTACGGCTCCTTCGTGGAGCACATGGGAAGAGTGGTGTACACCGGCATCTACGAGCCGTCGCATAAGACTGCAGATGAAAACGGATTCCGGGGCGATGTGCTGCAGAAGGTAAGGCAGATGGGGGTCACGGCGGTGCGCTATCCCGGGGGCAATTTTGTCTCCAACTATGACTGGCGGGATGGGATCGGACCTGTGGAGAAACGCCCGAGGAAGCGGGATCTGGCGTGGAAAAGTATTGAGACAAACGAGGTCGGTCTGGATGAATTTATGAAGTGGGCGGACGCGGCAGAGGTTGCACCGATCTATGCAGTGAATCTTGGAACCAAGGGAATCGAGGAAGCGCTTGCGGTGCTGGAATATTGTAATATGGAGACCGGCACATACTACAGTGATCTCCGGGCGGCAAACGGGCACGAAAAGCCGTACGGCATCAAGACCTGGTGTTTGGGCAATGAGATGGACGGGGACTGGCAGATCGGGCATAAGACGGCGGAGGAATACGGCAGGATCGCCTATGAGACCGGAAAGGCAATGAAAATCTTAGATCCATCCATCGAGCTGGTGGCGTGCGGAAGTTCGATGTCCACGAATCCGACGTTCGGTGACTGGGAACAGACCGTACTGGAACATTGTTATCCCTGCCTCGATTACATTTCCCTGCACCAGTATTACGGGGGACAGGAGAAGGGCACGGCAGAGTTTCTGGCACAGTCGCTGGATATGGAGCGCTATATCGAGACGGTCTTAAACATTTGCGACTATGTGAGGGTAAAAAAGAAAATGTCACATAAGATCAACATCTGTTTTGATGAGTGGGGCGTCTGGTCGATGAGCGACGTGCAGGTGCAGAAATCGGTGGAGGATGCACCGTGGCAGACGGCACCCGCGATCAGCGAGCAGATCTATACCATGGAGGATGCGCTTCTGTTTGCAAGTATGCTGATGAATTTCATAAAACGGGCGGATCGTGTGAAGATCGCCTGCCAGTCACTTCTTACGAATATCAGCTCCTGCATTATGACAGAGGAGGACGGCGGTGTGTGGGTGCAGCCGGTGTATTATCCGTTTGCCCTGATGGCGAAGTATGCGCACGGCGTGACGTTAGATACACGGTATACGGGAGACACCTACGCGTGCAGCACGTTTGAGACGGTACCCTGTGTGGATCATGTGCTCGTCTATGACGGGCAAAAGCATGAAGTGACGGTTTTCTTTGTAAACCGTATGGAGGAGAGTGCCGAGGCGACCGTTTCTTTACAGGGCATGGAGCCGGAGGCGGTTTTAAAAAGTATTGCACTGTTTCACGAGGATAAGAAAGCGACAAATCAAAAGGAACATGACTGTGTAACACCTGTGGAACTGGAAAACGTCTCCTGCAGCGGAAACGAAATTTCAGTGGAACTTGTACCTCTCTCTTTTCAAATGGTTCAGATTCGATTAAAATAGAAGAAAGTTTTTTGAAAAGAAAGAAAACGGGGAGCAGGAAAATATGGCGATCACGACAAAAGATCTGGCGCAGTTATGCGGCGTTTCCAGAACAACGATACACCGGGCATTAAATGGAACCGGGCGGATTAAGCCGGAGACAAAGGAGATGATCCTTCAGGTGGCAAAGGAACACGGCTACCGGCCGGATCTCCTTGCCACCGGACTGGCTAAGGGACAGACGTACAACATCGGTGTCGTCGTGCTGGACGTGAAGAACCGCTATTTTGCCCAGATGCTCTCGACGATCAGCACGGAGGCATATGCCCGCGGCTACGGCGTCAACATTACGCTGCACGGCGGGGATGCCGGGACGGAGCGCGAGCAGCTGACAAGACTTGCGGATTACCGGGTTGACGGGATCATCCTCTCCTCGGTCAACGAGGGGGAGGCGTACCGGACATTCCTGGAGTCCCTGCACCGCCCGATTGTCTCTGTGGATAACCGGATTGCGGACGGCATCCCGTTTGTTGGGATCGACCAGCGGGCAGCAGTGCGGGAGGCAGTGCAGAGAGCGGCAGAGAAGGGCTATGAGCGCATCGTGTTTGTCTGCCCGCCGTTAGATACAAAAAACCGGCAGAATCTGTATGTTCACAAGGAGCGTCTGCTGGGGTATGAGGAAGAGATGAAACGCTATCCCGCGCTCCGGCCGGAGTGTATTCTCTCCTGGGATTACCTGCAGAAAGTGGATGCCATATTAAAAGAAGGAAAGCGGACGGCGTTTGTCTGTACCGCAGATGAGTATGCACTTGAGATCATGAAGGATCAGAAGCGGGCAAAAAGAAAGGCGCCGGTGGATTACGGCATTACCGGATTTGACAATATCGATACGCTGGCATATGTGACACCGCAGCTTTCCACGATCTCCAATGTGGTGGATGAGGTGGCAAAAAGTGCCGTTGAGATGCTTTTTGCCATGATAGACGCTGAACCGGAAGTGGAGCAGGTGACAGGAGACAGTCAGCGGATTTTACCTCATCGCTACCTGGAGGGAGAGACGCTGTAGTGACAGAAGGATATAGTATATAATCAGAATATAATTCAACAACCCGGTTAAAGCTGCGGAAATCAGACTGCCTGTCCGAGGCAGGTGCGGATGTCGTCCATGGCGTTGCTGATGGATTTTAAGTGGAACGTGTCTGTCAGGTACTGCAGGACATTCGGACTCAAAAAGGCGGGCAGAGTGGGACCGAGATAAATGTCATGGATGCCGAGACTTAACAGAGCGAGAAGATCAGCGACGGCTTTCTGTTCATACCAGGAAATAATCAGCGAGAGCGGAAGACCGTTGACATCCGTGCCAAATGCATCGGCGAGAGCAGTGGCAATGCGGATGGCAGAGTAGACATCGTTGCACTGTCCGATGTCGAGGAGCCTCGGAAGACCCGCCACCTCCCCGAAGTCCAGCTTGTTGAAGCGGTACTTGCCGCAGGCGAGGGTCATAATGAGGCAGTCCTGTGGAACCATCTCGGCGAATTCGGTGTAATAGTTGCGTCCGGGGCGCGCTCCGTCGCAGCCGCCGATGAGGAAGAAATGGCGCAGTTTTCCGGATTTTACGGCATCCACGATCGCATCAGCATAGCCCAGTGTGGCGTGGTGACCGAAGCCGACGAGGATTTCCTGTACGTCCTGGTCTTCGGGATAGCCGCCGAGTTCCAGTGCCTGCTCTATGATGGCGCTAAAATCCTTTTCGCCGTTCTCGTTTTTGCCAATGTGCTTCACACCGTCCCAGCCGACCACATTTGTGCTGTAGATGCGGTCTTTGTAGGAGTCGCGCGGGCGCATCAGGCAGTTGGTGGTCATGAGAATACAGCCGGGAAGATTGTCGAACTGTTTCTGCTGATCCTGCCAGGCACCGCCGAAATTCCCGGCGAGGTGCGGATATTTGTTCAGCCCCGGATAACCGTGACAGGGAAGCATCTCTCCGTGGGTGTAGATATGGATGCCGGTTCCCTCCGTCTGCTTTAAAAGCATTTCAAGGTCTTTTAAATCGTGTCCGGAGACGATGATAAACGGACCTTTTTTCAGGTGGACATTGACTTTTTGCGGGGCTGGGTTCTGATAGATGGTCGTGTTGGCTTCGTCCAGTTTTTTCATGACTTCGATTGCCATCTCACCGGTGCGCATGGTAAGGCGGATCAGTTCCTCGACCGACAGCCGGTCGTCCGTGAGGGCTTCCAGGGCGAGAATATAGAAATCATCCGCCTCATCGCTGTAATAGCCGAGCTCTCTCGCCTGATGCCCGTAGGCGCTGATGCCTTTGAGTCCGTAGAGAACGGTCTGACGCAGGGACCGGATGTCCGGATCGAGCGACTTGTCATACATGATACCGGCGATGGGCGCGTCGCGCAGCATCTCGGTTTTGGTCTGCGGAAGATCGTAGGTGGCGTGAAGCGTGGGCTGACTGGGAGCGCCTGCGTAAGCCCGGAGTTCTTCTTTGATGCGCTGGGATTCGCGCAAAAGTTCGACATGTACTTCCGCGTCAAAATTAACGTTCGTAAGTGTGGTAAACAGCACATTTTCGATGAAGCTGACAACACTTTTATCCATAGGAGTGCCTTTTTCGATCAGAGGCCTGGCATAGCAGCTGATGCCCTTGATCTGAAAGATTAAAAGATCCTGCAGATTTGCGACTTCGGGAGTTTTTCCGCATACACCGAGCTTGGTGCAGCCTTTCTGGTTAGCAGTCTGCTCACACTGGTAGCAGAACATTTCGTAATCGAGTTCCATATTATTTCCCATGTTGATTTCTCCTATTTTTATTGATATACCGGGTAATCCGTGTTGCGACAGGCACAGTATGTGCAGAATATGTAAAAAAGATGCGGCAGAGCCGGATATAATGAGAAAACTTATCAGCAACCCCGTTTTCATTTCAGATCGCAGTGCTATAATAAAAACAGGATTAGATATAACTAACCCCAAACATGCAACGATCAGAAAGGATGGCATTATGGGAAGATATTATCGATTATCAAAAAAGCTGACAGAGGATGAGAGCAGGGAAGTACAGCGCGAGATGAGAGAAATCGCTGACGTGGAGGACGTCTCGATCAAAGCGGACGAGCGGATGCTGTTTGTCGTCACAAAGGATGGACAGTTTTCGGATGTGATGAGCCGGGCAGTCAATATCTGCAGCCGCGTGGCAAACGGAGCGGAACTTTCATTCGCACGTTTTGCGGAGGCATAGATTCGGAAGAGAGCGTGCCGACAGACAATTTAAGGACTTTTTAGTGTTCCTAACATCACCGCTTCACAGACAATATAAAACCGCGCGAACCGAAACTCGTTGGCATCTGCTATTGAAAGCATGGCAGATGCCGACTCAGACATCGGCTTCGCGCGGTTATGTTTTGTTCATTAGTGATGTAAGGAACACACAAAAGTCCTTAAATTGTCTGTCGGCCTGCGGACACACCCGCGGAGTGCTCAAAACGTGGAAAAACACGGATTATCGCAGATGTAAAAAGCGGCAGGGTTAGAAATTCCGTATTGTGCGATCCGAATTTCCCCGCCTGCTTCTATCCGGAATGCGATCGCACGCCCTCTGTGAATTTGAGAAACAATCTCAATAGCGAAGCGATTTCACTCTTGCTTTCTTAACGGTTTCGTTCTAGAATGTGGTTGAATCATATCCTACCTTGCGACTAGGATATGAAAGATGTGTGGGAGCGTCGCAAAGAAAACCAAAAGGGCAGCGGAGGGAATCGTGAAAGAGGATTCCGGCTGCAGAAACGCTTCAGAAACGGAGGCAGCTATGGCAGAGCAGATTTTACAGGTAGAAGGGCTTACGGCGCGCGTGGAGGACAAGGTGATCCTGCACGAGGTCGGGCTTACGATAAAAAAAGGAGAGACGCATGTGCTGATGGGACCGAACGGTGCGGGAAAGTCGACACTGGGGTATGTTCTGACCGGCAATCCCAAATACAGCGTCACAGAGGGAAAAATCCTTTTCAAGGGAAATGACATCACGGAGGAGGCGGCAGACAAGCGCGCCAAGGCGGGAATGTTCCTGTCGTTTCAGGAACCGCTCGAGGTGCCGGGACTCTCCCTCGAGAGCTTTATCCGCAGTGCATTGAGCGAGCAGGGCAGAAATAAAATGCGTGTCTGGAATTTCAGAAAAGAATTAAAAGCGGCAATGGAAGTGCTGCACATGGATTCCTCCTACGCCGGGCGGGATTTAAACGTGGGATTTTCCGGCGGTGAGAAAAAGAAATCCGAGATCCTGCAGTTGATGATGTTAAAACCGGATCTTGCCATTTTAGACGAGACAGACTCCGGGCTGGACGTGGATGCGGTGCGGCTTGCGTCCGAGGGAATCCGCGAGTACCAGAAGGAGAATCCGGACGGCGCACTTTTAATCATCACGCACAGCACGCGCATCCTAGACGCACTTCATGTGGACGCAACCCATATCATGGTGAACGGGCATATTGTGGTATCCGGGGATGCATCGCTGGTGGATAAGATCAACCGCGAAGGTTACGAGGAGTATGAGAAGCTGGCACAAAAAGGAGAGGATGAGCGGTGAAAGAGAAGACATATGTAGAAGACATTGACCGCAGCATATACGATGTGAAGGATGAGGAACGGGATGCTTACAAGGTCGATGAGGGACTGACCGAGGCGATCGTCGAGCAGATCTCCCGTGAAAAAAAGGATCCGCCGTGGATGGAACTGTTCCGGCTTCAGGCGCTGCAGATTTACAATGAGATGCCGGTGCCGGACTGGGGACCGTCGATTGAGGGGCTGGATATGAGCCATATCGTGACGTATGTGCGGCCGAATACAAAGATGACGGCAAAGTGGTCGGATGTGCCGCAGGACATCAAGGACACCTTTGAGCGGCTCGGTATCCCACAGGCGGAGCGCAAGTCGCTGGCAGGTGTCGGGGCGCAGTATGACTCGGAGCTGGTGTATCACAATGTGCGGGAAGAAGTGGCAGCCCAGGGCGTGGTCTACACGGATATGGAGAGCGCGCTAAAGGGCGAATACGCGGATATGGTGCAAAGCCACTTTATGAAACTGGTCAAACCGAACGATCACAAATTTGCCGCACTGCACGGAGCAGTCTGGTCAGGCGGATCGTTTGTCTATGTGCCGCCGGGCGTGTCGGTGACGATTCCGCTGCAGTCCTATTTCCGGCTCAATGCGCCGGGAGCAGGGCAGTTTGAACACACGCTCATCATCGTGGATAAGGGGGCGTATCTGCATTTTATCGAGGGCTGTTCCGCACCAAAATACAATGTGGCGAACCTCCATGCGGGCTGTGTGGAACTGTTTGTCGAGGAGGGCGCGACACTGCGCTATTCCACGATCGAGAACTGGTCGAAAAACATGTACAATCTGAACACCAAGCGGGCGCTGGTCAAGGAGGGGGGACGGATCGAGTGGGTGTCCGGCTCCTTCGGCTCCCATGTATCGTATCTCTATCCGATGAGTATCTTAAAGGGAAAAGGGGCGCACATGGAATTCACAGGCATCACGTTTGCCGGAAAAGGTCAGAATCTGGACACCGGGGCAAAGGTGGTGCATGCCGCACCGGATACCTCCTCGTACATGAACACCAAGTCGATCTCCAAGGACGGCGGTATCAGCACGTTCCGGAGTTCCGTGAGCATTACAAAGGAAGCCGCCGGCAGCAAATCGGCAGTTTCCTGTCAGTCGCTGATGCTCGATGACATCTCAAGATCGGATACGATTCCGGCGATGGACATCCGCACAGGAGACGCGGATGTGGGACATGAGGCTAAAATCGGCCGCATCAGCGATGACGCCGTGTTCTATCTGATGTCCCGCGGTATCAGCGAGGAGGAAGCGCGGTCGATGATTGTCAGCGGTTTTGCAAGCAACGTGTCAAAGGAACTGCCGTTAGAGTATGCGGTGGAGATGAACAATCTGATTGATCTTGAGATGAAGGGCAGCATCGGGTAAAGGAGGAGCTTATGACAAAACAGAATCAGACGATCACAGTCAACCGGCTTCCTGCAAAGACCTGGAACTGGCTGAAAATGAATGAAACCGTGATTGGGATGCCGCGGATCGACGGCAGTATAGCGATAAAACAGAGTGTGGCAGAAGCAGGGCAGGCAGAGGATGAGCAGCTGCGGATGGCACAGCAGACGGATTGGGATAAAATCACAACCGGGATGGGCGAGGCGATGGATCAGCCGTCGGAGACAGATGTGGCATGGGATACCGAGCTTTTGACGATTCCGGAACATGCAGACTGCGGCGAACCGTATGTGTACCGTTTTGCTTACCGGAGCGGGCAGCACGCCTATAACCGCCTGCATATCTATGCCGGAGCGCACAGCCGGGCAAAAGTAATCCTGCTCTGCGAGAGCGGGGAGACGGGCGGGATGATCTCCGTCATCCAGACGAAGGTATATGCCGGGGAGGGCGCGAAAGTAGAACTGTATGTGGTGCAGACGATGAATGCGGAAGCCGTCTGCCTGCATGATGTGGGTGTCTCGTGTGAAAAAGATGCCGCTGTGAAGGAAGTGCAGCTGGAACTGGGCGGCGCCGAGGTCTATACGGGAACACTGTTTGAACTTAGCGGAGAAGAGAGCACGGCAGAGCTCGTAAGCGGATATCTAGGCACCGGCAGGCAGAAGATTGATATGAATTATGTCGCCAGGCACTGCGGGAAAAAGACGAAGAGCAATATGCAGATATCGGGCATCTTAAAGAACGAGGCGAAGAAGCTGCTGCGCGGAACGATCGATTTTGTGCACGGCTGTGTGGGAGCTAAGGGAGACGAGAAGGAGGATGTGCTTCTTGTCGGTGACAATATGGTCAACCAGACCATCCCGTTAATCCTGTGCGCGGAGGAGGATGTGGAGGGCAATCACGGCGCTTCCATCGGTAAGCTCGACGAGAACATGCTCTTTTATGCCGCCACGAGAGGCATTCCCCCGGAGGAGGCACAGAGACTTCTGACACTGGCGAAGATCGAAGCGATAAACAGCCAGATCCCGTCAGAGGAGGTGCGCGGCGCTGTTGACACTTATCTGAAGGAGCAATGCATATGACAGATTATAAAAAGGATTTTCCGCTGCTTGCGGAAAGCGATATCGCTTACCTCGACAACGCGGCGACAGAACAGCGGCCGGCGTGCGTGCTTGATGCGGAGCGGGAATTCTATGAGCGCTGGAATGCCAATCCGCTGCGCGGGCTCTATGAGCTGGGCGTGGAGGCGACAGAGCAGTATGAGCATGCGAGAGAGCGCGTCGCACGGTTTGTACATGCGAAGAGTGAGAGAGAAATCATTTTTACCAGAAATACGACCGAGGGCATCAACCTGGTGGCGTACAGCTATGCGCTGCCCTGGTTAAAGCCTGGGGATGAGATTCTTGTCACGATCATGGAGCATCACAGCAACCTGCTTCCGTGGCAGATGGCGGCCAGACGAACCGGAGCCACGCTTAAATATCTGGAGTGTGAACCGGACGGCAGTTTTACGGAGGAGAAAATCCGTGATGCCGTCACACCGCACACAAAGCTTGCCGCGCTGACACTTGTCTCGAATGTGCTTGGACGGGCGACCCCGGCAGAAAAACTGATCGGGATGGTACACGAAAACGGCGGTGTGGTACTGGCGGATGCGGCACAGGCAGCGCCGCATATGCCGATCGATGTCACGGCACTTGACGTGGATTTTCTGGCATTTTCCGGACACAAGCTGATGGCGCCGATGGGGATCGGTGTGCTCTATGGAAAACAGGAACTTTTAGAGGAGATGCCGCCGTTTCTGACCGGCGGGGAGATGATTGACTGTGTGACGAGAGAGGGAGCCGTATTTGCCGAACTTCCCCATAAGTTTGAGGCAGGGACGGTCAATGCGGGAGGCGCGGCCGCGCTTGCCGCTGCGATCGATTATCTGGAATCCATCGGCTGGAAAGAAATCACGGAGCGCGAGGAGATGCTTACCGCCCAGCTGCTTGCCGGAATGAAAAAAATTCCGGGCGTGCATATTCTGGGAAGCGGGGACGAAAAGGAGCACTGCGGAATTGTGAGCTTTACCGTGGATGATGTACACCCGCATGATATTGCATCGATCTTAGATGAGGCGCACGTCGCGGTGCGGGCGGGACATCACTGTGCCCAGCCGCTGTTGGAATGGCTTGGCATTTCGTCCTGTGCCAGGGCGAGCGTGGCATTTTATAATACGACAGAGGATGTCGGACGATTTCTGGATCAGCTGGCACAAGTCAGGAGGATGATGGGATATGAATAACCGGACATTTTATAATGAGGTGCTGACGGATCACAACCGCTATCCGGGTCACAAGGAGAAGCTTGCGGATGCGAATCTGGTGCTTGAGGGTGTGAATCCGAGCTGCGGGGATGATATTGTGCTGCAGCTGCGCGTGGAGGATGGCAGGATTGCGGAGGGAACCTTTACGGGCGACGGCTGCGCCATCTCACAGGCTTCCGTGGATATCATGCTGGATCTGGTCATCGGAAAGACCAAGGAAGAGGCCATGCACCTGGCGGATCTGTTCTTTCGGATGATTAAAGGGACGGTATCGGACGAGGAATTAGAAGAACTCGAGGAGGCATCGGCGCTTGTGGACATTTCACACATGCCGGCGCGTGTCAAATGTGCGGTACTCGGCTGGCACACGCTTACGGAGATGCTTGGGGACGAACCGGAAGAGAAATAGAAAAATATAGAAATAAAAGGAGTGGCAGGGATCGAGTAAATCTCTGCTGCTTTACAGGTTTTTGATGCCATCGGTTATTGCAGCCGGTATGAACCGGTTTATAATAAGGAAAAAACGCAGCCATCCGGCGGAGGTATTAAAAACCGGGAGCAGGATGGAAAATGGCGGATAATGATGAAGTTTATCAATAACGAAAAAATACTGGAAAAATACAAAAAGCGGTACTATAATGCACAATAATGTAAAGAGCGAACAACATGTTCAGCAAAGGATGCACGAGATTGTGCATGGAATGGAGGATACATATGTTAAAATGTTTTGAGAAGATCGATTGGAAGAAGACAGGAATTTTTGCAGGTGGCGTATTATTTGGAACAGCCGGTATCAAGGTACTTTCCAGCAAGGATGCCAAGAAGGTTTACACAAGCTGTACCGCAGCTTTCTTAAGAGCAAAAGAGTGCGTGATGAACACCGTAAGCACCGTACAGGAGAATGCCGGAGACATCTATGCAGGCGCAAAGGAGATCAATGAGGAGCGCGCAGCCAAGGCTGAGGCAGAGGCATTTGCAGATGCAGAGGCAGAAGCAGCAGAGAAGACCGAGACTGCAGAGAACACCGAAGAATAAGATTTTGATAAGAGGCGAGTAAAGTGAAGTTTGCAATCAAGCATGAGATTAAGGGGCGGATGCGGATTCATGTGGCACAGTACCGCATGAGTTGTGCACAGGCGGATACGCTTCTGTATTTTTTACAAAATGATATACAGGTCTCAAGCGCCAAGGTGTATGAGCGTACGGGTGACGCAGTCATCTGTTATGACGGCAGCAGAGCGGAACTGATTGACAAGCTCAGACATTTTCACTATGAAGATGTGGAAGTGCCGAACGGGCTGATCGAGAATTCCGGAAGAGAGCTGAATGCAAGCTACCAGGAGAAGCTGATCGGCAGAGTGGTGAGACGCTATGCATCCAAGATTTTTCTGCCGTATCCTATCCGGGCGTGCTGGACGACGGTCAAGTCGTTCCGCTACATCTGGAAGGGCATAAAGACACTGGCGGCACGAAAGATCGAAGTACCGGTACTCGATGCGACGGCGATCGGAGTGTCTATTCTGCGCGGTGATACCGAGACGGCGGGATCGATCATGTTCCTGCTTGGCATCGGTGAGCTGTTAGAAGAGTGGACGCACAAGAAGTCCGTCGGCGACCTTGCGCGCACCATGTCCTTGAATGTCGGCAAAGTATGGCTGAAGAAGGAAGGTGTGGAGGTTCTTGTCGGCGCGAAGGAAGTCCGTGAGGGAGACGAGGTGGTTGTCCATATGGGCAATGTGATCCCGTTTGACGGCGTCGTGACAGACGGCGAGGCGATGGTCAATCAGGCATCCTTAACCGGAGAATCCGAGCCGGTACGCCGGATTAGTGAGAATTATGTCTATGCAGGAACTGTAGTCGAGGAAGGGGAGCTTACCATTCTCGTGAAGGCGGTAGGCGGCTCCAGCCGCTACGACAAGGTTGTGCAGATGATCGAGGAATCCCAGAAGTTAAAGTCCGGGCTTGAGAGCCGGGCAGAGCATCTGGCGGACCGTCTGGTACCGTATTCCCTCGGTGGCACGGCGCTCACATACCTTCTGACTCGGAATGTGACGAAGGCGTTGTCGATTCTGATGGTGGATTTCTCCTGCGCATTAAAACTTGCCATGCCGATCTCCGTATTGTCGGCGATCCGTGAGGCTAGTTTTTACAATGTGACGGTCAAGGGCGGAAAATATTTAGAGGCAATGGCTGAGGCTGATACAATCGTCTTTGATAAGACCGGCACACTGACCAAGGCAAAGCCGACCGTGGCAAAAGTGGTTTCCTTTAACGGGGACAGCCCGGATGAGCTTCTTAGGATTGCAGCCTGCATGGAGGAGCATTTCCCACATTCCATGGCAAAAGCGGTTGTTGCGGCAGCCAGGGAAAAAGGTCTGGATCATGAGGAAATGCATTCCAAGGTGGAGTATGTGGTGGCACATGGTATTTCCACCACGATCAACGGCAGGAAAGCCGTGATTGGAAGCTATCATTTTGTATTTGAGGATGAGGGAGCTGCCCTTCCTGAGGGTACGAAGGAACTGTTCGAGAGCCTGCCGGAGGAGTATTCCCATCTGTATCTGGCCATCGAGGGACAGCTTGCAGCCGTGATCTGTATTGAAGATCCGCTCCGTGAGGAGGCGGAGGCAGTCATCAATTCCCTGCGCCGCTCCGGCATCAAGAAGATCGTCATGATGACGGGAGACAGCGAGCGGACGGCAAGCGCCATCGCAAAGCGTGTCGGCGTGGACGAGTATTATTCTGAGGTGCTTCCGGAGGATAAAGCCGGTTTTGTCGAGCGTGAAAAGGCGGCCGGACGCAAGGTTATCATGGTCGGAGACGGCATCAACGATTCCCCGGCACTCTCTGCGGCGGATGTCGGCATCGCGATTTCAGACGGTGCGGAGATTGCGCGTGAGATCGCGGATATCATGGTAAGTTCGGACGATCTCTATCAGATCGTGACCTTAAAGATGTTGAGCGACGGCCTGATGAAGCGGATTCGCAAGAATTACCGCGTGATTGTCGGATTCAATACCGGATTGATCCTGCTAGGAGTCGGCGGCGTTTTACAGCCGACCACATCAGCGCTTCTGCATAACACCTCTACGCTGGTTATCAGCTTAAAGAGCATGCAGAATCTTTTGAGCTAACTGAATATGTATTTTGAAAAGTCTTTACAGATTTGCCGCCGGCAGTAAAATGCGGCAGAACTGTGAAGGCTTTTTTATTTCATAGGAAATACCGTGATACATTCATGTGTGAAAGTGGAACTTTCCTATGAAAGTTTCAGAGAAAACATTCTGATACATTTCCAAAAATTTACAAATTTATTGATGACAAAATAAAAAATGTGTATAATAAAGGCAGATGTAAAAAGTTGGCAGATAATAGCATACAGAAAGAGAGTACCGGATATGAGAAAAAAATGGATCAGACTGATTGCGGCAGCCGTGGGAAGTTTTCTGCTTGCCGGCTGCGGTGCAGATACGCAGATTGATGATTATGCTACAAATGCCGGAGCGGAGAGCGTGCAGCAGACGTCAGGGACGGAGTCGGCGGCTGCGGCAGCATCCGCGACGGAGGGAATTCCGAAGGACGAGATCAAGGTCGGGGTGCTTCATCTGTCAGACCCGGCAGAGGGAAGCGGATACACATACACGCATGATCTGGGAATTCAGGGAATGCAGCAGAACCTCGGACTTTCCGACGATCAGATTGTGCGGAAAATCAATGTCTCAGATTCCGACGAGGATGCGACAAAGCAGGCGATTCAGGAGTGTATCGACGAGGGATGCAACATTATCTTTGCGACCAGCTGGGGTTACATGGAGGCGACAGCGGAGATGGCGGAGGAATATCCCGATGTTTATTTTTCCCATGGAACCGGTTATATGAGCAACGGCAGGAATTTCAATAACTATTTCGGCAGAATCTATCAGGCGCGCTATTTAAGCGGTATTGTGGCGGGAATGAATACCACGACGAACAAGATCGGTTATGTGGCTGCCATGGATAACAGCAATTCAGAGGTGACGGGAGGAATCGATGCGTTCGCGCTCGGTATCTATTCGGTCAATCCGGACGCGAAGGTTTACGTCAAGGTGACGAACAGCTGGTATGATCCGGAGGCGGAGGAGAATGCGGCAAAGACGCTTCTGGATATGGATTGCGATGTGATCGCCCAGCACTGTGATACGGAGTATCCGCAGACACTTGCCCAGGAGCGTGGCGTATACAGCATCGGGTACAATTCCGACATGAGCAAGAATGCGCCGGAGGCCTGCCTGTGCAGCGTTATCTGGAACTGGAGTGCCTACTATACCGCGGCAGTGCAGAGCTTAATTGACGGAACCTGGGATGGAAGCAATTATTACGGCGGCATGAACGAGAATCTGGTCGGTCTTACCAATCTGGCGGATTTCTGTGCGGAGGGCACACAGGAGAAGGTAGACGAGGCGAAGGAACAGATCCTTTCGGGGCAGAACGGTGTATTTGACGGTGTGATCGAGACAAATACCGGAGAGACGGTCGGTGAAGCGGGCAAGACGCTCGACGATGCGACAATCACCGGCGGCATCAACTGGTATTTTAAGACGGTGAATGTTGTGGATTAAGGAGCAGCCGGACGAAAAGCGACATGCAGATGCACAGACGAAATGGAGATTAGTATGAACATTAAGAAAAAGATTCTGGGGATTACAATTGCACCGGTTATTATATTGGGGTTGATTTCCATGTTTTTGACAACCACAATGGTACGGAGCGCCATGCTGGAGGAGATTGAGGAAGCACTTCGGGGAACGGCGGCAGCCACGCTCGCAGCCTACGATCAGAACACGGGAGATTATCTCCAGACCAGCAATGGGGATATCTGGAAAGGCAGCTATAATATTTCAAAGTCCGAGAGTCTGGTAGACCGTATCAAAGGCAATACCGGAATGGACGTCACATTTTTTTACGGAGATACCCGCATTATGACATCGGCGGTCGATGCAAACGGTGACCGCATCTTAAATTCCAAAGCCGGTGACCGGATTGTAGAAAAGGTATTGCAGGGCGGCGAATCCTATTTCAGCCATGCGGTGTCGATCGAGGGCACTTTGAACTATGGATATTTTATACCGGTATATCAGAACGGATCGACCGATGAGATTATCGGTATGATTTTTGTGGGAACGGACAAGCAGGAAAAGGATGCCGTGATCAACAAGATTCTGGGAACAATCAGCATGGCGGTGTGTGCGGTGATGATCTTATGCATTGCGATCGGCATGAAGCTTGCAACCTCAATGAGCCGCAATATCCGCAGCAGTATTGAGGTGGTAGGAAAAGTGGCGGACGGCGATCTGAATGTCTGGGTAGAAGACAAGCTGCTCGGGAGACACGACGAGATCGGTGATCTGTCCCGCGTGACGATCACGCTGCGGGATGCCATGAAGGCAACTATCCAGGAGATTTCACAAAATGCCAAACGCCTGCTCGATGCGTCCGAACTGCTCGGTACAGCGGCAGACCAGACAAACGGAACCATGGATCATGTGCGCATGGCAGTCAACCAGATTGTGGAGAATTCCACCGAACAGGCACAGAATTCCCAGAATACATCGGAACATATGCGTATTATGGGTGAGAATATTACGGAGACGTCGGCAGAGGTGGAACTGTTGGATGACAATGCAGCTTCCATGCAGCAGTCCAGTGAGAAGGCGGCAGAGACGCTCAACAATCTGCGGAACATCAATATCGAGGTGGAACGCATTATCGGTGAAGTGCAGGAACAGACGAACCGGACCAACGATTCGGTACAGAAGATCCATGAGGCAACCGCGTTTATCACGTCGATTGCGGAGGAGACGAACCTTCTCAGCCTGAACGCTTCGATCGAGGCGGCGAGAGCCGGAGAGAGCGGCAGAGGATTCGGTGTTGTGGCAGACCAGATCAAGAAGCTCTCCGAGCAGTCGAATGAGTCGAGCAAGGAGATCGAGGAGACCGCGAAGACACTCAGTGAGGATTCTGCAAAGGCGGTTGAGATTATGCAGCAGATGCAGGAGATCATTATGAACCAGAGCGCGAGCATGCAGGATACGCAGAAGGTAGTGGAAGAGGTAATCGCGCAGATCGGCAGCTCCATGCAGAGTATCCGTCAGATCAAAGAAAGTACAGGACATCTGGAAAATTCCAGAAATGAAGTGCTACAGGCGGTGAGTGAACTCTCAGAAATCGTGCAGGGCAATGTGGACAGCACGAAGAAGACATACGATGAGACGGAAGAGGTAGTGGATACTTTCAAGCAGGTGTATGTCAGTGCAGAGCAGCTCCGCGAGATCGCAGATGAGCTGGTCAGCAGTATTGATTACTTTAAGATGCAGTAAAACGAGGGGCTGCCCGCTTATGGGGCAGCCCCTTTTTGACTTGATAAGTAATATTATAAAGAGAAGATCATATCCTTCGATTTCAGATGGAATGCATCTGGAAATTCGGATCAAAAAATGCGGCATTTCTACCCCGTCGGTTTTTGCATCCGTGATGATCCATGTTTTTCCAAGTTTTGAGCACTCCACGGGTGTGTCCGCAACCCGCAGACAATTTTAGGATTCTCGTGTGTCCCTTGCGGCACTGCTGAATAGAACATAACCGCGCGAAGCCGCTGTCTGAGTCGTCATCTGCCCTGTTTTGAATAGCTGATGACGACGAGTTCGGTTCGCGCGGTTTTATATTGTCTGTGAAGCAGTGCCGCTAGGGACGCTAGGGAATCCGCTCATTGTCTGCGGTTTGTCGGACACATTCCGTGGATTGTCAAAACGTGGAAGAGACACGGAATCCGATGCAAAAATCCGACAGGAAGAAATGTACGCATTTTTTTCAACGAATGTTCCAGCTACATTTCCATCTGAAATCGAAAGGCATGATCTGTTTTCCATTATAGTACTTACCACGTAAAAAGGGACTGACCGCTTTATGCGGCAGCCCCTTCTTTTATGATTCTTAGGCGGATTGTTCGCAGCAATTATGCCTGCGGACCAGCAGATACAAGTGCCTTACCGGCATCGTTGCCTTCGTATTTTGCGAAGTTCTTAACGAATCTTGCAGCCAGATCCTTAGCCTTTGTCTCCCAATCGGAAGCATTTGCGTAGGTATCACGCGGATCAAGGATTCCAGAATCAACACCCGGAAGCTCTGTCGGAACCTCGAAGTTGAAGTATGGAATCGTCTTGGTCGGAGCAGTCTTGATGGCGCCGTTTAAGATGGCATCGATGATACCACGGGTATCCTTAATGGAGATACGCTTGCCTGTGCCGTTCCATCCTGTGTTAACAAGATATGCCTTAGCACCGCTCTTCTCCATCTTCTTAACAAGCTCCTCAGCGTACTTGGTCGGATGCAGCTCAAGGAATGCCTGTCCGAAGCAAGCGGAGAAAGTAGGAGTCGGCTCAGTGATACCGCGCTCTGTACCAGCAAGCTTTGCTGTGAATCCAGACAGGAAGTAGTACTGTGTCTGCTCCGGTGTCAGGATAGATACTGGCGGAAGTACGCCGAATGCATCTGCGGACAGGAAGATAACATTCTTTGCTGCCGGTGCAGAAGAGATCGGGCGAACAATGTTCTGAATGTGATCGATCGGGTAAGATACACGGGTGTTCTCGGTTACGCTCTTGTCTGCGAAATCGATCTTGCCGTTTGCATCCAGAGTAACGTTCTCAAGAAGTGCGTTACGTTTGATTGCATTGTAGATATCCGGCTCGGAATCCTTGTCAAGGTTGATAACCTTGGCATAGCATCCACCCTCGAAGTTGAATACGCCGTTGTCATCCCAGCCGTGCTCGTCATCACCGATCAGAAGACGCTTCGGGTCTGTGGAAAGTGTTGTCTTACCTGTACCGGAAAGACCGAAGAAGATAGCGGTATTCTCGCCGTTTAAGTCTGTGTTTGCAGAGCAGTGCATGGAAGCCATACCCTTGAGCGGAAGGAAGTAGTTCATCATGGAGAACATACCTTTCTTCATCTCTCCGCCGTACCAGGTGTTAACGATAACCTGCTCTTTGCTTGTGATGTTGAACATAACAGCAGTCTCGGAATTCAGACCTAACTCTTTGTAGTTCTCAACTTTTGCCTTGGAAGCGTTGTATACAACGAAATCCGGCTCAAAGTTCTCAAGCTCCTCAGCGGTTGGCTTGATGAACATGTTGGTTACAAAGTGTGCCTGCCAAGCTACCTCAACGATGAAACGGATAGCCATACGGGTATCTTTGTTTGCACCGCAGAATGCATCAACTACGAAAAGTCTCTTGTTGGAGAGCTCTTTGATAGCGATGTCCTTTACTGCATTCCAGGCTTCCAGGGTAGCAGGGTGGTTATCATTCTTATACTCATCGGAGGTCCACCATACAGTGTCCTTGGAGTTTTCATCTACAACGATGAATTTGTCTTTTGGAGAACGACCTGTATAGATACCGGTCATAACGTTCACTGCACCCAGCTCGCTGACCTGTCCTTTTTCGTAGCCTTCCAGCTCCGGTTTGGTCTCCTCTTCAAATAACATCTCATAAGAAGGATTGTACACAACTTCTGTGGTTCCGGTAATACCGTACTTGCTTAAATCGATTGTTGCCATCTTATTAAACCTCTTTCCTTTCATATTTATATGGTAAACACCTGCGGATAGCAGGCTTTACGATATCTTTTCCGGGATGCTGGAATTCGCCAACTTCCCCTACCATAATTATACATAGTTAACTCATAAAATCAATAAAAAATTGTTAAAATTTTAGCAAATTCTGTATATAAATGGGAGAGGAAAAGAGGGGGAACCTGCGGAGGGAGGCGTTGACAGTACAGAAAGGATTCGGTATAATCCAAAAGAGTTCAAAACAGGAGTTTATCGGCAGAGATATGAAGTTCCATGGAAAAGAGAGGCCGCGGCAGACAGCCGTGGCTTTTGCACTGTAATATAGAAAGAAGTGGGTTTTAATTATGAGGTATCAGATCAGACACGCACGCGTCCAGTTCGGTGGGGATGTGATTCTGCAGGACGTCAATTTTGAGGTACACGACAGGGAGAAAATTGCGATTGTGGGGCGCAACGGCTGTGGAAAGACAACCCTGCTAAAGCTGATTGCCGGGGACATAGAGATGAGCAACCCAGACAGTGACGAGGAGTGCGGCATCACGATGGCGGGAGGACAGGAGATCGGTTTCCTGCGGCAGGTCAACTTTGTGGACGCGGAGGTGACCGTGGAGGACGAATTAAAAAAAGTTTTTGCACCGGTGTTTGCCTGTGAGGAGCGCATGAAAGAGCTGGAGGAGCAGATGAAGACGGCGGCAGAGACAAAGGAGACTGCGCCGGACGGGGCGCTCCTGCGCGAGTACGACAGACTGCAGAAGCAGATGGAGGCGATGCGGGGATATTCCTGGCGCAAGGATATGGAGACGATGTTCCAGCGGTTTGGATTTGCACTGGAGGATCTGCGGCGTCCGATCGGCAGTTTTTCCGGAGGGCAGCAGACGAAAGTGGCGTTTATAAAGCTGCTTCTGACGCGCCCGGATATCATGCTGCTCGACGAGCCGACGAACCATCTGGATCTGCCGACAATCGAGTGGCTGGAAAATTATCTGAAAGGCTACGACAAAGCGGTCGTGATCGTGTCGCATGACCGGATGTTTCTGGACAAGGTGGCGGATGTGACCTATGAGATCGAGTATCACGAGATGAAGCGCTATCCGGGAAACTACACGTATTTCATGCAGCGCAAGCAGGAGGATCTCATCAAGCAGGAGAAGGATTACGAGGAACAGCAGAAAGAGATCAAACGGCTGACGGACTGGATTGAAAAGTGGAAGAACACACCGACCAAGGTGGCGGCGACGCGCTCAAAACGCATGGCGATCGAGCACATGGTGAAGATTGAGAAGCCGAGACGCTTTGATACGCGCGCATTTCACGGGCGGTATACGCCGCGTATCGAGAGCTACACCAATGTGATTCAGGCAAAAGACCTCTCCATCGGCTATGATGCACCGCTGGCAGAGGTGTCCTTTTTGCTGCAGAAAAAGGAGCGTCTGGCGATCATCGGGGAGAACGGCAAGGGAAAATCTACATTATTAAAGACGCTGATCGGAGAACTGCCGGCACTTGGCGGCAGCTTCAAATTCGGGCAGAACGTGGAGTGGGGGTATTTTGACCAGCAGAAAGCGGTGATGGAGCAGGCACCGCCCCAGCAGACCGTGCTTGAGAATTTCTGGGCAGCGTATCCGGGGTACCTGCGCGAGGAGGTGCGCAGCGCGCTCGGCGGCTTTTTATTTTCCGGGGAGGATGTGGAGAAAAAAATGGGGCAGCTCTCCGGCGGGGAGAAGGTGCGTCTCGCACTGTGCAAAATGCTTCAGACCAGACCGAATCTTCTGATCCTGGATGAGCCGACGAACCATATGGACATCATCGGAAAAGAAGCGTTAGAGCAGATGCTGCGCGAGTACGAGGGGACGGTGCTGTTCGTGTCGCACGACCGCTATTTTATCAGCAGGATCGCCACGGGCATTCTGGAATTTTCCGGGGACACCGTGAGGCAGTATGCGATGAATTATGAGGAATACCTCGCAGAGAAGCAGAAGTGTGCAGGCGGCGTGGCAGCGAATGCGGGAAGTGCCGCGAGACAGGGAGCCGATGCGAGAGGAGCGGCGGATGCCGGCAGTGTTCCGACGCTCTCGGATGTTTTTGACAAGAAGACCTATTACAATCCGGGCAAGGTGCGCTCCCGGCTGCAGCGCCAGAAGGAAAAGTATGAGCGGATGCTTGCGGAGAGCGAGGAGAAGCTGGCGGAGCTTCAGATGCAGATGTTAGATCCGGCGCTTGCGAGTGATTATCCGAAGCTGATGGAACTGCAGAGCGCTGTGGATGCGGAGGAAGCCAACCAGGACAGTCTGCTGGAGCGGATGCTTGAGACGGAGACAGAACTGGCGGAGTACGAGGAAGCATAGGAGATGAATGCAGTGTGTCTGAATACAAAGACAGCAGGGAGAAACGGGTTACGCTTCTTTTTCCATCCGCTTTAATTCCGGCAGCACCGTAAACAACATTGTTGTAAAGCAGAGGCTTCCACCGATGACGTTTGACACCGGTTCTGCGGCAAAGACACCGTCTGTTCCCATGCCGAAAGCATAAGGAAGAAGATAGGTCAGCGGCACGACGATGAATACTTTGCGCAGCAGGGAGAAAAAGATGGCGTGCTTCTTCTTATTCAGGGATTTGAAGACGGTCTGTCCGATGTACTGCAGATCCATAAAAATAAAGGCGGCAAAGTAAAGCTTTAATGAGGGGATGGCGTCAGCGACCAGTGCGGCATCCGAACTGAAAATGCCGATCAGCGCCCGCGGGGCAAGGATGATGATGCTCCACATGACGGCGGTATAGAGCAGAATCAGGACGGCGAGGGCTGTGATCGCCTTTCGCACGCGGCCCGACCGTCTCGCACCGTAATTGTAACTTAGGATCGGTGAGGTTCCCTCATTGATCGCGTAGATCGGTGTCTCCACCATCTGCCGGACGCTTGAGATGATGGTCATGACGGAGATGTAGACATCGCCGCCGGTTGCACCGAGGACATTGTTGCAGAAAATGGATACCAGACTGTTCGTGAGCTGCATGATAAATCCGGCGGTGCCGAGGCTTACGATGTTTTTTGCTTCGATCAGACTGGCGCTCCACTCATCCGGGCGCAGCAGCCGCACCTTATATTCCGCGCGCCGGTGCAGAAAGCGGATCACATAGAGCGCGGACAGCGTCTGTGAGAGAACGGTGGCAAGTGCGGCACCGGTGATTCCCAGATGAAAGACAAATATAAAAAGCGGATCCAGGAGAAAATTGGTCACGGCGCCGATGGCAACCGAGAGCATGCCGGCGACCGAGTAGCCCTGCGCGTTGATAAAGGGGTTCATACCGGTGGCAATCATGGACGGCAGTGTTCCGAGCAGATAGATCATCAGGTAAGGATAGGCGTACGGCAGGGCGGCATCCGAGGCACCGAACAACTTGAGAATTGGCGCTGCAAACAGCAGACCGGCTGCCATCAGCACCAGAGCGCCGGCGCACAGCATGGTAAATGAGGTATTCATGATCTGACCGGCTTTTTTGGTATCTCCGCCGCCGCGGCTGATTGAGAAAAGCGGGGCACCGCCGCTGCCGAAAAGATTGCTGAAGGCGGTGATGATGACAATGATCGGAAAACAGAGTCCGACGGCGCCGAGCGCTGTGGTGCCGACATCCGGGATGCGGGCAATATAGATCCGGTCTACAATATTGTAGAGCAGGCTTAAGAGCTGTGCGACCAGCATCGGAAGGGCAGCGCCTAAAATATTTCCGGTAATGGTTCCATGTTCAAAATCGATTCGTTTCATATAATAAACTTCCTTTGTGTATCTGCGCGGATTTGTTGTTGCTTTACGCTGCAATCCAGTATACCATGATTTAGAACAGATGAAAAATATTGTTTGGATGAGACCTGATCAGACGGGAAGAGAGTGGAAACGGAGGATGGGACGGGGACCGGAAAAGTTACCGTGTACCCGGTGTTTTCCGAAATTGAACTGTACTACAATGACATGCACATGGCGTACTGCAACAAGGAACAGAAGACTGTGTATGGGACTGCCCTGTTTTCTTACTAATAAAAATAGAAAAACAGGGCAGTTTTTTGTGGAGGGAAAGGAGAGAGAGATGGATGTGGAGATAAAAAAGTGAATGCGATTGTGGCTCGCATGGAAGAAAGGATAACAGACACAAGTTTAATTGTGGAAAACAGGAACACCTGTGATGACAATTCTCAGACGGTACCGCTGACGGAGAAGCAGATTGCAGAATTACGTGCGTGTGCAGCAAAGTAGGTTCTGATGTGTCCAGGAGTGCGTTCTTTCTTTTTGCGTAGGAGTGTGCTATACTCGGTGACAAATGAGGTTTGATGAACGGCTTGCTGCGCAAAAGCGGGAGAGGAGCAATATGTTATATTACCGGGAGATCAGCTTAAAAGATCAAAGAAAATGTCTTTTGAAAAATGCGGAACGGGCGGATGCGGCGGCGTTTCTGCATTATTTTACACAGGCACACGCGGAGACAGATTTTCTGACAACGTATGCGGACGAAGGGACGCACTCGGTGGAGGACATGGAAGAACGGCTTGCCGCGCAAAAGGCGAGCCGCACGGAGATTGAGATCTGTGCATTTGTGGATGGCATCCTCGTGGGATCGGCGGGAAACCATGCGCTTAGTACACGCGAGAAGCTAAGGCACCGCGCGGATTTCGGAATCAGTATCCTGCGGGAATACTGGGGACAGGGAATCGGCGCGGCGCTGACCGGCGCCTGCATTGACTGCGCGAAAAAAGCCGGATTCCGGCAGCTGGAGCTTGAGGTGGTCGGTGAAAATGAGACCGCAGTGAGACTGTATAAGAAGTATGGGTTTATGGAATATGGAAGAAATCCGCGGGGCTTCCTGACTCGCGACGGCAGATGGCAGGAACTCGTGCTGATGCGGTTGGAACTGGAAGATGCGGGTGCGCGGAAAAATGATGCGGGGAATGGAGAGAGCGATGTTTTTTAAGGAAGATACGACATTTAATGATATTCGGGATAAATCGCTGCAACAGTGGCTGGATGAGATGGAGCAGCATCAGGACGTGGCGGTCCGGGGCGGCGTGAAGCTGACAAGAGAGTATGTGCAGTATCTGAAGGATGAGATCGGAAGACTCCGGCATGAGAATGAAGTGAAGAATGCATATCTGAAAAAGCTGCGAGAGAAGAGGTAGGAGGTACAGAACGTGCCAGAGAATACAAGTGTCATTTTCTTTGATGAATATAAAAAGCTGGATAAACTTTGTTCGGAAATGTACGGTAAAAACAGCGGCGGCGTTACATGTTATCTGAATGATATGATGGCTGTTCCGGTCATGCAGAGAAACAGGATTCCGGAATGGAATCAGACATATGACAGGCTTAGAGAACTAAGACATATAAGGAATCAGATGGCACACGGGGAAGGTTCGTTTGAGGATTATCCCTGCAGTGAAGAAGATGTCTTATGGCTTTTCGAGTTCCGGAGTAAGATCATGCATATCTCAGATCCGCTGGCTGTATATCGAAGACAGACAGAGGGAAGCACGCATGCCACCCGCGCAAAAGGAGAGCACCAGCTGGCTGTAGATCACTGGCAGACAGAAGAAAGTATGCATGCAGCCCGCGCAAAAGAAGATTTCCTGCTGGCTGTAGATCAAAGCCAGACGGAGAGAAATATTGCAGATCATCAAAGAATAAAAATGGATAACGTGGAAGTGATCGACCAGGAAGAAAATGATTCTTTTGAGAAAGAACATAGCATGTTAAAGGAGATTGCCGTTTTCGGATTGATTGTGCTGATCGTTGCAGCTACCGTGTTGATCTTTGGCAAAGTTTATGTGGAATATTTTCTGCTTTCATAATTAGCGGAGTGAGGAAATGATGAGCAGGTATCAGGAGAAAGAGGGTTAAAGCAATGAAATATCAGTCGGTTGCCATTCTTGGCGCAGGAGCAGTGGGTTCTTATGTCATGTGGGGGCTTGCAAAAAAGAAAGAGATTGATCTGTGCGTAGTCGCATCGGGAGCGCGGAAGGTGCGCTATGAGAGGGATGGCTTTGTCATTAACGGGCAGGCATACCACCCCGCTGTCAGGACGCCGGAGGAGGCTGCTGGTGTCGATCTTTTAATTGTTGCAACCAAGTATCAGGCACTTCGCCCGGCACTTGGCGATATTCGGACTGTAGTCGACGGACACACGACAGTGATGAGTCTGATGAACGGCGTGGACAGCGAGGAGATCATCGGAGAGGTCATTGATCCGTTCCAAATTGTCCATTCATTGATCAAGGTTGCCTCGGAGCGAAAGGGCAATCAGGTGGTATTCGATCCGGAGACGACCATCGGTATTATATATGGAGAAGCGGATCTTAGCAGAGGCACCGGACGCATTGAGGCGCTGAATGATCTTTTCGCGGATACAGGGCTGCACTACCGTGCAACAGACGTCATCCTCACGGAGATCTGGAGCAAATTCCGGCTCAACGTGCCGAACAACCAGGCACAGGCGATGGTGGGATGCGGGGTAGGCGCCTACCGTGACAGTGAGCATGTGGCATTTTTGCGGGATCGGCTGCGGGAAGAGGTGGACCGGATCGCGGAGAAAAAGGGGATCGATTTTGACAAGGCTGATACCTCATCCACCTTCGGCAGTAAGGTGCGGGATCGGGCGCGCTATTCCACGCTGCAGGATCTGGATGCGGGGCGGCACACGGAAGTGGACATGTTCGCCGGCGCGGTGGTGCGCATGGGGCGCGAACTGGGGATCCCGACACCGTACAATGAGTTTACTTATCATATGATAAAGGCACTGGAGGAGAAAAACGACGGGAAGTTCGATTATGAGTAGGGGATGGGGAAAATAGGATAAGAAGAATGACGGGAAGTCCGATGGGAAATGATCGGATTTCCCGTTTTTACTTTATAGGAAAATGCGCCCGATGAAGTAAAAGACTCCGCGGGGATCGCACTGTGGCGATGACAAAGGATGTCGCAAGAGGCAGGAGCAATCCGCCGCAGGGAAGGAATCCTAAAAGAGGACATGCCTTTTGTCTGGTAATGGAAGAGACGATGCAGGGGATATTTTGGGGCGGCGGTAGAAAGGGGGGAGATTCCTGGGACTTTTTGCGAGATGCCGACGGAATATGATAATTTTCGACAAATGCGGTATGACAAAATTTTTTATTATTAGGAAAGAGAAGGTGGCGTATATGGAGAAAATGGATAAGACGCTGGAGGGAATTTTGGAATATTTGAAACGTAAGGGAAAACTTACGGAACTGGAGAATGATATTCTTCTGGCAGTGCAAATCTGTCAATCAAGCTCATTCGATAGCGAGGCGGCTAAGAAAAAAATAATGGAGTTTAATGCAAAATATAGGGAAGTATGCAGTTCTATTCTTGCAACTCCGGGAATCAAATCAAAACCATTGTCGGAGATGAAAGATGAGGAAGTCTGGGGAAGCCTCTGGATACAAGTGGAAGCATTGTGTGAAAAAGAAGTGGGGAGATTGAGAGTGGGGAATGGGGGAAAAGAACAGAGATAATATTGGAAATTATGCTTGTAAACAGAACGACGGATGGGGTAAAATGGAAGAGAGGCGGAAAAGAGTTATAAAAGATCGATTATAAATTATGAAGAAAATTTTCATATTGGTGGAAAAATGCAAGCATTAAAATATGCAAGCATAGAACTTGATGTGTGATTTGGTGATAGGGTCAATGGATGAAATAGAGGAAAGGGATGTGAGCTTATGGAAAATGTGGAAATTAATATTACTCCTATGTCTTTGAAAAATGGCGTTATGGGTTTGCCTATACAATGTTGTAGAAATTGGGATGCATCAGGGAGTGTTGACGGTATTTTTCAGTATGCGGGACGTAAATCTTCTATAACATTTTCACCTAAGCATAAAAATAAAGAAAGAGGAACAGCTGCAGCGTGGCAATTTACTGTTAATGATTCGATTCAGTTTAATCAGTTAAGGATGGATGGAATTCATACATATGTTGAGGAGATTTCTATTGGAGAAAAACTGATATGCTCATTATGTGAAATTGATGGTTTGTATTTCCTTACAGTTGAAAATGTGATCAATAGACCGGAAACTAAGGCAACACAAAAACTGAAAGCCTTATTGAAACAAGGATTTCGGGAAGAAACTGGAAAAATGTCAAAAGCGCCAGTGTGGAATAGTCCAAGTGAATGGATTTCATTTGATAAAATCAGCAATTATTCTGAAGTGCAAGATTGTCTTTATATTTGGACAGGAAAGAAGACGGGATATAATACGGTATATTTATATGTCGGAATTGTGGGTGATACAAAAAGCGAAGGTCGTAGTAAGCGAAATTTGATGCAAAGGCTGAAAGAAGAACAGAAGAAGTTCTATACGGAATGTGGTGTTAATATTGAACAATTTAGGTATTGTTCGCTTAATAATGCCTTTGATTATTCTGTACCAGAATTACTAAAAACGGTTGAAATGTCACAAATAACGGTTATGACTTCTTTGTTTCAATGTAAAAATGCAAGAGATAATATAGACGCATTGTTGGCGGGGTATGATGTAATTCTTTTGAATAAAATGACATCATATAAATATATTAAGTAAAAATTGCAGATATGAAATTTGATAATTATGAAATCCTGTCATTAAGCAGGTGGTAATTCACGGCAGAAGTCGTATAGTAGAGGAAGAAAATGCGCAAGATAATGGGGTTCATATGGGAAAATACAAACCATTTTATACAATAACAAATCAGTTATTAAGCGATGATGATTGTGATTACTTTTTGAATGAAATGGTATGTGTTCTTAAGAATATGGAAACCATGGCGATTACATATAAACTCAGTGTTACAAATTTGGAATTCACATTGGACCTAATAGAAAATACATAATGATGGGGAGGTATATTAAGTGGGAAAAATTGTCGAAAAACCAATCAAAATAGATTTACATATTCATTCTGTTTTTTCCAAACACAAAGATGGAAAAAAAGTAGCATTTAATACAACGGACAACCTTCCAATTTTTGTTTCAAAACTGAAACAAAATGGGATAGATATGTGTGCGATTACCGATCATGATAAATTTGACTTTAATTTATATAAAAAATTAAAGGAATATGAAGGGAAGGAATTGCTTAAAGTCTTACCAGGAGTTGAATTTTCTGTGAATTTTGACGGAAATAAAACAATTCATATAGTGACAATATTTGATGATAAGGATGAGGAAAAGTTAAAGAATTTAGAAAAATTATTTGTGGATGGAATCGGGAAAGAAAGGTATATAAATAATGCTTATTCTAGAGATGATTATTTTACGATTCTTAAAGAGGTAGGGATAGATTTTGTTATGATAGCTCATCAAAAGAAAACGCCTACTTCAACACAAAAACCGCACAAAGCGGATGTTATGTCACTTGGACAAAAAACATTTAATGAATTGCTGTTTATGGAGTATTTTGATGCGTATGAATTTAGACGACGTGATAATGAAATTTTTAATAAAAAGTTCTCTATAGATAATGATGTTAAAGAAAAATTACGTTTTGTAACTGGGTCTGATTGTCATAATTGGAATTATTATCCCAATTCTAATGAAAATGAAGAAGATGTACGTTTTACATATTTAAAGGCACTTCCGACGTTCAAAGGACTTGTTATGGCAATTACTGATTATCATCGGATTAATTATTCGGGTAGCTTTTGGGGACAAGGAAGATATATAAAGGAGCTATGCATTAATATAAATGGAAAGGAAAATAAAATTCCTTTGTCAAGAGGAATAAATGTTGTAATAGGAGATAATTCAATTGGTAAATCATTGTTACTACATGAATTGACATCGGAACGAGCTATTTCCGGTAAACCGAAACTGAAGAAAGGGTATGAAAAATATCTTTGTGAGAATGGAATTGAAATCGAAACTCACATAGAGGAAAAGGACTTATTTAAGTTTAATTATCAAGGACAGATACGAGAAATATTTGAAGATGAAAATTTGAAGGCGGATAAGTATTTAGCAGAGTTTTTCCCAAATGAAATTGATGCACAGGGTTATCGGAAAATAGTTGACCGTGAATTAGAACGTTTATATACGTTGATAGAACGTAAATGCAATTATGATGATCAAATTAATCAGTTATTGCCGATGGAATTATTGGATGAAGAAGAAATAGAAAACGAATTGGTTCTTGGAATTGAACTGGAGACTTCAGATATTAGTGAACTGCAAAGACTTGTTGAAAGATTTAAGTCAATTATAGAAGAAATTGAAAAGGAGCTTATACCAAATACTGAACTGGATGAAAAAGATAGAGAACGCTTAACAAGTGAAATAGAATATCTGGGAATGTTGCAAAAAAAATATGAGACTAGATATGAAATAGAAAAACTTGAAAGAACAAAGAAAAATGCGTTTAATACTGCATTAAAAGTTTTTAAAAGAAAATATAGTGAACGTCAAACTGATCAGCAAAACAAGCATAATGCATTTTCGGAAGAAAAGAAGATTTTGGCTGAGAATATAGCAAATTTGATTAAGACGAGACTTTCATTGGAACCATACAATTGCCAGATTGACGAGATAGATGTGGAACCTGAAGTGAATCCGGTAGATTCATTTTTATTTGTATCAAAAATAGGCATAGAAAAAATTGATAAATCTTATATTGAAAGAATAATAAATGGAGTACTTAAGAGGGGAAGTGTATTGGATGTTAAAAAGATTACGAGAGAAGAATTAAGAAAGATGATTTTAAGATATCCTACAGAAATAGAAGAACCATTGGAAGCTTTAAAAGCAAAAATCGCAACAAAGTTAGATAGTGATTTCAAACCTATAAAAGCAATAACTGAAAATGGAAAAGACGTTTATACAGATTTATCAGCAGGCTTTAATTCAAGAATATATTTTAAATTATTAAGTGGCGAAGAAAAAAATAAAGGAATTTATATTATTGATCAGCCAGAAGATCATATTTCACAAAAGGCAATTAAAGAGGATGTACTTGAACAATTTAGAAATATGGCTAAGAGACGACAAATAATTATGGTTACACATAATCCTCAATTTATTGTAAATTTGGATGTAGATAATGTAATTTTTCTTAGTAAAGAAAAAGAAATTTTGGTTCAGTCAGGAGCATTAGAATATGAAGATGATGAGTACAGTATTCTTAAAATTGTGGCAGATAACATAGATGGAGGTATTTACACAATACAGCAAAGGGTGAAAAGATATGAAAAAAACATATAATTTAGATTATGAAGAAGGACAATACTATATTGAATATTCCATGCCTGAAAATGAAGAGGGAAAACTTATAATCGATGAAAAAAAGATGGAGCTGGATTCAGTTAGATTTTATAAAATGTTTTTTGAAAAAACAACGGAAAATATAGAAATAGAATTGGTAAATAAGATTGGTGAAAATGTGAATGAACAAGTTCGTAAGAAAGGAGCAAGAGTATGTGAAACCATTCAATCTTTGTGCAATGATATTTGCAAAGAAATAAACAAAAAATGTTTTAATGATTAGATTTTACGGTTATTGATAGTTGAATATAGAAGAATTAAGTTAAATGATTTGAAAATCTGGTGTAAAATAATACATCAGATTTTTTTTACGTGAAAGAACACTTGTTTGTGCCACAAAGTATTGACATTGACATACTGCATAAGATAAAATAATAGATAGTTGGAGGTGTGATTGAGTGAAAAAATCAATATCAATAAGCATACGAGTGAGTGAAGAAGAATTAGATAAATTCAAGCAGGCAGCCAGATTAGAGGCATATGCTTCTTATAGTGAATTTGTGCGAAGAACAGCACTTATTGAAGCTGCAAAAATAATAAAAAAGAACGAGAATGAAGGAGCATAATTTAATGAATGTAATTAGTTTGTTTAGTGGATGTGGGGGACTTGATTTAGGTTTTGAGAGAGCTGGATTTAATATACCTGTAGCAAATGAATTTGACAAAACAATATGGGAAACCTACAAGGTTAATCATCCTAATACACATTTAATTGAGGGTGATATCAGGCAAGTTACAAAGGCTGATATAGCCCAATATATAGACGGAGAAGTGGATGGTATCATAGGTGGTCCACCATGTCAGTCATGGTCAGAAGCAGGTTCGCTTAAAGGAATTAAGGATGCAAGAGGTCAGTTATTTTTTGATTACATAAGAATATTAAAGGAATTTCAGCCAAAGTTTTTTTTAGCAGAAAATGTAAGTGGAATGCTTGCCAATAGACATTCAATTGCCGTTCAGAATATTCTGGAATTATTTGACGAAGCAGGATATGATGTTTCGTTTACGTTGGTTAATGCTAAAGATTATGGCGTTGCAGAAGAAAGAAAAAGAGTATTTTATATAGGTTTCAGAAAAGATTTGAATATAGATTTTGGTTTTCCTAAGGGATCTACTAAGGATAATTCTAAGAAGATTACTTTACGTGATATAATTTGGGATTTGCAAGATACGGCAGTTCCTTCTGGAGAAAAGAACCGACATAATCCGGAAGCGATAAATAATAACGAATATTTTACGGGTGCATACTCACCGATATTTATGAGTCGTAATCGTGTTAAAGGTTGGGATGAACAAGCATTTACAGTTCAGGCATCTGGGCGGCAGTGTCAGTTGCATCCACAGGCTCCTAAAATGGTAAAAATTGGAAAAAATGATTGCAGATTTGTGGAAGGAAAAGAGCATCTTTATAGAAGAATGACAATTCGTGAAGTTGCAAGAGTACAAGGATTCCCAGATGATTTTAAATTTTTATACAACGATACGAATACTGCATATAAGATGATTGGCAATGCAGTTCCTGTGAATTTGGCATATGAGATTGCAACAGCAATAAAATTGTATCTTGAAGGAAAAGGCGATTCCGTTGAAATTGATAGAGATGTTATTGATGCTAAGGAGGTTAATGAGAAGAAAGTGAGTACAAAGAGTAATGATCAGGGTAGAGCCTATGAATATGCTTGGATACAAACTTTATATAAAGCAATAGCAGAGTTAAGAAAAACAAGAATTGTTGAAAATTCAAGTTTGGTAGCAAATGAAAAAGCGTGGTCTTTAATGGACGAAGATATGAAAGAAACATTCATGATATCTGCAGGAGCTGCTATTGATACAGTATTAGAACTTGAACCAAGAATGGCAGAAGTTGACAATGGTGAGCTTACTCTTGAATTTCAGAAAGATGGTCAAGGTGTAAAAGGTGATGTTAGAGATATTGTTATCAAGAGAAATGATATTGAATGGGAAATCGGCTTAAGTATTAAGCACAATCATGATGCAGTTAAGCATAGCAGATTAAGTCATAAGCTGGATTTTGGAAATGAATGGTTTGATATGCCTTGTTCTGGTGAGTATTGGAATGCAGTTGAACCAATATTTGATTTTTTGAAACGAGAAAAAGATAATGGCACAAAGTGGTCTGAAATTGAAAACAAAAGTCAGAATGTATATATTCCATTACTACAGGCATTTATTGATGAGGTAAACCGAGCAAATAAGAAAGATAATACAATGCCAAGAAAAATGATTGAATATTTAATTGGTATTGAAGATTATTACAAAGTTGTGAGTAAAGACAGTAAAAGACTTACAATGATTCATACATTTAATATGCATGATACATTAAATAAGCCAGCTAGGAATAAGGTGTCTGCAATCACAGTTCCTATTGTGAAGTTACCTACAAGACTTGTGGCACTTGAGTTTAAGCCTAACAGTGACAATACAGTAGAAATGTATCTTGATAATGGTTGGCAGCTTAGCTTTAGAATTCATAATGCAAGTACAAAGGTTGAACCGAGCCTTAAGTTTGATGTTCAGTTTATTAGTATGCCGATGGAGGTTCTCAATATTGAATGCAGGTGGAATTAAGGTGGTGGCATAAGTGAGAAAAATGCTTTTAAGTTTTAAACCAGAAGTGTATGAAAAAATAAAGTCTGGGGGAAAAATATTTGAACATAGAAGAAATTTTCCGGATGAACCTATTATGGCATATATGTATGTGAGTGCACCTGTTAAGGCAATCACAGGTATTGTGTATCTTGGTAAGCGCCATTTATTGTCTGATTGGAGAGAAGAATTTAAAAACGATATAGATGCCGTTGCTCGTATTGAAAAATATCAAGAATCATATAGATATGCTATGGAGATTGATGAGTTTCAAGAAACTACAGAGATACCACTTGAGGATTTAAGGCGTGATGTTCCGAAATTTGTTGCACCACAGATGTACATGTACTTGGATGGAACAGAGTTGCTTGAGTATATTGATAAGCATATTAGAGAAGTGTGAATTTATCACATGCCTTGTGTAACTCCCCACGTATGTCGCCACACGTTTGCTTCTAAGATGGCAAGGTCGGGTATGAACCCAAAGACGTTGCAACTGATAATGGGGCATAGTGAAATAGGTGTAACACTTAACGCCTATACACATTTAGTTTTCGTCGATTTACAGCGAGAAATGCAAGAAATAAGCAAGTTGCAAAGCTAATACTGCAACATGATTTTGCAACTTATTTTGCAACTTTTGACCCTAAAAATATGGGGATTTATAAAAAATTATACGAAGATATGGAAATTGTCGATAAGTCGGGAAATGCCCAGAAATAAAGGGAAATTTCGACATCACGGGAGATTTATATACATGATTAAAATACTATTCATCTGCCACGGCAGTGTTTAATGGATGCTGTGAAAGCCTAGGCTTTAAAGGATTTTTTGATGAT
>ERZ772851.585-NODE-585-length-43220-cov-12.192378_pt1 | contig 43220 bp, 26 predicted proteins | sample MGYA00512137_ERZ772851 | MGnify/ENA primary metagenome ERZ772851 (study PRJEB29015, sample SAMEA2737663) | human gut metagenome | biome: human gut; feature: human-associated habitat; material: faeces | place: China | collected 2012 ... | reverse complement strand
ACCAGAGGCGCCGCCTCTGGACTCCGCAAGGGGCATTGCCCCTTGACCCTTTTTTCGGCGCCCGGCTTGGGTGCGCTTCCCTGCTCCTTGGTTTATGCGGCTTTATGCCTTTGCCATCGCCTCATCCAAAATCTCAAGCCCCTGTTCCTCCTGGAACTGATTCGTATACAGCTGATAATAATACCCCTGTTTCGCAATCAGCTGCTGATGCGTCCCATCTTCCGTAATCTTGCCATTCTGAATCACCAGAATCCGATCCGCCGAGCGAATCGTAGAGAGTCGATGCGCAATGATGAAGCTCGTCCGCCCCGCCAGCACCTTCTGAATCGCGTGCTGAATCAGCTGTTCCGTCTCCGTATCAACCGAGGACGTGGCCTCGTCCAGCACGAAAATAGACGGGTTCGTCAGAATCGCGCGGGCGAAAGAAATCAGCTGCTTCTGCCCGGTGGAGAGGCGGTTGCCGCCCTCGCCAACATCCGCCTGATAGCCATCCTTCATGTTGAGGATGAAGGGTTCCGCGCCGACCATGCGGGCGGCTTCCGCCACTTCCTCGTCGGTGGCATCGGGGCGGCCGTAGCGGATATTATCCGCAACCGTGCCGGAGAAGAGATGCGGCGACTGCAGGACGTAGCCGAGGTTGGACTGAAGCCAGAGCTGACTGCGCGTGCGGTAATCCGCGCCGTCGATGAGGATTTTGCCCTCCGTCGGCTCATAGAAGCGGCAGACGAGGTTGACGATGGTGGACTTGCCGCTGCCGGTTTCGCCGACAAGGGCAATGGTCTGCCCGTGCTGGATGTGCAGGTTGAAGTGTTCCAGCACCTTTTCGCCCTCTTTGTAGCGGAAGGTGACGTCCTCGAAGTCAATGTCGCCGATGAGCTTGGGCCAGTTTTCGGTCTTGGGGTGGAAATTGTCGCCGTATTGCGCCACCACTTCGGGAGAATCCACAATATCGGGTTCCGTTTCCAGCAGGCTGATGACGCGCTCCGCCGCCGCCTGTGCGGATTGCAATTCCGCGAAGATGCGGGCAATATCGCGCACGGGCTGGAAGAAGCTGACGGTGTAGTTGATGAACATGGTCAGCGTGCCGACGGTCATGGCGACGCCGAAAACGTGCGTACCGCCGATGACGCTGTTGCCGCCCTGCCAGAGCGCATACGCCGTCGCCAAAGAACCCAGCGACACGACGATGGGCAGAAAGAGGTTCGACAGCGTCGCCGCGCGGATGGACGCGGAACGCATGGAGGCGGAAACCGTCTCAAATTCCTTGATGTTCAGTTCTTCGCGCACAAGGGTTTTCGTCGTCTTTGCGCCGTTGATGCCCTCATTGAAGCCCGCGGTAATCTGGCTGTTGTTCTTGCGCACCTGACGATACGCCGCGAGAATCGCCTTCTGGAACTTCCAGCTGATGACGGCCAGCGGCGGCAGCACCAGCATGACAATCAGCCCCAGCCGCCAGTTGATGGTCAGCATCCGCACGGCGCAGGCAACCAGATACACCGCGCCCCAGCACAAGTCCACCAGCGACCAGCCGATGGTGTCCGCGAGGCGCTGCGTGTCGTTGGTCAGGCGGGACATGAGGTAACCCACGGGCATCCGGTCGTAATAGGAGAAGGGCAGTTCCTGCAGTTTCTGGAAGCCGAGCTTGCGGATCAGGTAGCACGTTCCGGTTTCGACAATGCCGCACTGCCGCAGAAAGCCGAAAATCGTCGCCACTTGCACTGCCGTCAGCAGCGCATACGCTACGACGAACCCAACCAGTCCAGCCGTGCTGTGGTTAGCAATGAACACGTCAATCGCGTAGGCATTCATGTTCGGCATAATCACGTCGATGATTGCAGAAACCGCCATGAAAAGCACAACCGCAATCAGGTTCTTGTGGTACGGCTTTGCAACCTTGATGAGCTTGCGCCACAGGGAGAGATCAAATCGTTTGGTATAATCCTGTTCCTGAAAGGACTGCATATCAGTTCACCCCTTCCGCCGCCTTGGCCTGCGTCAGTTCTTCCTCCAAGGCGTTCTGGATGCTGTTGATGCGCTGGTACAGGCCCGACTGGCTGCACAACTCAGCGTGCGTGCCCTGCTGCGTAATCTGCCCGTTTTCCAGCACGAGGATGAGGTCAGCCTGCGAGAGCGTCGTCACGCGGTGGCTGATGATGAGGGTGGTCACGTCCTTCTGCTCGTGGCGGAGGGCAGCGCGAATCTGCGCGTCCGTCTCGGTATCCACGGCGGAAAGGGAATCGTCGAAGATGAGGATGTTGTTGTCCTTGAGCAGCGTGCGCGCGATGGCGATTCGCTGCTTCTGTCCGCCGGAGAGCGTCACGCCGCGTTCGCCCACGACCGTCTCCCAGCCCTTATCCGCCTTGGCGATGAAGCCGGACGCGCTGGCGATATCCGCCGCGTGCTCAATGCGTTCCGCCTCCTGTTCCGGCGCGGTGATGCCCACGTTCTCCCGGATGGACTTGGAGTACAGGAACGGCTCCTGCAGAATCAGGCCGACGTGTGCGCGCAGATATTTGCGGTCAATCTGCTGAATATCCACGCCGCCGATGGTGATTTTGCCGCTCGTGGGCGTATACAGCCGCTGCAGCAGGTACATCATGGTGGATTTGCCGCTGCCCGTGCCGCCCAGCACTGCCGCCGTCTTTCCAGCGGGAATGGTGAAGGACACGTCGCGCAGCACCGGCACGTTGTCATCCGGATAAGCGAAGGACACATGGTCAAACACAATATCGCCGTGCAGGTCGGGCTTCAAGGCGTTCGGCTCATCCGGCTCGGCTTCCTCGTGCAGAATCGCCTGCACGCGCTTCATGGACACCATCGCCTTGCCCGCGTCGGACAGAGTGCGGCCCAGCTGACGAATCGGGAAGAGCAGCATCCCCAGCGTGGAGGTGAAAACAATTAGCGTACCGACGGTAATCCAGCCGTTACAGGCGTAGATGATGCAGACCACCAGTGTCAGCAGCGTCTGCGTCATGCTGATGGCATCGCCGCCGCCCCAGTAGATGGCGAGCAGTTCATTCAGGCGGAGGTTCTTTTTGCGCAAATCGTTGTTCACGCGGTCGAACTTCTCCACCTCGCGCTCCTGCTGTCCGAAGGCGCGCACGACGCGGACGCCGGAGAGGTTCTCCTGCAAAACGGCGTTCAGCACACCGTCCGCTTCGTCCGCCACCTCAAAGGACTTATGCACCATCTTGAAGAACCACGTCGCGAAGCAGAACAAAGGCGGCACAAGAATCAGGCTGTAGAGCGTAATCGGCACGGAGCGCGGCAGCAGGATGCTCATGGCGATAACGACCATCAGCACCGTGTTGACGACTTCCATCACCTGAACCGCCAGAAAGCGGCGAATCGTATCCACGTCAGACGTGCAGCGCTGAATCAGCTCGCCCGCCTGCGCTTTAACGTGGTACGCAAACGGCAGGTGCTGCAAGTGGCGATAGAGGTCATTGCGCAGTTTGCGGGCGATATTTTCACTCGCAATCGCGGAAGAACGACCTTTTATGAACGTGAACACGCCGTTGACGATGTTCATCAGGATGAGCGCCAGCGCGGGAATCCACAGATTTTGGCGGAGGAAATCGCGTCCGCCGAGGGCGTTAATCGGGTTCATGAGGAAATCCGGCATTGTGAACGGTTCGCTGCCCAGTATGCTGTCCACGATTTCGGAGAGCAGAAGCGGCGTTAAAAAGCCGATGATGACCATCATGATGGTCGCAATGAGTGCCCAGAGGAAATGCGTCCAGTTCTGCCCGATGAGGGAGAGCATTGCGCCGAACGGGGTCTGTTTCTTCTTTGGTTTCGTTGTGGTGCGCTGCGTAGGAAATCACTCCTTTCAAGAGAGACAAAGTGGTTGATGACTCATAACTGCCCATTGTATGCTTTTTTCGAAAAGGGTACGAAAAAAGCACCATCCGTCTGAATGCAAACGGCTGGTGCTGCACACAAAACGCATGGTAACAGGAAAAGAGCGTGGAATTTTCCTATTACGGGCGCATATGGGCAGAAAGAGCCGTCGCAGTCAGTCCATTGGCACGGGATACAAGGGTTAGAATCATCATGGTCATTGCGAGGGCCTCCTTTCTGCATAATTTTGATTTTGTTGTGCTTCTCGCAAGCACGCAAGAAACAGTGTAGTCGAAAGTCAAGGTTTTGTCAAGGGGCAAATGGCGTTTTTTTCAAATATTCATCCCATCTTGCGCAGGATTCCCGTTTTTCCAGTCCCAAACCGCCTTTTCAATCAAGTCGGCAGCATTGGCGCAGCCGTGTTCATTGCGCAGGGCCTCCCCGATGCACGCCGCGTTGCGCGTGTATTCCGGGTTGCTGATGAGTGCGCGCAGCCCCTCCGCCAGATTCTCTGCCGTCAGCTTATCGCGCGGAATCGCTTTCGGCCCGCACCCGGCAGCGTACACCCGCTCCGCCCAGAACGGCTGATCGCCCCCAAACGGCACAACGAGCGTCGGCAGTGCATGGCGTAGGCTGGTTGCGGTCGTCCCCGCGCCGCCGTGATGCACTGCCCCTGCCATATGCGGGAACAGCCAGTCATGCGGCACACTTTTCACATAGAAGATGTTCGCATCTTTTGTCTTTGCTTCCTGCTGACCCCAGCCCAGTGCCACCACCGCCCGCACACCGGACAATTTCACCGCCTGCCGGATGATTTCCGCCAGTTCACCCATGTCGCCCGACACCATCGACCCAAAGCCGATGTACACCGGCTCGTCGCCCGCGCGCAGAAAATCCGCCAGCGCCGGGTCAGGCGTGTAGTCCACCGGGCGCTCATCCCACCAGAAGCCGGACATGTGGATGTTGTCCGCCCAATCCTCCGGGCGCGGCACGAGCGTCGGGCTCATGGCGTAAATCACGGGTACTTGCTTGCCCTTCACGTCATAATCCGGGCGCAAGCGGACGCGGCGCTTTGCCATGTCGTTCTCCTTGCGCCAATCCGAGAGGTAGCGGTGCTCCAGCGCCGAAATCAGCAGATATCCGATGCGGTAGCTCAGCACATTCCACCACTTGCCGAGCTTGCGGAACGGCGCGGATGAAATCGGCATATCCTTGCACGGATCCATCGGGAAATACTGCGTCTGGATGCACGGAATATCGTACTTCTCCGCAATCGAATAGAACATCGACCCGAAGAACGTGCAGACGATGGCTTCCGCGCCCTCCGCGCAGTGCAGCAAATCATCCAGCAGCATCGGCGCAATATCGCGGATACCCTTCTCAAACTCCTTCAAGTACCGCACGCCCACCGCGTCCGGCTGGAGCAGCCGCCCCATCATATCCACCACGTCGCCGGAAATGGGATAGAAGGACATTCCCGCTTCCTCAATCATGCCCTGAAACGGCGCAAACGCCGCAATCGTCACCTCATGCCCCCGCTCGTGAAGCTCCCGTCCCAGCAGCATGTACGGCCGCACGTCGCCCGTCGAGCCGAGCGTTATCATTGTGATTTTCATCATTACCTCCAATGATTTCGAGATAAGTTAAAGGTATACAAACTAAAAAACTAACAATAAAATTCAAGTATGTAGAAGAAACCAAAAGCGCCATCAAGCGCGCTTGCTTCCCGTCGCACACGGGTCATACCACCCCGCAGGAACTTTCACCCGGAAGCCCTCGAATGCGCTTTCCGCATCCGCCTTCACCACGCAGTGCGGCGTATACACATGCCGCATCCCCTCCTGCATCCGTGCCATGCACCACTGCGCCAAGTCAACTGCCAACGATTCACCCTCCGCCAGCGGCACAAATGCATTCCGCCGCACCAAAAAGCACATCGGCGAAACCGCCGTGACATTGTAGCTGGTTCGGTTCATGCCGTGCCATCCGCCCGCTGACACCGGCAAGCCGCGATTCCGCGACCGCACTGTGCCGTCCGGCAGAATGTCGTATCCGGCATGAAGCACCCGATTGCGCGCATCCGCCACCAGCGGCGTCACCGCGCACACATCCGGGCGCTGGGCGTACATCATCATCTCCCGCAAGCCGTCCGCATCAGGTGCCGCCGTGTCCCCCCACAGGAACAGCAGCATGTCCGCCGACGAATCCACCGCCAAGCGGTTCACATCCGCCGCGGACGCATCCCGCGCAAGCCGCAATGCCGCAACGGTAAAATCCCCCACGTCATACCGCAGCCGCAGCACACCGTCCTCCACCCGGCACGTTCCCGGAAACCCGTTGCGGCGCATACTTTCCTCTACCGCCCGCGCCGCCGCGTCCAGGCAGACTGCCAATTTCGTGTGGCTCATCGACCCCCGCAGCGTCCGCCAGTGGTACAGCACGCGCGGAATGTGAATGACGCCGTCCGCCCGTTCGCACGCACGGAGCATCAAATCGTGATCCTGCGACCCGTCGAATGCCGGTCGCAATCCGCCGATGGCATCCAGCAGCGTCCGCCGAATCACCGACAAATGGCAGATATAGTTGCCGGAGCGCAGGTTGTCCGGACAGAAATCCGGCTTGCGGTGCGCATCAACGTGAATCGCGCCGTGGGCGGTCAGCTTATCTTCATCGGTGTAGAGCACGTCTGGATGGTGCGCGTCGATGGCTTCCGCAATCCGCCAGAGCGCATCCGGCGCAAGCACATCGTCGTGGTCGCACAGGGCGATATACTCCCCCGTCGCCATTTTAATCGCGCGGTTCGTGTTGCCGGATATGCCCGCGTTTTCCGCCCCGAACGCGACACGGAATCGGCTGTCCCGCGCGGCGATTGCTTCCAGCGCCTTTCGCGTTTCGGCGGACGTGCTGCCGCCGTCGTACAGGCAGACCTCCCACGCGCCGTGCGTCTGGGCAAGCAGCGAATCCGCCAGCGCGCGGAGGAATTTCAGGCGCGTGTTGAACACGGGGACGACGACGCTGATGCACACATCCGGGAAGGGGTGCGCGCGCTGTACCGCCAGTTCGCGCTTGGATGCTTCCTCCCGCCGGAATCGCCATTCGTCCCGCAGCAGCACCCGTGCCGCCAGCATTTCACCCGCGCGGTGCAGCGTGTACCCCGCGCCATGCATCCGCACATACGCCCGAACCCGTTCCGCCCACTGCACGCGCGTCCCTCCCGCCGACTTTCCTGCCCTCATCATACCATGCGCCGCGGGTTTTGTAAAGCACCGGGCGATTTTCTGCCAATTCGGAACAATTTTCGCAAAACCGCTTGACAAACGCCCGAAAAAGTGCTAAACTAAATCTCGTTCCGGCAATCCCGGACGAACCGCATAGGGGCATGGTGTAATGGTAACACGTGGGTCTCCAAAACCTTTGTTGAGGGTTCGAGTCCTTCTGCCCCTGCCAGAAAGCATCTGATTGATTCAGGTGCTTTTTTGTTGTGTGAAGCCCCGCTACCTTTTGGGTAGCGGAGCTTCAGTATCATTTGCCCAATATCTCCATTGAATACTTGAAACTTCTGTAGCACTTCAGACACATATTTGTCCGCTGAATGCTTTTGCAGTTTTCGTATGCAGAGTTGCCATATTCACTTGCTCGATACGAATACGTTTTTCCACATACGCGGCAAGTTCTTGAATACACTTTATCTTCATTGGAATCATCACAACCCGTAGCAACAAACAGCAGCATAACCATGCTAAGAATCAAGCAGATAGTCCGCAGCAACGTTCCATTTGTCTGCTGTGCGCCTTTCGTTTTCATGTCCATTTCTACTCCTCCTGATGTTTTTTCAATTCTGTTAGCCTGCGAATCAGTTCTTCTAACACCTCTCTGTTTCCGTCATCCGCCACAATCTCTCGCAGCGTTTTGCCATCAAAGCTGTATTCTTCCACCCACGCATTAATTTCTGACTTTTCAATCAGGTTCTCTGCGTACAGCCTTAATAGCCCCCGTTCCAGCGTCTCTTGGGACTTCGACTCAAATGCGTCTGCACTAAACGGACAACAATCCCCCCTTCTGAATGCAGTTTCCAATTTGAGAGCGTAATCATGGCATGGGTACATAGGCGCCCTCCTTTCATTGATACTTCTATTTTACCCTCCCCTCAAAAAAGTCAAGTGTTTTCTTGAAGAATTATACATTTCTGACATTTCTAACAAAAGCATGGAAAATTGTTGTGTATCTTCACAACGACTTTCGTGTCGGCGTGTAACCGCATTTCAGAAAATCGTTTTTTTCTGAAATCAGCTGCCTCAACCCCCTCCAAATTTCAAATTCGCACAGAAAACGCGCCCGCCGACCTTCCGACGAGCGCGTTTATACTATTTGGGGCTCTACTCCCGAATTCAGTGCACGACTTGCTGGACACCCCAGTTATCACATTTACACAAATGAGGCGGTCAGCCGCCGAGTTGTGCGGTGTTGCTTTAAATTACTTCTTATTCTTCTGCTCCACCATCGCCTTGACCTTCAGCGGCAGACCGAGCAGGTTGATGAAACCCGCGGAATCCTTGTGGCTGTACAGGTCGTGGCTGTCGCCGAAGGTAGCGATTTCCTCCATGTACAGGCTGTTCGGCGACTTCACGCCCGCGTTGATGCAGTTGCCTTTGTACAGCTTCAGCTTCACCGTGCCGTTGACCGCCTGCTGCGTGCTGTCCACAAATGCGGAGAGCGCCTCGCGCAGGGGCGTGTACCACATGCCGTCGTACACCAGCTCCGCGAACTTGCTCGCGACCAGCTCCTTGTAGTGGCTGGTGGCGCGGTCAAGCGTGATGGATTCGAGGATGCCATGCGCGGCGTAGAGCATCGTTCCGCCGGGGGTTTCGTACACGCCGCGGGACTTCATGCCCACCAGACGGTTCTCCACCAAATCCGCGCAGCCAACGCCGTTGCGACCCGCGATTTCGTTCGCCTTCGTCAGCAAATCCACCGCGTCCAGCTTTTCGCCGTTGATGGCGACCGGCACGCCCTGCTCGAAGTCCACCGTGACGTATTCGGGCTGATCAGGCGCCTTTTCGGGCGTGACCATCGTCAGCAGCAGATCTTCCGGCGGCTCGTTCCACGGATCTTCCAAATCCGCGCCCTCGTGGCTGATGTGCCAGATGTTGCGGTCCATCGAATACGGGCGATCCTTCTTGACCGGGACGGGAATGCCGCGCTTTTCGGCGTAGTCAATTTCCTCCTCGCGGGTCTTGATGTCCCAGATGCGCCACGGCGCGATAATCTGCATATTCGGGTCGAACGCCTTGATGGTCAGCTCGAAGCGGACTTGGTCGTTGCCCTTGCCGGTGCAGCCGTGGCAGATGGCGGTGCAGTTCTCCTTGTGGGCGATTTCGACGAGGCGCTTGGCAATCAGCGGCCGTGCGAAGGACGTGCCCAGCAGATACTTGCCCTCGTAGACCGCGCCCGCCTTGAGCGTCGGCCAAATGAAGTCCTCGACGAACTCCTTGCGCAGGTCTTCGATGTACAGCTTTTCCGCGCCGCACTTTTTCGCCTTCTCGTGGAGGGGCTCCAACTCTTCGCCCTGCCCGACGTCGCCCGCAACGCAGACCACGTCGCAGTCATAATTTTCCTTCAGCCACGGCACGATAATCGAGGTATCCAGACCACCGGAATAAGCCAGCAATACGCGCATCTTCGCCATAACAATCGACTCCTTTATCTTCATCCTGATTTTCATCATTTTTGTGTCCGTCTGCCGGACAAGATGGATTATACACCAAGATGAATAAAAATGCAATAGGTCTGCATAAATTTTCTCGGATTTTTCGTAGAGGGATACTGCACTACTTTCCACACATCCCGTGCAGATTGCAACTCCGGCGAGTGTGAAAGGCAAGTATATGCAGTCCTTTGCCTCCACACGCTCCGTGCAGATTGCAACAACGATGCAAGTAGTCCGTGCGTTACGTTCCAGACCTTTGCCTCCACACGCTCCGTGCAGATTGCAACTCAATGCGCTTCTCGAACAGTTAGGGTTCAAGCCTTTGCCTCCACACGCTCCGTGCAGATTGCAACGGTTTATCAATAGTACGGATGAAATTGAAGTGCACCTTTGCCTCCACACGCCCCGTGCAGATTGCAACACAGCTTTTCCAACGAGATGCGCAAGCTGCAAACCTTTGCCTCCACACGCCCCGTGCAGATTGCAACACAAATATCTGAATGGTGCGGCAACAGTTAGCTCTTTGCCTCCACACGCCCCGTGCAGATTGCAACGCGAACGCTGGTGCAAGCCGGTCGAACAGGGGTTCCTCTTTGCCTCCACACGCCCCGTGCAGATTGCAACTTGAGGATTACGCTTTCAGAACGGACGAGCAAACTTTGCCTCCACACGCCCCGTGCAGATTGCAACCACCGGGGTCTTCTCCGATAATCCGCATGATATACTCTTTGCCTCCACACGCCCCGTGCAGATTGCAACGGCAGAAATGCACAGAATTGCAATATGCACTTTTCAGAACGTGTGTTGAGTCGGTAGATAGCTTTTCAGTATTGAACAAAGCAATGCTGCGCTGACTATTTTCCCGAAACTCTTCTGCTGTCAAGGCGACCTTTGCCGCCATTAGCGACAGCCCCGGACGGACAATCGACCGGTTTTGCTGGTGCGAACCGCACCTGTTTTTTATGTTAGCTGATGATTCGCCTGATACCCATGCTGGGAATCGTATGCGGCAGTTCTGAAAGCCGCTGAATCGTCATGTGATGATACGCAACAAATTGAGGATAGTCACGTTGAAGTGCCTCGCGGTCAAATACACGGTAAAGTTCCTCTCCAAACTCTTTCTTTAATTCCTTCCTATTATATTCCGGCAATCCCTGCTTGCAATGCTGCAGTAGAAACGCCGAGTACAAATCGCGCTGTATGCGTTCGCCGTCCGGCATAACGTTCCAGCGGTTTTCAAGTGCCTTTTCGATGCAGGTATCTGTCTGGTGGTTGTACTGGCTGGCGCGCACATGCGTATCAACTTCTTTCACCCCTTCCAGCCCGCGCGACTGGCATTTCTGTTTCAGCATCGTAATCAGCATGGCAGGTGCTTTGTTGGCAATGGATTTTCCGAATCGCTTTTTGCGTTTATACCGTCCAGTCTTTTCGGAAATCTCCGTTTTATTTGCTCTGTGGACCAAATCGCAGTAACTCATGTCCTCCACAAAGAAGCAATCACCCAGCGTCAGCAGATAATTTGCCAATTCGTTATGCTGCTGTTTTCGGATGTCCGCCTGATGATGCTGAATCATTGCCAGCTGGTGCTGAATCCGTCTGTATCGCTTGGACTTGTTCCGCGTCAGCTTCACGCCGCGCTTAAATGTTCCATCCGGATTGTAATTTTCCGGATTTGTTGCGCGTCGGCTTCTGTCCATCTTGCGCTGCAAGCGCCGCTTTTCTTGCTCTATATTCTGCACGTGGTCAGCCAATTCCAGCAGATTAACCTCCTTATCGGTCGAGTATGCCAGCGTTCGCGTGCCAATGTCGATGCCGACGACACCATGCCCGACGGGATGCTTCGGCGTTCCACTTGCCGGGTCGCGCTTGATTGCGGGCTTGCCCTCTAAAACAAGCTGTGCATACCAATGCGTCTTCGTTTTGCCGTCTTTGCGTAGAATACGGACGTATTTCACGCGCTTGCTGAGCATTTCTGTTTCATACTCGTTGTTGGGTGACAGTTGCAGCGGAAGTTTCAGCCCTTTCCATTCGACGTAACTACCGCGAAAAATTATTTCGATGCCACCACTCTTTCCCGCCTGTGAATACCCTCTCAGCGAGGATAATTCTCCCTTTTTCTTAAAATGCACCATCTTTCCATCTTTTGAAAGCAGCACTTTTTCAAACGCCGTCCAAGCTTGTGACGCAATTCCATGAACTGCCACGCTTGAAGCAATGTTATCCTTGAAATGCGGATAATAATATTTCATATCCGCCTTAAAGTGGTTTTCGCTAAGTCCATTTTGATCCAGCAATTGTCGTTTCTTTTTCCAAAGTTCTTTTGTTTCTTCTTGCTTCGCGTTTTCCAGCTTCTGTTCAATTTCTTGATATTGCTGCGTTCTTTCGAGTTTGCGCAGTTTCTTCAACTCCGCATGAACTATCGTATTATAGATTTGTCTACCAATTTCAAAGCGTTTTTCAAGGCGGTCGGACTGCCACTTTTCCAATTTAAGCGGCAACGTGAGGCAACAAGTATCTGTGCTACTCCTTTTCACGCGCGTCCCCTCCCCTTCCTTTGCTTTTCCACCCCATTATACCGCATCTTCTCCTCATTTTCAAGCAAGAACAGCAAATTTGACATTCATCCGCTGTTTTTTGTTGTACAGCGCTTTTTGTATTTGCATCCTTCGTCCATTTATTCGCCATTCCATTCATCCCGTTCCGAAAACGTATTAAATTGTGAAAAAAATATCGTTAAAATCGTGTCAGCCACTTGACAAGAGCTTAACAATCTGCTACACTGTTCTCGTCACCCCGACAAACACCGACATCCCCCGTTCGCGGGCGCATCCCCGCAGGACGGATGAAGCATAAGGAGAGAGTATCATGGCGAAAGAGTATCCGATCGTCGATAACGTGGAGAGCTTCGAGGCGGCCCTCGCCCGCGTCCGCGCGGCACAGAAGGTCTATGCGACCTACACGCAGGAGCAGGTGGACAAGATTTTCAAGGCAGCTGCCCTCGCCGCGAACAACATGCGCATCCCGCTGGCGAAGATGGCGGTGGAAGAAACCGGCATGGGCGTGGTGGAAGATAAGGTCATCAAGAACCACTACGCCGCTGAATACATCTACAACGCCTACAAGGACACGCAGACCGTCGGCGTGCTGGAGCGCGACGAAGCATTCGGCATGATGAAGGTTGCAGAACCTATCGGCGTTGTCGCGGCGGTCATCCCGACCACCAACCCCACATCTACCGCCATTTTCAAGACGCTGATTTGCCTCAAGACCCGCAACGGCATCATCATCTCTCCCCATCCGCGCGCGAAGAAGTCCACCATCGCCGCCGCGAAGGTTGTGCTGGAAGCCGCTGTGGCTGCCGGCGCGCCCGAAGACATCATCTCGTGGGTTGATGTTCCCTCGCTGGAGCTGACCAACATGGCGATGAAGGAAGCCGACATCATCCTTGCCACCGGCGGCCCCGGCATGGTCAAGGCGGCGTACTCCTCCGGCAAGCCTGCGCTGGGCGTCGGCGCTGGCAACACGCCCGCGATTATCGACGAATCCGCTGACGTGAAGGTGGCCGTCAACTCCATCCTGCACTCCAAGACGTTCGACAACGGCATGATCTGCGCGTCCGAGCAGTCCACCATCGTGCTGGACAGCATCTACGACGCGGTGAAGGCGGAGTTCGCCAAGCGCGGCGCGTACTTCCTCGAAGGCGAAGAGCTGGACAAGGTGCGCAAGACCATCATCATCAACGGCGCGCTGAATGCCAAGATTGTCGGTCAGAAGGCGCACACCATCGCCAAGCTCGCGGGCGTGGACGTGCCGGAAACCGCCAAGGTGCTGATTGGTGAAGTCGAATCCGTAGATATTTCTGAAGAGTTCGCGCATGAGAAGCTCTCTCCCGTGCTGGCGATGTACCGCGCCAAGGACATCGACGATGCGTTCGACAAGGCGGAACACCTGATTGCTGACGGCGGCTACGGCCACACCTCTTCTATCTACTTGAACGCCGTCACCCGCAAGGATTTGATTGACCGCTTCGCCGCGCGCATGAAGACCTGCCGTATCCTCGTCAACACGCCTTCCTCTCAGGGCGGCATCGGCGACCTGTACAACTTCATGCTGCGTCCGTCGCTGACGCTGGGCTGCGGCTCTTGGGGCGGCAACTCCGTCTCCGAGAACGTCGGCGTCAAGCACCTGCTGAATGTCAAGACTGTTGCCATCCGGAGGGAGAATATGCTGTGGTTCCGTGCGCCTGAAAAGGTCTACCTCAAGAAGGGCTGCCTGCCTGTCGCCCTGAATGAACTCAAGGCAGTTATGGGCAAGAAGCGCTGCTTCATCGTCACCGACGCGTTCCTGTTCAAATCCGGCTTCACCAAGGCGATTACCGACAAGCTGGATGAGCTGGGCATCGTCCACACCACGTTCTACGATGTTGCGCCCGACCCGTCCCTCGCCTGCGCGAAGGAAGGCGCCAAGGCGATGACCTCCTTCCAGCCGGACTGCATTATCGCCATCGGCGGCGGTTCCGCAATGGACGCCGGCAAGATTATGTGGGTCATGTACGAGCATCCGGAAGTGGACTTCCTCGACATGGCAATGCGCTTCATGGATATCCGCAAGCGCGTGTACACCTTCCCGAAGATGGGTGAAAAGGCGTACTTCATCGCCGTCCCGACCTCCGCTGGCACGGGCTCCGAAGTCACCCCGTTCGCCGTCATTACCGATCAGGACACCGGCGTGAAGTACCCGCTGGCGGACTACGAGCTGCTGCCGAAGATGGCGATTGTGGACGCTGACATGATGATGTCCGCGCCGAAGGGCTTGACCTCCGCCTCCGGTATCGACGCGCTGACCCACGCGCTGGAAGCCTACGCCTCCATGATGGCGACGGACTTCACCGACGGTCTGGCGAAGCAGGCGGCTCAGCTGATTTTCGAGTATCTGCCCGCGTGCTACGACAACGGTCAGAACGAGCCGGTTGCCCGCGAAAAGATGGGCAACGCCGCCACGATGGCTGGCATGGCGTTCGCGAACGCGTTCCTCGGCGTCTGCCACTCCATGGCGCACAAGCTGGGCGCGTTCCATCACCTGCCGCACGGCATCGCCAACGCGCTGCTGATTGAGCTGGTCATCCGCTACAACAGCGCCGAAGTTCCCACGAAGATGGGCACCTTCCCGCAGTACGCCTATCCGCACACGAAGCGCCGCTACGCTGAATTCGGCGAGTTCCTCGGCTTCAAGGGTGCGAATGACGACGAGACGGTGGAGAACCTGATTCGCAACATCCATGCCCTGAAGGAGCGCGTCGGCATCAAGAATACGATCCGCGACTACGGCGTGGACGAGGAGAAGTTCCTCGCGACGCTGGACGAAATGTCCGAGCAGGCGTTCGACGACCAGTGCACCGGCGCGAACCCGCGCTACCCGCTCATCAGCGAAATCAAGGAAATGTATCTGAAGGCGTACTACGGCGAGTAATGCGCCATTCTCCCCGGCTTGGCAGGAATGCTTCTGCTGGGCCGGGCATTTTTGAGCACAAAAAATTTTGTCCGCTTGCAGGAATGTCGCATTTGGGCGGCGAATAGATATTTAGGACAAATATCGGACTTTGCGGGGCGTCCCAATCAGCGCGCGGGCAAAGCATGATAACATGCTCAACTCAATCGCGAAAAGGGAGGCCAGAGGGTCGAAGACCCTTTGGCAGGTCAAGGGCAGCACCCTTGCGCCTCTCCCCCCCAATAAACATGAACCATATAGAAGGAGGTTTCCCTATGGATTTGACGCATGTGATTGCCGAGCGGGAGAATAAGAAGATTTACCGCGACGGCGCCAAGGCCATCAAAGTGTTTGCCGAAGGGTACAGCAAGGCGGACATTCTGAACGAAGCGCTGAACACGGCGCGCGTGGAAGAGACAGGCCTGCCGATTCCGAAGCTCCTTGCTGTTGACACGGTGAACGGTCAGTGGGCGATTACGACGGAGTTCGTCGAAGGCGACACGCTGGCGGCGCTGATGGCGGCGCATCCGGAAAAGGAAGACGAGTACCTGAACCTGTTTGTGGACATTCAGATGAAGGTTCACGCCTGCACCTGCCCGATGCTCAACAGCCTGACCGAGAAGATGCAGCGCAAGATTTCCGCCACCGACCTCGACGCGACCACCCGCTACGAGCTGCACACCCGCTTGGCGAGTATGCACGTCCACAAGAAGGTCTGCCACGGCGACTTCAACCCGTCCAACATTATCATCGCCCCCGACGGACAGTGGTACATCCTCGACTGGTCGCACGCCACGCAGGGCAACGCGTCCGCTGACGTCGCCCGCACCTACCTGCTCTTCGTCCTCGAAGGCAAGGAAGCGCTGGCGGAAAAGTACCTCTCCCTCTTCTGCAAGAAGAGCGACACCGCCAAGCAGTACGTCCAGCAGTGGATTCCGATCGTCGCCGCGAGCCAGTCCCTCAAGGGCAAGCCCGAAGAGCGCGACCTGCTCATCCGCTGGGCAAGCGTTTGCGAATACGAATAATCATCAAAGGGACTGGCTTCGGTCAGTCCCTTTTTTCGTGGGGATGGGAGACGCCCCATGTAACCATTTCCCCGTATTTGTCGAAATCTGGCACATTTTCGGTTTTTCCTATGTAACCCACTTTTCATCCCCTTTTTTTCGTGGTATCTTCATTATAAGAAGGGGGAATTTACCCTTTTCAAACTTATCTGCCGCGATTGCTTGTCAACCGCCTCCACAATCAGCATGAATGAATTATACACGGCAAATATTGCTCTCAGCGTCTTCGCCATGGCGATTATGCTCTTCTCCCTGCGTGGCGACATCAGCCAATCCAAGATCCGAAACCTGCTCTGCGGCGGTCTGTACGCCACCATTACCATTTGCGCGCTGTGTGAGTGGTCGGGCGTGCAGATGGATGGCACGCCGCCCGCGCTGATTCCGCTGCATATCGCCGTCAAGACCATCGAACTTTCGCTTGCGCCGCTCATCGGGCTGTTCGCGGGCTGCGTTATCCATCCCTGCCCACGGAAAGTGGTGCATAGGCTGCTGTGCCTTGCGGGCTTCCACGCACTGCTGGTGCTGCTCTCGGCGTTCACGGGGCTGATGTTCTATGTCGATGGGCAGAATTTCTATCACCACGGGTTGCTCTACGTGCTCTACACGCTCGCCTACGGGGGCAGCACGGTGTTCTTCCTCGTGCAGATTGGGTTCGCCTGCCGCGCCTATCAGTACACCGGCGGCACACAGCTGCTGCTCGCGACGCTGTTCGTGCTGTTAGGGCTGATGGTGCAGTTGTGCCTGCCGATGGTCAGAATCGACTGGATTACCATCAGCTGCGGTGCGCTGATGATGTCGAAATTCTCCAGCGACATGGTGCTGCAAACCGATGGGCTGACGCAGTTGGTCAACCGCTTGGGCTACGAGCATTATCTGGCGCGCCTGCGTGTGCCTGCCGCCATCCTGATGTTTGATGTTGACCGCTTCAAGGACGTCAACGACTGCCATGGGCACTTGATGGGTGACGCCTGCCTGCGGACGATTGCCGGCTGCATCCGCCGCGCGTATGGGAATTACGGGACGTGCTTCCGCATCGGCGGCGACGAGTTTTGCGTGATACTGACGCGGCGGAACGCGCAATACAACACCATGACGGAGATTTTCCAGCACCTGATGGATGCGGCGCGGGCGGAGAATCCGGTTCTGCCGACGGTATCGGTGGGCTGTTCGCATTTTAATCCGTCAACGGATGATTTGGCGGAGTCCTTGGCGCGGGCGGACGCGCGGATGTATCAAAATAAGGAAGCGCATAGATAAATACAGCCGCGACGAGTGAATATGCTCGTCGCGGCTGATTTTTATTCACCTGTATCCACCGCAGTGTTGGCAGTAGCGCGCTTCCTTCGGGTTGTCTAAGCCGCAATACTTGCATGTCAACATTCGGAGTGCGTGCTTTTGTTGATATTACCGATTCACATACGCGTCGATTTCATTCCGGCTGGAGATTTGCAGCTTCTCAAAAATGCTCTCCATGTACGACTTCACCGTGTTGACGGAAATGCCCATCAGCGCGGCGATTTCCTTGTTGCTGCGACCCTTCGCGGCAAGCATGGCAATCGAAAACTCGTAGGGTGTGAGCGCGTCGGTCACCTGCAGCGTCGACACGGGGTTGTGAATTTTCATCCACCCGCGGCTGAAGCGGTAGACCGACTGCACAATCTTGTTGTACGTTTCCGGCTCCTGCTTGCGCAGCGCGCGCTCCACCTGCCCCTGCAAAATGCCGTGATGCTCCACAAACGGGTGGATGTACCCCTCGCGGCTGGCGATGCTCCACGCGGCATCGAACTTCTGCTCCGCGCGTTCATCCTGCTTCAGGCTCATGCAGATCATGCACAGGACGATGTTGAGGTAGATGCTGTCAATGGGGTAGCGCGTGCCCGCCATCAGCAGGGCGGATTCGGCAATGCCCATCGCGTGTTCGTATTCGCGCCGGATGTAGAGCGCGTGGGCGATGGCGTACATGGCGAAATACTGCATTCCGGGCGGAAGAATACCGATAGCGGGGCGGATAGGGGTCAAGTCGAGCTTCTCGGAGTGGAAGAACACGCTGATGAGCGCGTCGGTAATGCTGCTGTACAGCCGCCACGAATCGTCGTTTGCGCGCTGCCCGTCCCGCTGGATCATTTCGAGATTCCGGCGGCACTTGGCGGCATCCCCCGTCTGCAGCATCGCCATCGTGTTGGTAATCAGCGCGGACAGGCGGATTTCGGGGCACTTGCTCGTCAGGTATTTCTCGCTGATTTCGCGGGCTTCCTCGTGCTCATCGCGGAAATAGTGGTGCAGGGCGCGGGCGATGTCGCGTTCCTCCTCGTCGTTCATGGTCAGCAGGAGATTTTGGAAGCCGTTGTCGCACGGGCGGGAAATCAGCGGCATATAGCACTTGGCCATCCGCGGGGGGATTTTCTCCTGCCCGCGCTGCCCGCTCTTGCGCAAATCCGCCGGATGCGGCGTATTCGCCGGAATCAGCCACCCGCCCGATTTCCGGATTGCCCCCTGAATCCGCCCGGTATTCAGGTAGTAATTCACCATGCGGATGGAAACGCCCCACAGCTCCGCTATTTCCTTTACGCTGAGGTAGTCCAATGCGCATCCCCTCCTTGTTCTCCTTGTTTACGCTTACGGAATTGGCTCCCAAAGCATGGTCGCCGTTCGATTGCCATACGAGCCCTTGGGCAGCATGTAGGAGCGCGGCGTTCCTTCTACGCCGTCGATTTTCCAGCCTACAAAGGTATAGCCCGGGAGGTAGTAGGACGTGTCTTCTTCCGGTACCGAGAAATAAACGCTGTTGTTGATGGTGTATTGAACCCAATTATATACTCTGCCGTGGCTCACGTAGGTAATGGTGTACGTCGCCACACGCCACTCCGCCTCGTAAATGCGGTCGCCGGTTGAGCCTTCGGGGATAATCATCGGCGTTGAAGGGAACTGACCGCTGCCATCGAGGACCCAGCCGGCAAATTCGTAGCCCGGACGCTCGGGAGGGATGGGCAGGGTGACGGAATCCTCCACGGTGTAGCGTATCGAAGCTATGACTGCGCCGCCGTTCGTGACCAGTGTGATGGTGTATCTGATCACCTTCCAGTTTGCGGTATACGCCTTGTTTCCCGTCGAACCCTTCGGAATTTTGACGCTTGTCTGCGGCGTCGTGATGCGCTCGCCCGTCCAGCCGACAAACTCGTAGCCGTTGCGGGTCGGGGTTGGCAGCTCGAAATCCTCATCCGTCATGGTGTAAATCACCTTTTCTTTACCGCTGCCGCCGTTCAAATCCAGGGTGATGGTGTATCCTGTCTCTACCCAGTTCTCGATATACGTCTTGTCGCCCGTCGAACCCCTCGGGATGGTCACGCTCGGCTGCGGCTTCGTGATGCCCTCGCCCGTCCAGCCCCAGAACGTGTAGCCCGTGCGGGTCGGGGTCGGCAGCGTGAAGGTTTCCTCCACCGTGTAGACATACGCTCCCGATGAGCCCGCATTGCCCCCTTCCAGCAGCGTAATGATGGTGTATTTGATCACCTGCCAGTTTGCGGTATACGCCTTGTTGCCTGTCGAACCCTTCGGAATTTTGACGCTTGTCTGCGGCGTCGTGATGCGCTCGCCCGTCCAGCCGACAAACTCGTAGCCGTTGCGGGTCGGGGTCGGCAGCTCGAAATCCTCATCCGTTATGGTGTAAACCACCTTTTCTTTACCGCTGCCGCCGTTCAAATCCATGTTGATGGTGTACTCCGCCAAACGCCACTCCGCCTTGTAATGGAGGTCGCCGGTTGTGCCATAGTAAATAATGAGCGTCGTGGCAGGGAGCATACCGCTGCCATCGAGGGTCCAGCCGGCAAATTCGTAGCCCGGACGGAGAGGGTAAGGCAGGGTGAAGGAATCCTCCACGGTGTATTTTATCGGAGACACGTTTGGACCGCCGTTCGTATCCAGCGTAATGGTGTATTTGATCACCTTCCAGTTTGCGGTATACGCCTTGTTTCCCGTCGAACCCTTCGGAATTTTGACGCTTGTCTGCGGCGTCGTGATGCCCTCGCCCGTCCAGCCGACAAACTCGTAGCCGTTGCGGGTCGGGGTCGGCAGGGCAAACTCTTCATCTTCCACGGTGTAAAGCAGTGTTGTTTCGCCGCTTCCGCCGTTCAAATTCATGGTGACGGTGTATCCTGTCAGTTCCCAGTTCGCGGTGTATGTCCTGTTGCCTATCGAACCTTGCGGCAGAACAACCGTTAGCTGCGGCGCCATGTCGCTGTTGACTGTCCAGCCAAGGAAGGCATAGCCCTCACGGGTTGGGGTCGGCAGCGTTACGGGTTGCTCCACCGTGTAGACAAGCGCTTCCGACGTGCCCGCGCCGTCCATGTCCAGCAGCGTAATGGTGTATTCAATCACCTGCCAGTTCGCGGTGTAAGTGCGGTCGCCCGTGCTTCCCTGCGGGATTTCAATGGTTTTCTGCGGTTCGGTGATGCCCTCGCCCGTCCAGCCGAGGAAGATGTAGCCCGTGCGAACCGGGGTCGGCAGCTGGAACGCTTCCGATTCCACCGTGTACTGGATGGGACGGATCGGATCGCCGCCTGCCGTGTCCATCGTGACGGTATAAAGCTTGTCCGCCGTCAGCGTCAAGGTCAGCGGCGCGTAGGGCATGAGGAAGGAAACCGCGTCGTTCCCCTCGCTGATACTCAGGGAAATAGCGGGGTCGCTCAGGGAGGCGTGGATGCCGCGATAGCCCGCTGCGGGCTGCATCGTGACCGACACCTGCTCACCCGCGCGGCACAGCAGGTCGTTGCCCTCCGCCGGCATGTCGCTGCCCCAGAGGACGTTCTGCGCGTCGATGGTCACGCGCTGCGCGTCCGCCGTCCACGTCAGCGTAACGATGCGCCTTTCTTCGCGGCCTGTTACGGGCAGGAATGTGTCCGTCTCCTCGCCGCGCAGTCCCGTCAGGTGAATGAGGGCACGCTCGTCCGCGCCGAAGTCGCTGCGCTTGAACTGCGTCACCCACTCGCCGCGCTCCTTATCGAAGGTGAAGCTCGCCACGGCGCCGCTGCGCAGGGTCAGGCTCGGCGTGAAGTAATCCGGGCGCGCGCCGCTGATGCGAACACGGTAGGTGATGCGCCCGTCCTGCTCGCCATAGCGGTAGACGTACACCGGGAATTCCGCTACCAGCGTGCTGTCATCCGTCAGTGGGAACACAACATCGCCCTCGCGGGAAAGATAGACATAATTTTCCGCCACGGCAAAGCAGGATTCGCCGCCATTCAGGCGGTAGACCTTGCTCCACGGGTCTGCGCTGCGCATTTCCGGCAGCAGCACATACTGCTCCTGCAAATCCGGATACTTCTCCGCAAACGCCGCCTCGATGCTGTCCAGCATGTTGACCGCGCCCATCGGGCAGCTGTCGCCCGTGTACTGCACCGTCGTTTCGGTCAGCAGCGCGCCGTCCCAATCCGCCGTTTCCAGCTGCATGTCCTTCGCGCTCTGGTCAACGAGGCGGAAGCGCACGGTCAGGCTGATTTTCTTCTCCACCTTCAGCTCGCTGCCCATATGCAGCTGCTGCCCCGGCACAAGCGCGTTCTTGCCCGGATTCAGCACAATATCGCCCGTCGGCAGCGGGGCATCCGTCAGGTTCACGAGGTTCGTCGCAATCCCGATATCGAGATTCATCGGCTTGTCCACCACGATGGTGGAGCGGACATTGCCCTCGCCGTTCAGCGACACATTCCCCGATGCGCCCAGAATCAGTTCCTGAACCTCTGCCGCCGCGCCGATATTCAGCCGAACGTCCTCGTCCGACAGCACATACAGGCGGTCGATTTTGCCGGACGGCAGATTAGCGTTCAGCCCGCCAAGAACCAGCAGATTGCCGTTCATTTCCGGCGCATTGAACTCCGTGTCGCCCAGATGGTCAAAAATCGCGTCGCCGATGAAGGACTCCGGCGGCTGCGTGTCCTTTTTCAACACGGTGATGCCAAACTTCCCGATGTTCGCCTGAAATGCCGGGTCATCCCAGTCCGTATTGTCCCACATGCCAGCGCCGATTTCTTTCGCCAGCCGCTCCAGCGCTGAGTCCTTGCCCTGCGGTGTCTGGTTCTTGTTGATGGTGTTCAGTGTGTTCAGCGCACTCATGTTGTTTTCCACAATCATGGCCGCCGATGCTGTACCCGCCCAAATGATGCTGCATAAGAGCAGGAAAATGGTGCTCCATCGTGCGATTCGCTTCATGCTTCTTCCTCCTTGCTGATAGCTTCCGCAGGCTTTTCCACATGGAAAACGCCTTTTCTGGTTTCAGTATACCATTGGCAAGCGCTGTTTACCACCGCCATTCAATGGATTAATTGGACGTTTCCCTGCCCTTTTCCTGCTGAAAATTCCTGCATTCACGCAGTTTTCCCGTCAATTCGCGCATGTTTTCCGCCGAATGCACCTTTCCAAGGCAGGAAATATCGGTTGCCAAGGATGGCAAAGTGTATCTTTCCAACATGCGAAAAAAAGGCGAACCGGTTTTGAAGCCGATTCGCCCGTGGATTTGTCCAAACTTGGATGGAATTACTTGGCGATGGTGCAGTGCATGAAGTACTTGTAGCCCAGCGGGTTGGAGAAGAAGCCCTGCACGGAGTCGTCGATCATGAAGATGTCGGTGTAGTAGTACAGCGGCACGATGCAGCCGGTATTCATCAGCATATCTTCCGCGATGTGCATCATGGCATAACGGTTCGCGCTGTCGGTGCAGCTCTTGATAGCAGAAATCAGCACGTCATAGGTTTCCGCCCAAGTGCCGTTCTCCACCTTCACGTCGTAGCCGTAGGGGGTCAGGTCGAGGTTGTAGATCTTCAGATCCGCATTCGCGCCCTTGCCGTACTGCACGTCGTTGTTGCCGGAGCCGGTCACCCACATGTCGAGGAAGCAGATCGGGTCGTTGTAGTCCGCCAGCCAGCCGTTGCGCGCGATGGAGTAGTCGCCCGCCTTACGGGTGTTCAGGAAGGTGTTCCATTCCTGGTTGTTCAGGTTCATGGTGATGCCGACCGCAGAAACCGCGCTCTGGAGGTATTCGCCAATCGCCTTGTGGGCTTCGGAGGTGTTGTAGAGGTAGGTCAGGGACGGGAAGTTGGTGAAGACGCCGTTCGCCTCGTCGTAGGTGTAGTACTTCTTCAGGGTTTCAACCGCCTTGTCGAAGTTCGCCATGTAGACGTCTTCGTCGTCGGTCACGTCGTAGTAGCCGGTGACGCCTTCCACATGGCCCGCATTCTTGTAGAACTCAGAGCCGTCCGCATCGGTCATGCCCATCGGAACGAAGCTGGACGCAGGAAGCTGACCAGCCTGACCGATTTCGGTGACGATGTAGTTGCGGTCAAACAGGAGGCCAATCGCCTGACGGACTTCTGCGCGCGCCGCTTCCGCTTCTTCGGGGGTCATGTTCGCGAGCACGTCAGCGGGCAGGATTTCTTCGTTGATGTTCCAGCAGACATAGTAGGTACCAATCTGGCCGGCAACAACAAATTCCGTCGGATACTGTTCCTTCAGGGAAGCGATTTCAGAGGTGGGAACGTCGTCGATCAGCTGCCAGTCGCCCTTCTGGAAGTTCGCCAGCATGTTGTTCGCGTCGTCGGAGAGGTAGAAGTCCAGCTCGTCCATCGTGACCTTGTCCACCGCATGATAGTAGGGGTTCTTGGTCAGGGTGATCTTGCTGTTGTGTTCCCACGCGGTCATGGTGTACGGGCCATTGCCGATGTAGGTGGAAGGATCGGTCGCCCACGCTTCGTTGGCGACGACGTCCTCACGCACGGGCATGTACGCCGGGAAGGCGAGCAGCTCGTTCCAGTAGGCAACGGGGTTGTTCAGGGTAACGGTCAGGGTCTTGTCGTCCACGGCGGTCACAGCGAGGTTTTCCGCCTTGGGGTCGGAGCCGTCCGCAGTGTAGCCCTTGACGACTTCAAACATGTAGCCATAGTCCGCGCCCAGCTCGGAGGAAGCAGCGCGCTTCCACGCGAACTCGAAGTCCTTCGCGGTCAAATCCTTGCCGTCGGACCACTTCAGGCCGTCAACGAGCGTGTAGGTGTACGTCACCGTGCCGTCGTCATTGACCACCGGATCAGGCAGTTCCACCGCGCAGTCCGGCAGGATTTCCAGCTTGCCGTCGTCGGTCTGCGCCCAAGTGGACAGGCCTGCGAACAGGTGAGCGACCATCGTCGCGCCGTCCACAGTGGAGTTCAGCGCCGGGTCAAGCGTATCAGGCTCGGACGCGATGCAGACAGCCATGTACGTCTTGCCGTCTTCGGCGACAGCGCACAGGGTGCAGGTCACCATCATTGCGATGGCGAGCAGGAGAGCAGTCAGCTTCTTCATGAAAAAACCTCCCTTAATATTCTGTGACAGCCTTGCTTTTCGTAGACTGTCTGTATCAAAAATGCGTGTTGACGCATCCTTGAAGCAATTTTTTTGCGCGGATAAACACGCGGGCACACTATGCCAGTGTCACCAACGCAATCGCGCGAAAGGGTCAAGGGACGAAGTCCCTTGCAGGGTGCAGGGGCAGCGCCCCTGCCGGAGTCCATAGGCAGAGTCTCTGGCGTCTCCCCTTTTACCCCAGTTCCTTCACCCGGTGGCAGGCGACGAAGTGACCCTTCTCGACTTCGTTGAAGGGCGGCATCGACTGCGCGCAGGCTTCGGTGGCGTAGGGGCAGCGCGTGCGGAACGGACAGCCCGACGGCGCGTTCAGGGGGCTTGGAATGTCGCCGGAGAGGACAATGCGCTTGTTCGCGCGCGCCGCCTTCGGGTCAGGCAGCGGAACGGCGGACAAAAGCGACTTGGAATACGGGTGCAGCGGGTGATTGTAGATTTCCTCCGCCGACGCCAGCTCCACCATCTTGCCCAGATACATCACGGCGATTCTGTCCGAAATATGCCGCACAACCAGCAGGTCATGCGCAATGAACAGGTACGTCAGCCCCAGCCGATCCTGCAAATCATCAAACATGTTGATGACTTGCGCCTGAATCGACACGTCCAACGCCGACACCGGCTCGTCGCAGACGATGAATTCCGGATTCACCGCCAGCGCGCGGGCAATGCCGATGCGCTGCCGCTGACCGCCGGAAAACTCGTGCGCGTAACGCGAGGCGTGTTCACTGTTCAGCCCGACATAGCCCAGCAGCTGCAAAATGCGCTCCTCCCGCTCCTTCCTGGAGGAATACAGGTGGTGCACATCCAGCGGTTCGCCCACGATGTCCGACACGGTCATGCGCGGGTTCAGCGAGGAATACGGATCTTGGAACACCATCGTCGCCTTCGTGCGGAACTTCTGCAAGTCCGCTTTCGTCTTGACGGGCTTGCCATCGTAAATGATTTCGCCCGCCGTCGGCTTGTACAATTGGAGGATGGTGCGCCCAACGGTCGTCTTGCCGCAGCCGGATTCGCCCACCAGACCGAGCGTTTCGCCCTTATTGATGGTGAAGGACACATCATCGACCGCCTTCAGCGGCTTGGTGCGGAAGAAGCCCATGTTGATGTCAAAGTATTCTTTCAGTCCTTTGACTTCCAGCAGCGGCTGGTGCATCTGCGCTTCAGACACAGGGCACTCCTCCTTCCTCCGTGATGCTGCCGTCCTCAACGCCCTTCTTGACGTTCATCCAGCAGGTTGCCATATGGTCGTCATTGATGAGCATCCGAACCGGCTTCTCTTTCAGGCAAATCTTCATCGCCGCCTCGCAGCGGGGCGCGAACGGGCAGCCTTTGGGCATGTTCAGCAGGTCAATCGGCGTACCGGTAATCGGCTCCAGGCGCTGTCCGTTGTTCTCCGCCGTCGGGATGGAGCGCATCAAGCCCTTCGTGTACTCGTGGCGCGGGTTGTAGAAGATTTCATCCGCCGTACCCTGTTCGCAGATAGAACCGGCGTACATGACAATGACCTCGTCGCACATCTGGGCGACAACGCCCAAGTCGTGCGTAATCATGATAATCGCCATGCCCATCTTCTTCTGCAAATCGCGCATCAAATCAAGAATCTGCGCCTGAATCGTCACGTCCAGCGCGGTCGTCGGCTCGTCGGCAATCAGGATGTCCGGCTCGCACGCCAGCGCCATAGCAATCATTACGCGCTGCCGCATACCGCCCGACAGCTCGAACGGGTACTGCTTCATGCGCTTTTCCGGCTCGTTGACGTTGACCAGCTTCAGCATCTCCACCGCGCGTTCGCGCGCCTGATGGCGGTTGCGGTCGGTGTGCAGCAGAATTGCTTCCATCAGCTGCCGACCGATGGTGTAGGTCGGGTTCAGGGACGTCATCGGGTCTTGGAAGATAATCGAGATGCGGTTGCCGCGCACGGTGCGCAGCAGCTTCTCGTCCGCGCCGACCAGCTCCTGCCCGTCGAATTTCACGCTGCCGCTGACGATTTTGCCCGTCGGCGCGAGAATTTGCATGATGGAATACGCCGTGACGCTCTTGCCCGAACCGCTTTCGCCCACGATGCCCAGCACCTTGCCGTGGTCAAGGCGGAACGAAACGCCGTCCACCGCCTTGACTTCGCCCGCGTCGGTGAAGAAGGATGTATGCAGGTCATTGACTTCCAGCAATGCCATTTTGTCCAGCTCCTTTCATCACGCATTCAGCTTCGGGTCAAATGCGTCGCGCAGACCGTCGCCGAACAGGTTCAGGCTCAGCACGATGAGGCAGATGACCACGGCGGGGATAATCAGGCGATAGGTGTAGGAATAGATGCCGTTGAGCGCGTCAGAAGCCAGCGAGCCCAGCGAAGGCATCGGCGCGTTGACGCCCAGACCCAGGAAGGACAGGAAGCTTTCGGTGAAAATCGCGTTCGGAATTTGCAGCGCGGTCGAAATAATCACGACGCTGATGCAGTTCGGCAGAAGGTGCTTGCGGATAATCCACCGCGCCTTCGCGCCCGTCGCCTGCGCCGACAGCACGTACTCCTGCTCACGGAGGGACAGAATCTGACCGCGAATCAGGCGCGCCATGCCCACCCAATAGAGCAGACCAAAGACGATGAACATGCTGATGATGTTCGAGCCGATTTTCTCTAAGATGGTGCCTTCCACATGCAGCACCTGCCCCAGCACGACCGCCAGCAGGATGATGACCAGCATGTCCGGCAATGAGTAGATAATATCGACGATTCGCATGATGAACAAGTCCACCCTGCCGCCGAAATATCCCGCGACTGCGCCAATCATCATGCCAATCACCAGCACGATGATGCTGGCGAAGAAGCCGACAGCGAGGGAAATGCGCGTCCCGTAGACGACGCGGATGAAGTAGTCACGTCCGTGCGCATCCGTGCCGAAGATGTGCGGGAAAACAGATTCCCCTTTGTCGATTTTCTTCAGTTCCGTCTTGCCGTACTGGAACGGCGCGAGGTTGTTGTAGCTGTTGTCCATCGGGCGACCCTTCGTCTGCCCCAGCATCTGGTCATACGAATACGGCCAGAACATCGGAATAATGATGGAGGACAGCGTAATCAGCACAATCAGAATCAGGCTGATGGTCGCGACCTTGTTCTTCAGCAGGCGCTTCACGCCGTCGCGGAAAAAGGTCGAGGACGGCCGCATCCGGGAGATGACTTCCTTTTCCTCCGCCGTCGCGGGCATGAAGGAATCCACATCCAGATGCAGGCTAAAGGGCTTTTTCTTGTTCATCATCATGGTGCAGATGCCTCCTTATTCGTAATCAATGCGCGGATCAACCACCTTGTAGAGCAGGTCGCTGATCAGATTCATAATCACGATTAAAGAGGCGAGGAAAATGGTCGTCCCCATAATCATGGTGTAGTCGCGGTTGGTGATGCTGGATACGAACTGGCGGCCGATACCCGGCACGGCGAAAATCTGCTCAACGACCATCGAACCGGTGACGATGAACGCCAGCATCGGGCCGAAATAGGTGATAACCGGAATCAGCGAGTTCTTCAGCGCGTGACCGAAGATAATTTTCTTGCCCGAAACGCCCTTGGCGCGCGCGGTGCGGATGTAATCCTGCCCCAGCACGTCGAGCATGGAGGAGCGCGTCAGGCGCGTGATGTAGCTCATCGGATAGAGCGCAAGGGTGATAATCGGGAGGATCAGCCCTTCGGCCGTCGCGCCGTTCGCGGGTACCCAGCCTAACTTGACTGAGAACACTATCAGCAGGAATGACCCCATAATGAACGACGGCATGGACACGAACGCGGTCGTAATCACCATGATAATCTTATCCAGCACGGTGTTGCGCCGCAGCGCCGCCAGCGCGCCGAGGACGATGCCGACGATTGCCGCGCTGAACGCCGCAATCAGACCAAGCTTTGCGGAGGTCTTCATGCCATCCAGAATAATGTCAATGACCTGACGGCCGCGCTGTTTCAGGCTCGGCCCGAAGTCCAGCTTCGTCACCACGTCGCGCAGATACGTCACATACTGTTCACCCAGCGGCTTGTCCAGCCCGTACTTGGCCTCCAGCGCCGCCTGCGCTTCCGCGGAAATTGCCTTTTCACTTGCGAACGGTCCACCCGGAATCGAGTGCATCACGAAGAATGTCACCGTGATAACAATCCAGATGGTCAGCAGCGCCAGCAGCACGCGCTTGAGGACATAAAACAGCATCTTGGAATTCATCCGCTTCACCTTCCCGGCAGGGGCGCTGCCGCGTCTGCCTGCGTTTCTTGTTCATCGACGCGCAAAACCAACCAGTTTCACCGCGTCGATACTTTATTATGAAACACTGTATGGAGAAAATCAAGTATTTTGCTGCATAAACTGTGTTTTTTTCATGTTTTTTTCGTGTATTTTGAATATTTTCGGCTATGCAGTTGCATTTGTCAAGTTTTCTGCAGCTCCTTGTGCATTTTTGCGCACAAAAAAAATGCAGGACGGCGATTCGTCCTGCATCGTGGTAACGAAGTGAATTACTCCGCTGCCGCCAAGCTGCCGAAGATCTCCAGCGGCATATTCTCCAGCGCGTCGCCCACTTCCTTGCTGGCAACCTGGAACGTCACGGCGAGAACCGTCTCGTCGTCAAGGAAAGCATACAGCGCCAGCACGGTGTCGCCCGGCGTGTACATCAGGCAATAGTTTTCGTTGACATACAGCTCAGCGAGCATTTCTTCCGTCGCGCCCGCATCCTGAATGCCTTGCAGCAGCGTTTCGAAAGTCATCGCGGACTTCTGCACCGTAATGCTGACCGTCTGGTCGGCGTTGACGGCGAAGAGCAGGATGTTCTCGGCGTTTTCCGTGCCTGCGGGGACTTCCTGAACCGCCCAGTCCGCCGGAATCTGCATCGTCAGACCCGTTTCACCCAGCGCAACCGTCTGCGCCTCGAAGCTGACATTCATTTCAACTGCCGGCACTTCCGCTTCTTCCTCCGCGAACGCAAAGGCGGTGCAGCACATCATGAGCGCCATCAGGAGAGCAAGGAGTTTCTTCATATTTGTTTCCGTCCTTTCATTTCCAGCATGATTCGGCTGATTTTTTTCCATATGGAACAGTCTCAGCTGGTAACATCTATGATATCAGATGCAAGGCGCTTTTGCTATACACTTTCGCGCAGGAAAACGCTTGATTCGCGCAGATTTGGGATTTCAGAATGAAGCAGCTTCCATTTTCATTTGGAAAATGCGAGTGAAGTAACTTTTATTTACTTTTCAATTCTCACAAAAACAAGCAGTTGATTCTTTCCGTAAAAGCGGACTTTACTTCCCTCCCCCATCACAAAAAACGGGGCACCGCGAGAGCTTTTCGCCCCGCAGCACCCCGCCATCCGCGGATGCGCAATTCCGCATTCCGCATTATTCCTTACTTCTTCGTCCAGTCCTGCTTTTCGCCGATGCCGTAGTTTGCCGGCAGCACGTCGTCATCAACCAGCACGAAGCCCAAATCCGCCGTGTAGGTCGTACTGGCGGAGGTCACCTGCACCGGGTTCGATTCGCCGTTTTCGCCCAGAATCGACGCAATCAGCGGAATATCCGTGCGCATACGCGTCGGCACAACTTCCGTCGGGTAGATGGGCTTGAGCGTGTACACGCCCGGATACAGGTTCTCAAAGGTGTAGTAACCGTACGCGTCGGTTGTCGTTTCCGCGACGAGCTGGTCGTTGCGCCACAGCTCGATGCGCATGTTGCCCAGACCGAGTTCGCCCTCGTCCTGCAGGCCGTTGCCGTTCAGGTCAAGCCAGCAGAAGTCACCCAGCGTGCCCGGCTGCACCGCGCCGATGTTCTGTTCCAGCTGATGCTGGCTCATGCGCAGGGCAATCAGGTCGCTCTCTCCCTCGCGGGCGGTGTAGGTCGTCATCACGCTGATGTTCTGCCCGTCCTTGAGGCGCGTGTCGTCCTTTTCTACGACGACGTAGCCGTTCGGGAGCGTCACACGCAGACGGTAGTTGCCCGGCATCAGCCCATCAAAGCGGTAGACGCCGTCCTCGCCCGTCGCCGCGGTTTGCAGTTCGCTGCCCTTTTCGTCCAGCAGGATAACCTCCGCGCCGGACAGGGGCGCAATCTCGCCCGCGTTGTCGCACCAGACCATGCCGCCGATGCTTGTGTCAATCTTCAAGCCCAGCATCGGAGCAGTATAGTTGTTGTTTTCGCTAATTTCAATCTCGGTCATGACGAGCTGACTGCCCTCGGTGGTGAAGGTGCTGTCGCCCAGACGCGCCGCCTGCGTACCTTCCTTGAGGTCGTAGACAAGGCTGTACACGCCGGGGGCAATGCCGTCGATGGCGAACCGCCCATCCGCATCGGTCTGCACCTGCGCAAACACCGCGCCGGTTTCATCCAGCAGGGTCAGCGTCTCGTTTTCCGGGGTGATTTCGCCCGCGTCCATGCGCCCGTTGTCATTCTCATCCACCCAAACCTGACCGGACATCTTCGACGGAATCACGCCGCCAAGCGCCTGATTCAGCCATTCCTCGCCCAGCCCGATTTCGATGTTCACCTGCTGCTCGTTCAGCCCGTGCATCAGCGGCAGGGTCACATTGCCGTCCAGCTTGGAGAGCACCATGCCCTCCGGGAAGCGCAGGGTCAGCGTGTAAGTGTCCGGCCGCAGCCCGGTGAAGCTGTACGCACCCGTCGCATCGGTGAGGACGGTCTGCTCCGTCAAATCCTCGCGGGAGGGGGTCAGAATCAGCGTCACGCCGGCAAGCGCCGCTTCGTTTGCATCCTGCGCGCCGCTGCCGTTGTGATCGGCAAACACCATGCCTTCAATGTCGCCCAAAGCCAGTGCGCCGCACAGGGGCGCGGTGACTTCTTCGCCCACGCCGATGGTAAAGGAATCCGTCGTGCCGTCGGAATCCGGCGCGATGGTGTTGCCGCCGTCCGCCAGGGGAGCAAACACGCCGTCGCCCGGCAGCTCGTAGCGCAGGCGGTACGTTCCGGGCAGCACCGCGTCAAACAGGAAACTGCCATCCGCGCCGATGGTGCGGGTCGCCACGTCGCCGGTTTCGTCCATCAGGTGAACCACCGCGCCGAGCAAGCCGCCTTCATCCGCGTCGCGCAGACCATTGTCGTTCTTGTCAGCAAACACCACGCCGGACACATGTCCGGGGGTAATCATGCCGATATCAAGCCCCGTCAAATCCGCGCCCATTGTCAGCGCCACCGGTTCGCTTTCGCCCGCGCCGCCGGAGAGGTTGCGGAGGATATTGCCGTCGCCCGTGCGCGTGAACGCCAAGCCGCTGTTCGCGGTCGCGCTCACGGTGTACTGCCCCGGCGCAAGGTCATCGAAGGTATACACGCCGCTGCGGTTCGTTTTCGCCGTGCGGGTATTGCCGTTTTCATCCGTCAGGGTGACGGTGAAGTTGTTGACCATCTTTTCCGCGTCCATCCGGCTGCCGGAGAAGTCGTCATCCAGATACACCATGCCGGAGATGCTGCCGTAGGTAATCGCGCCGATGGCCATCGTCATCTCGCTGTCGTTCTCCAGCACCACGTCGGAAATCGTGTGCTCGCGGCGGTCAGTGCCGGGGGCGAACAGGTTGCCGTACTCGCCCTCGCCCGCGATGGTGTACACATAGCCCTGCGGAATCGTCGCTTTGACGCGGAACGTGCTGCCGCGGATGTTGGCGAAGGTGAAGCGCCCGTTCTCGTCGGAGACGGTGTTCAGCAGCTCCTTGCCGATGGCCTGACGGTACAGGACGACCTTCACGCCTTCCAGCGTCTTTTCGCCCTCGTCGTACACGCCGTTGTTGTTTTCATCCAGGAAGCAGATGCCGTTGATGTCAGAGCCCTTCATCACGCCAAGGAGGACTTCCTCCAAGTCACCGCGTTCAAGAATCACCTGATCCGTTTCGGAGCGCTTGAATTCGCTGGTGATGATGGAGCGGCGATTACCGCCCGTCTGGCTGTAGCGCGCAAACACCAAGCCGTCCGGCAGGCTGTATTCGACATTGTATGTGCCGTAGCGCATTTGACCGATGTAGAATTTGCCGTCCTCGCCGCTCTCGGTTTCGTACACCAAGCCGTTTTTCACGCCGACGGCGCGGATTTTGATGCCCGCTTGACCGGGTTCGCCGTCCTGATACACGCCGTCGTCGTTTTCATCCAGCCACACAAGACCCTGCAGCGCCGCCATCGTCATCACGCCGACGCCCACGTCGGTCACAGAACCGGCTTCGAGGGTCAGCGGCACGCTGTTTTGCACTCGTTCGGTCGTTTCATCCATGATGGACATGTTCGCGCTGACATTTTTGCCGTGCGCACCATGGCCGAAGCCCGCGGGCAGCTCGCTGCGCAGGACGTACGTCCCCGCCGGCACAGCCAGCGACACTTCGCCGTTCTTGTCCGTTTCGCCGGATGCCACAACAACCTCCACGCCGTTGACTTCGGTGATGAGGCTCATCGTCGCGCCGGACACGCCTTCCTCGTACTTCCCGCGTGAACCGTTATTATCGTTGTCGCGGAAAGCGTGGATGGTCAGCGCCGCCGGATTCGCCGCCTTCGCGGTCACAGTTGCGGGTTCGTCGCTAATGACGAGCGCGCCGTTGGCAAGGGTCACGCCCGCATCATAGCGGACGACGTACGTCCCGTATTCGAGGAACTCCGCCTGCCAGGCGCCGTTTTCATCCGTCACCGCTTCCGCCGCGACTTCGCCCGCCTGATTGACCAGCTGCACCTGCACGCCGCTCATCGGCTGACCGTCCAGCCCCAGCACCACGCCGGAAGCGTCGCCGGTGGCATGGTTCGCCAGCGCCGGCAGCACAACGGTTTCGCCCGCGCCGATTTCCACCAGAATGCTCGCCGTCACGCCCGTATCGGTCGTGCTGAGCGTCCAGCCCTCGGTGTCATACAGGCCGCGCGGCAAGGCTGCCGTAATCTGGTAGGTATCAGGATACAGGTTGTTCAGCGCAAACGCGCCGCTGACCGTCATCTGTTCGCTCATCCGCTGGCCGGAAATCGTCACTTCTGCCGGTGCAGACAGGTCGTCGATGCTGCCGGTCATGCCGCCGCTGAGCGTCAGATCCAGTTCATACCGGCTGGTCTGCATCGCCTGAATGTTCACCAGCCACTGCGCCTGACCCTTCTGCAGGTTCGGCCAGCCGTTCACGCCCGTCAGCAGCGTGCCTTCCGGCAGCGTCACCGTGACGGAGTACGTCCCGTGGAAGAGGTCGGCTTCCTGCACCGTCTCGCCATCGGTCAGGTAACCCGTGCGGGTCGTTTTGCCGTCCTCGCTGACAATCTGGTACGCCACTGCCGCGTTCACGCCGCGCATGAGCATCGTCAGCGTGCCGTCCACGGGTTCAGGGGTGGGCGTCGGGCTCGGCGTGGGCGTCGGGCTCGGGGTCGGGGTAGCCGTCGGTGTTGGCGTCGGCGCTTCCGTGGGTTCTTCCGTCGGTTCTTCCGTCGGATTCTCGGTCGGCGCTTCCGTCGGCGCTAAGGTCGGGGTAGCCGTCGGGGTCGGCGTAGGCGTTGCCGTTGGCGTAGGCGTTGCCGTCGGGGGCGGAGTAGGTGTCGGGGTGGGCGTCGGCGTAGGCGTAGGTTCAGGCGTGGCAGTCGGCGCCATCGTCGGCGGCACATAGTAATAAGAAGCGTTCACCTTCGTCACGGAATCCGCACCCGTGTAGCGCTCAATGTTGATAATCTTGTCGCGCCAGCTTTCAATGGCCAGCGAAGCCTTCGTCATTCGCAGGGTATACAGCCCCGTATGAATCGCCGCCGGCAGGGCATAGTCGCCCCGGCTGTCGGTGTCGAAGGAGAGAATCGTCTCGCCGCGCTCGTTAATCAGGTCAAAAGAGGAGCTGCTCTCCGTGTGCACGGTGAACAGACCCGTGTCCGTCAGCACAGCAATGACCGCTTTGTTCAGCCGTCCGCCGACAATTGACACGGTGTAGCTCGCCGCCATAATGGCGTCCTCCGGCATCGTTTCCGCCACCGGGACAAGCTGCACATTGCCCGTTCCGGGGACGGAAATCGGGTCGCTGCCGAAGTCGGTCAGGCGAATCGTGCCGACCGCCTCCCCGTTCTGCATGACGGTAAAATCGCCCGTGAATTTCCGGGATTCATACGTTCCCGCGCTTGTGGCATACATGCCCAGAAAATCCACTTGCAGCATCGTCAGCTCCGATGCCGCAGCCGCGGGGAGCAGCATCAGCAGCATTCCCAGCGTGAGCAGGAGTGACAGAAATCGCTTGCCAAGCATCCTCATCTTGCCTGTTCCTCCATCTGAATCATCCGCAAGCCGTGCGGAGTAAAGTCACAGAATAATCCATGTACTATGGTAAAGCAATCCGCCCGACTTGTCAACCATTCCGCGCATATTTTTACAATTGGATTGCTTTTCTGGTCGAAAATCAGCATGTTCCGGCAATAGAAAAGAAGGCTGACTTTTTCAGCCAGCCTCCCATGCGGATACTATTTCCAAATGCGAATGCGCCGAGATGCACCGCAAATGATTCGTTCTGGCTAACGCAAACGCCAGCGTGGGAAAGGCGCAAGCAGATGGCACAGGCGAATGCAGGAAATCGTATCAGTTGCTGCCGCCCATCAGCAGGGTCAGCATGCTCTCCGGCAGACTCATCAGCAGGGTCATGGGCAGGTTCTGCAGGTTGTTCATCACCTTGACGAACCACGTCTGGAACTCACTGTCCGTCATCGCGCCCAAATCCTGCGCCTTGCTCACGTCCAGCGCGTCCTTCGCGTCGCAGGTGCGGGTTTCCGCCGTGATGGTCACAACGTCCAGACCCATGAAGCGCACCAGCACATCCACCTTGCGGACGCCCTGTTCGCCGTCCATCGTCGTAGCGGTCGTCACCACCACGCCGAAGCCCTGCTCGACACCGTCCACCGTTTCCTTGATTTCCACATCAACAACGCTGCTGTCCGTGCCGACGCCCTTGCCGCTGACGTTGATTTCAACGGGGTCTTCGCCATCATAGGCGGTCAGGTTCGCCGTGAAGTTCTCCAAGTCGCCTGCGAAGGTCAGCGTCGCCGCGGTATCTTCCGCGCTCTTGATGGTCACAAGCCACGTCGCCACGCCGTCCGCCGTGTTGCGGGTCATCGTGAAGGAGATCGGCAGGGGTTCTTCGCCGCCGTTGTTGATCTTCACCGAAGCCGTCATGCGAACCAGCTCGCCTGCTTCAGTCATCCAGTATTCATAAACGATGTCATCCGCGTAGAGATCTGCTTCATCAAGTTCTTTCAGCAGGTCGTCCCAGCTCGTGTCAGCAGCGGAAAAAAGCGCATCCATGTAAGCACCGACGCTCGGAACGCTGTGGATCATTTCCAGCAGGGCTTTCGTCATCTCGACGATCTTTTCCGGCGGAACGGTGACTTTGACGTAGCTCTTCGCCGCGTCGCAGTCGCCGGGCTGCTCGGTCACTTCTGCCATTTCTTCACCGGACAGTATTTCGTTCATCATGGTCATGAACGCCGTAGTGTCCGCCTGCGTCAGTTCTTCCATGAGCTGCTCTTCCGTCATGCTGCTCAGGTTCGCCGCTGCTTCCATCAGGGCAGTGTATTCCGCATTGCCGCTCAGCTGTTCCTTCGATTCTTCAATCGCCTTGTCGATCTCCTCGTCGCTCTGACCGGACATCTTCATCGTCGCGCGGAGGGCTTTTTCCCTGATGGCTTCCACGTCCTTGCTGTTCACAGCAATCACGCCGCCCAGCAGCGCGCTGGACACATACATCAGCTGGTTTTCTTCCGCAGCAGTCGTCAGCGATGCCATACCCAGCACGCTCTTGCCGCTCAGGTTCAGGTCAAAGCCAGCTTCGTCGCCCTGCTGATAGCCGGTCAGGGACAGCGCCGCCAGCAGGTCGTTGATGGCAGCCATCGCGGTGTCATCCCCGCCCAGCGCCGCCACGAGGTCAGCGTTCAGGTCGTGGATGGTAATGGTGGTTTCCTGACGCGCGGCATTGTCCCACACGCTGTTTTCCGCCATCGAGGTCAGGGGCATCGCCAGCATCATGATGCTGAGCAGTACCGCAAGCAATTTCTTCATGGGGTTTTCCTCCTTGTTATTTGGTTTCCCTTTTTCTTTATAGCGAACACTGCGGGGCAGTGATGCTTTCGGTTGACTTACTCTGCGTTGTCGAGAATCAGCTGCGACACGCTGGTGGTGAACTGGCGCGTGCTGTCCGGCAAATTCATCATGAACCGCGGCAGAATCTGCCCGGCGGTGAACATCACGCCCGTCATGTACGCCTTAAAGCGCGCACTGCTGATTTCGCCCAAGTCCAGCACGTCGCCATCCGACAGCAGGGGGCGCGTTTCGCACGGGCGCGTTTCGGCGGCAATCGTCAGGAAGTGCTCGCCCTGCCAGAGCAGCTGAACATCCACATTCTGATACACTTCGCCATCCACCTGCTGGGTGTCCATGCTGGCGCTCCAGCTAATGCCCTTTTCTTCCCCGTCCACCGTGCGGTGCATTTCCAGCAGGAGATTCTCTTCGTTCGTCAGCGACGAAATGGTGCAGCGATACAGGTTCTGTTCGCCGTCATCCGACGTAATCAGCACCGCTATTCCGCCATTGTCCTCCATCTTCAGCTGACCATTCGTGCCCTTGCCCGCCGTTTCCTGCCGCCAATCCAGCCGCACGTCGTCGCCCGTCGGATGGAAATTCACCGTGATTGCTGCGTTCAGCAGCGTATCCTGCGCCAGCGTCGGCGTATGGGTCGGCGCAACCTTGTAGCTGATCACCACCCGCAGCAGGCGCATCGACGCATCCACATACTGCGCCACCTGTGCATCTTCCACCAGCAGCGTCTGCTGACGCAGCCACGTCTGCAAGTCCGTATCCTCGACGGGCTGATCCTGCGCGAACGCCACCAGCTGCCGATACGTATTGAGCAAATCCACATACGCCTTGACGGCGGGCGTTTCTTCCACCGTATCCAGCAGAATGCACAGAACTTCCACCAGCTGCTCATTGCTGAGGGGGAAGTAGAGAATGTTCTTCGCCGATTCGCATCCTTCGGGCGGATTCGAGACGCTTTCCACCCGCGTAACCTTCAAAATCTTGTTCAAGCGCGTAGCAGCCTGCTGCCAGTCCGCCTCGAACAAGCCATTGGCAACGTCCTTCGGCTGCATTTCGCCCGTTATCAGCGGATTTTTCGTGATTTTCGCCAGCAGTGCGCCCACGTTCTCATACTCTTGCGCAATGGATTCGCTGACCTCCTTGGCAGACAGCTCCGTCCCGGCATCCGCATATATGCTCTGGGACGCATTCCACTGATGCAGGATTTCCGCGATATGCCGCATGTCCTCTTCGAGATTCAGGTGCAGTGTTCCGCCCAGCACATCACCGCTGATGTAGACATCCGCGCCGCGAGTCTGCACGCCGTAATCCACAATGGACTGGTCATTCAGAAACAGCTCACACGAGGTGAACCCCTGCCGATAGACCTCCACGCGCAGGGCATCCAGCAAATCCCGATACGCGGTTTCCGCCGCTTCCTCCATTTCCGGCACGAGCGCCCGCCCGTTGAAATCGCGGAAGGTGATGGTCGTCAGCGTCGCTTGGGGCGCGTTTTCCTCCGCCAGTCCGCACAGCGGCAGCATCAGCGCCAGCGTCAGCAGAATTGCAAGCAGCTTCTTCATTCGTCAGCCTCCTTGACATTCGGTTGTGCGCTTTTCAGCATTCCATTACCATTATATCAAAAAAAACACCTGTTGCAAGCGAATATGCGCAAGTTTTACAATTCCGTGCCTGAAAGATGCAAATTTGCGTCTGAAAGCGCAGCTTCGCGGGAAAAATGCTTGATGCCGTCATGCAAAATTTCTGTGAATGGCGCAAAAGGCCGTTTTCCCCTCTTGTGAAGCGCGAAAAAATATGCTACAATAGACAGAGTATTCCGGATTACTGAAAGGAGCTAATTCGCATGGAATTTCTGACCAAGCTTTTGGGCATCGCCACCGCCGTTGCGGAAACCACCACCACCGGTGCGGCCGACCCTGCCGCCGTCACCACGGATTCTGCCGCTGGCGGCATTGTCGGTATCCTCTTCAGCCTTCTGCCGCTGCTGCTGGTTTTCGTCCTGATGTACTTCATGATGATTCGCCCGGAGAAGAAGCGCCGCAAGAAGGAGCAGGACATGCTCGCGTCCCTGAAGAAGGGCGACCGCGTGTGCACCATCGGCGGCATCTACGCCACCATCGAGAGCATCAGGGACGACACCATCACCCTGAGCGTCGGCAAGGGCGACCAGACGATGGTTGTTGCGCGCTGGGCGATTCGCTCGGTGGAAGATGTGACCATCGAAAACGAGACCGAATCCCTGAACTAATCGCAAAATTCCCGGCTTCGTGCCGGGTTTTTTTGTGCCCGATTTTCCCGCCGCGCATATGCTGGGAGTGAACAGCTCACACGATGGGAGGAATCGCCATGAATCAGCGTCCGAATTGCTGCCGTCCCATGCCGCCGCAAGCGCCTTGCCCGTCCAGACCGCCTTGCCCGCCGAAACCCATTTGCCCGGCTTGTCCGCCGACGCAGAAGGGTGTTTTATTGCCGCGAATCCTCGCCAGCGGGCGGGAGTGGCAGCGCCGCGCGTGTGTGGCGCTGTACGTCGGCGGTTTGCCGGAGGATGCGAACGGGCGATTGCGGCTCGTCGGCGTTACGGCGTGCGGTGACGCGGATTGGGAGATTGCGCCGTACCAAGAACCGCGCCCGTGCGGCTGCCGCGGATGCCGACCATCTCGACCCGCGCCGTGCCTTCTGCGGGTGAATATTCCGATTGTTTGCCAAGTGCAGGCGGAGTGCGGGCAGGTTTTGCGCGGCGAAAGTGTGCTGACAACGGATGTTGCGCTGTCGATTCGCTGTGTGCAGGCGGAATGCTGGCGCAACCAGATGATGGTGATGCCGTGTGTTCGGCTGATTGACGGCGGCGCGCCTGTGTGTGCGGATGGCTGCCGTCCCCCTGTGTTTGATTGCACGATTGAACTGCTTGTCGAAGCCTACATGACGCGATGGGAAGCGTGCGGCAGCCCTGCGCCGACTTGTCCGGATTTACCGCTATTCCCCCCGCCGCCATTCGGATGACAAGGGCGTTGGAAGACCCAAGGGGCTTTGCCTCTTGACCCCAGCAGGGACGCTGTCCCTGCACCCTGCAAGGGAGTTCCTCCCTTGACCCTTTTTCGCGATTGGATTGAGCGCACTTTCATGCTGTGTCCGCGTGTTTATGCGGGGATTTCGCTCCTGCAGAGGCGAACCTCCTGCTTCACAAAAGCCCTTTTCCGCAGAAAAGCAATTCTACCTACTTAGAAATTACTTAGCCGCCTTCGCAAAAGCATCCCGCAGCCCAACCGTGCGGTTGAACACCGGCAGTTCCGCCGTGGAATCCGGGTCCTTGCAGAAATAGCCCGTGCGCAGGAACTGCAGTGCCGTCCCCGGCGCGCATTCCTTCGCGTACGGCTCAATCACGCCGCGCACCACCGTCAGGCTATGCTGATTCAGCTTCTTCAGGAAGTCATAATCCGCGCGGGACAGATTTGCGTCCGCTTCCTCTGCCTCTTCGGTTTCTTCCGCATCCACCGCATCCTCGGCGATCGGCTCGGTTTCGTCCTCCAGCGCGCTGTCATCCGCCAGCAGCGGGTCGTAGAGGCGCGCCTCAAACGGCACAGCGTCCGCCGCGCTCACCCAATGCAGTGTCTTGCCCTTAATCTTGCGGTCAGCGCCCTCGCTGCCGGATAGGCTGTCCATGTCCACCGTGCAGTACACTTCGGTGACATTGCCGTTTTCGTCCTTCTTGCAGCCCTCGCACTTGACGATGTACGCCCCGTTCAGGCGCACCTCGAATCCGGGGTACATGCGCTGGAACTTCTTCGCAGGCACTTCCATGAAGTCCTCCTGCTCAATGTACAGCTCTTTGCCGAACGTGACTGTGTGGCTGCCCATTTCGGGGTGCTTCGGGTGATTTTCGACCGTCAGCGTGAGCGTCTTGTCGGCATCCCAGTTCGTCAGCACCACCTTGAGCGGGTGCAGCACCGCCATCACACGCGCAGCCTTTTCGCCAAGATCATCACGGATGCAGGCATCCAGCAGCGCGGTATCCACGGTGGAATCCGCCTTGCTCAAGCCGATGCGGCTGACGAAATCGCGAATCGCAGCGGCCGTGCAGCCGCGGCGGCGCAGACCCGACAGCGTGGGCATACGCGGGTCATCCCAGCCTTTGACGTAGCCGCCCATGACCAGCGCGCGCAGCTTGCGTTTGCTCATCACGGTGCGGGTCATGTTCAGGCGGGCGAACTCAATCTGGCGGGGACGCGCAGGCAGCATGGACTGGCTGTGCTCCACCACCCAGTCATACAGCGGGCGGTGAATTTCGTATTCCAGTGAGCAGAGGGAGTGGCTGATGCCCTCCAGCGCATCGCCAATCGGGTGCGCGAAGTCGTACATCGGGTAGATGCACCACTTCTTGCCCGTGCGCCAGTGCTCCTTGTAGAGGATGCGGTACATGGTGGGGTCGCGCATGACGATGTTGGGCGACGCCATGTCAATCTTGGCGCGCAGGGTGTACTGTCCCTCGGCAAATTCGCCCGCGCGCATCCGGCGGAACAGGTCAAGGCTCTCTTCGGCGGGACGGTCGCGCCACGGCGAATTCTTGCCGGGCTTGGTCAGCGTGCCGCGGTATTCGCGCATCTGCTCCTTGTTCAGCTCGTCCACATACGCCAGACCGCGCCGAATCCAGTCCTCCGCGATTTCGTAGCACTTATCGTAATAATCAGAAGCGTAATACAGGCCGCCCGTCCAGTCAAAACCCAGCCAGTGAATGTCGTTCTTGATGGCTTCGACAAACTCGGTGTCTTCCTTCGCGGGGTTCGTATCGTCAAAGCGCAGGTTGCACTTGCCGCCGAATTTCTCCGCCGTCAGGAAGTCCGTAATCAGCGCCTTGCAGTGGCCAATGTGCATATAGCCGTTGGGTTCGGGAGGAAACCGCGTATGCACTTGCGTGTAGCGACCATCCTTCAAATCCTGTTCGACGGCCTCCCAGACAAAATTACTGCGAGTCGTTGCTTCTTCCATAGAATCGTTTCCTCCTTCTCCGTTCTATACTATTTCCAGCGTCAAAAAAGCGCAAGCAGATGGCGCGGGCGAATCTGGAAGTAGTATCACCCGAGAAAATATGATACCGGGCATTGCACCATTATAACGGCATTCCCCCGAAATTACAAGGGTTCGCGGAAAAAATCGAGTATTTTGCTGGGGTTTCGCCGGAATCATACCTGAATTTGATTTTTCCCAGCCGCATTTTTTCCTTTTCTTCGCCTGTACAGCAGAAAAACTTGCATTCCCCCGCATTCTGTGCTATATTGACGCGGAATCCAATAAGTTAATCGGAGTGAACTGCCATGCCGAATTTTTCGCTTTCTGACGCGGTGTTTGAAAATGCCGCCGCCAAGTACCCGACCCCCTTCCACCTCTACGACGAAGCCGGAATCCGCCGCAATGCCCGCACGCTGAAACAGGCGTTTGCATGGTGCGAAGATTTTGAGGAATATTTCGCCATTAAGGCGCTGCCGAACCCCGCTATCCTCCGCATTCTGAAGGAAGAGGGCTGCGGCGTGGACTGCTCCAGCGACACGGAATTGATGCTCGCGGATGCCTGCGGATTCTCCGGGCGGGACATCATGTTCTCCGCCAACGCCATGCCCTACCATGAGTTCGACGATGCCCGCCGTCTTGGCGCGTTCGTCAACCTCGATGATATCACCCATATTGACATTCTCCGTCAGCACGGCGGCATTCCCGAAACCATCTGCTGCCGCTATAACCCCGGCGGAGACTTCAAAATCGGCAACGAAATCATGGGCAATCCGGGCGACGCGAAGTACGGCTTCACCTATGCCCAATTGCAGGAGGGCTTGAAGCGCCTGAAAGAACTTGGCGCAAAGCGCTTCGGACTGCACGCGTTCCTGTCCTCCAACAACACGGACGACAACTACTACCCCGCGCTGGCGAAGATTCTCTTCACCTGCGGCCGCGACCTCGCCGCCGAAACCGGCTTGGAGCTGGCGTTCATCAACCTCTCCGGCGGCATCGGCATCCCCTACCGCCCCGACCAGCCCGCGACAGATGTACTCGCTGTCGGCGAAGGTGTCCGCAAGGTATACGAGGAAATCTTCCCGAACGGCGGCGTCGCGCTGAAAACCGAACTCGGCCGCTGGATGACCGGCAACATGGGCTGGCTTGTCACGCGCGTGATTCACGAGAAGCACACCTACAAGGACTACATCGGCGTGGATGCCTGCGCCGCGAACCTCATGCGCCCCGCCATGTACGGCGCATACCACCACATCACCGTCTGCGGGAAGGAAAGCCTGCCGCATGACCACATCTATGACGTCGTCGGCAGTCTGTGCGAAAATAACGACAAGTTCGCCATCGACCGCGCCCTGCCGGAAATCAAGATCGGTGACCTGCTGGTGATTCATGACACCGGTGCGCACGGTCATGCGATGGGGTATAATTATAATGGTCGCCTGCGGTCGGCAGAGGTGCTGTACACGCAGGAGGGCGGCTATAAGCTGATTCGCCGCGCGGAGACCGCGCAGGATTATTTTGCGACGCTGGATATGGATGAATGCGCGGCGAAACTGGGCTTGACGCCGAAAAAATAAACACGCGGAAGCAGTATGGGAGTGAAACCAACTCAATCGCGCGGAGGGGTCAAGGGGGGATCCCCCCTTGCGGAGTCCAGAGGCAGCGCCTCTGGTGGGGTTTGGGGCAACGCCCCAA
>ERZ772851.569-NODE-569-length-44328-cov-4.106272_pt1 | contig 44328 bp, 44 predicted proteins | sample MGYA00512137_ERZ772851 | MGnify/ENA primary metagenome ERZ772851 (study PRJEB29015, sample SAMEA2737663) | human gut metagenome | biome: human gut; feature: human-associated habitat; material: faeces | place: China | collected 2012 ... | reverse complement strand
AGGATGCTCCGCAAAACATGATTCCGAGATTAGGGGGACGTTTCTTCTGGAAACAGGTAAAAGGTGCTGTAGATGCAGGAGCAGAGAGCCTTTATTTGGCAATGTTTGATGAGATAGATGAGGGGACAGCTTTCTTTAAATGTACAAATACACCTCCGGTGGGTGAAAGTTCTTTTATAACTTATGAAGGAGAAGCACCCGATCATTATCTTTGGCTGGCAGGTGAAGCTGCTAAATATTTGAGAGGAGAACTGCGTTCGTCCCGGATGCCGGTTCGATAGGGATGTGGAGTATAATAGCCGGATATATTTCGTTATTGGTGCAGAGTAACTATATTATTTTAATATCCTAAGATTGAAAAAACATATTTTTTATATCATTATTTTCACAGACCGTTCGTATTCGTTCGATTAAATTTGTTAACGCAAAACGAAGGGAAAGATACGTACATCCGTCGGGACGTCTCCGGACGAGAAGAGGCGCCGGAGATGAGGCATATATCGCCGCTTCGCCCGATCTTTTCCCGGGCGGGAAGCAGCAGCCCGCCGTTTTGCGGGGCGATAAGCAAAAAACGAACAACTTAAAACCAAACCTATAAGACAGATGAAGCAATATTCGTTTCTCGCGTTCGATCTGGGAGCCACCAGCGGCCGCACGATCCTCGGGACGCTGAACGAGGGCAAGCTCCAGATGAAGGAGCTGACTCGCTTCCCGAACCAGATTCTCGAGCTGGGCGGACATTTTTACTGGAATATCTATTCGCTGTACGAGCATCTGAAGGCCGGTATGGTCGCCGCCGCGAAAGAGGATGTCGAGATCGAATCGATCGGTATCGACACATGGGGCGTCGATTTTGCCTTTTTGGGGTCCGACGGCCAGATGCTGGGCATGCCCTATGCGTACCGCGATCCGCATACGATGGGGGCTCCCGAAGAGTATTTCGAGAAGATCATGTCGCGCAAGGAGGTGTACGAGGCTACCGGCATTCAGGTGATGAACTTCAACAGCCTGTACCAGCTTTACGCGATGAAGCGCGATAAGTCGTCGCTGCTGGCCGCCGCCAAGGAGGCTCTGTTCATCCCCGACGCGCTGAGTTACATGCTGACGGGTAAGAAAGTGGTCGAGTATACGATCGCTTCGACCTCCCAGATGCTCAATCCCCGCACGAAGAAGTTCGAAAAAGAGTTGCTCGAGAAGATGGGCGTCGATCCCGAGCTGTTCGGTCAGATCGTGATGCCGGGCTACGTGATCGGCGAGCTGACCGATACGCTGGCTAGCGAGACCGGGCTGGGCAAGATTCCGGTCGTCGCCGTCGCCGGACACGATACCGCTTCGGCCGTCGCCGCCGTTCCGGCCAAGAACGAGAAGTTCGCTTACCTGAGTTCCGGAACCTGGTCGCTGATGGGTATCGAGGTGAAAGACCCGATCATCACCGAGGAGACGATGCGCCTGAACATTACCAACGAGGGTGGCGTCGAGGGCACGACCCGGCTGCTGAAGAACATCACGGGCATGTGGATTCTCGAACAGTGCATCAAGGAGTGGAAGAAGGAGGCGATCGAGTACACCTACCCCGAGATCGTCAAGATGGCGCGTGACGCCGAGCCCTTCCAGTCGTTCATCGATCCCGACGACGCGTCGTTCGCCAATCCCAAGAGCATGATCGCGGCGATCAAGGAGTTCTGCACCAAGAGCGGGCAGAAAGTGCCGCGCAATCATTCGGAGCTGATCCGCTGCATTTTCGAGAGTTTGGCTCTCAAGTACAAGAACGTGCTCGACAAGTTCCGCTCGCTGGCTCCGTTCCCGATCGAGAGGCTGCATATCATCGGCGGCGGTGCGAAGAACCGTCTGCTGAACCAGTTCACGGCCAACGCTACCGGCGTGACGGTCGTGGCAGGGCCTTCGGAAGGAACGGCTATCGGCAACATCATGTTGCAGGCCCGTGCCGCCGGCTGCGTGAACTCGCTGCAGGAGATGCGCAACATGATCAGCGAGGCGATCGAGATCGAGACCTTCACGCCCGAGGATACCGACGCGTGGAACGCCGCATACGAAAAGATCAAAGGCTTGATCAAATAAAACCGGACGGGCGGCCGTCCCGCGGCGGCCGGTCCCGTTCTTTCATCGAAATCAATCGTTTCAACTTAAAACCTAAAGACCAATGAAAGACGCACAGATTCAGAAAGCCTACGAGGCCGCCAAGGAGCGCTATGCCGAAATCGGCGTGAATACCGACGCCGTGCTCGAACAGATTGCCAAGGTATCGCTGTCGCTGCACTGCTGGCAGACCGACGACGTGACCGGTTTCGAGAATCCCGACGGCCAGCTCTCCGGAGGTATTCAGGCTACGGGCAACTATCCGGGCAAGGCCCGCAACATCGAGGAGGTCCGCAAGGACATCGAAAAGGTCAAGACGCTGCTCCCCGGTAACCATCGTCTGAACATCCACGCCATCTACGGCGACTTCGGCGGCCAGAAGGTCGACCGCGACCAAATCGAGCCGAAGCACTTCCAGAGCTGGATCGACTGGGCCAAGGCCAACAACATGAAGCTCGACTTCAACAGCACCAGCTTCTCGCACCCGAAGAGCGGCGACCAGACGCTGTCGAACCGCGACAAGGGCATCCGCGACTTCTGGATCGAGCATACGATCCGCAGCCGCAAGATCGCCGACGAGATGGGTAAGCAGCTCGGCGACAAGGCCTGCCACAACCTGTGGATTCACGACGGATCGAAGGACCTGACCGTCGACCGCTACCTGTACCGCTCGCTGCTGAAGGACTCGCTGGACAAGATCTTCGCCGTGAAGTGCCCGAACGTGAAGGATGCCGTCGAAAGCAAGGTGTTCGGCGTGGGTCTCGAAAGCTATACGGTCGGCTCGCACGAGTTCTATATGGGCTATGCCGTTCAGAACGGAATCATGTGCACGCTCGACATGGGACACTTCCACCCGACCGAAGAGACTTACGACAAGATTTCGTCCCTGCTGCTCTTCACTCCGGAGATCATGCTGCACGTAAGCCGTCCGGTACGTTGGGACAGCGACCACGTCGTGATCCTGAACGACAGCGTGCAGTTGCTCGCGCAGGAGATCGTATGGGCCAATGCCTTGGGCAAGACCAATATCGGCCTCGACTACTTCGATGCCTCGATCAACCGCATCGGCGCTTACGTCGTAGGTAGCCGTGCCACGCAGAAAGCGTTCCTTCAGGCCCTGCTGACTCCGATCGGCAAGCTCCGCGAGTACGAGGCCGAAGGCAAGCTGTTCCAGCGTATGGCCGTGCTCGAGGAAGCCAAGAGCATGCCTTGGGCTGCCGTTTACGACTACTTCTGCTACCAGAACAACGTTCCCGTGGCCGAAGACTACATCGCCGAAATCGAGAAGTACGAGAAGGAAGTTACCTCGAAAAGATAACGTCCGTTAACCGAAATGAACTGTCCGTACATGCGATTTTCCGATGAAAATCGCATGTACGGATGATTCATTGAAAAACTACTGATCTTATGGAAATATTACTGGGTCTGTTGATTATCGCCATAGGCAGTTTCGGACAGTCGAGCTGTTACGTGCCGATCAACAAGATTAAAAAATGGAGTTGGGAATCCTATTGGATCGTTCAGGGCGTGTTCGCATGGCTCATTCTGCCGTTGCTTGGCGCCTTGCTCGCTGTCCCTGCCGGGCATAGCCTGTTCGAACTGTTCTCCAGCGATAACTCGTTCAATATTTGGATGACCATCTTCTTCGGGGTCTTGTGGGGTGTGGGCGGACTTACGTTCGGCCTTTCGATGCGTTACCTTGGCGTCGCTTTGGGACAGAGTATCGCATTGGGAACCTGCGCCGGTTTAGGTACCATCATGGCTCCCGTGCTGCTCAATATGTTTTTTCCCGAGCTCGATGCGCTTTCCAAGCTTACCGGGTCGGTTATCGCTGGAGTCGTAATCACCCTGATCGGTATCGCCATTATCGGTATCGCGGGCTCGATGAAGTCGGCCTCGCTCTCCGAAGAGGAGAAAAAGGCTGCCGTGAAAGATTTCAATTTCCCCAAAGGGATCACCATCGCTTTGCTGGCCGGTTTCATGAGCGGATGTTTCAATGTGGGACTGGAGTTCGGCAAGGGTATTTCGTTTCCCGAGACGGCGGAGATGTTCAGAACTTTGCCCGCCACATTCCTTGTGACGCTGGGCGGTTTCGTCACGAACGCCATCTACTGTTTTTACCAGAACCAGAAGAACAAGACTTGGGGCGATTACAAGAAAACCGACGTATGGGCGAATAATGCCTTGTTCTGCCTTTTGGCCGGGGCTCTGTGGTACAGTCAGTTCTTCGGACTGTCGATCGGGAAAGGCTTCCTTACCTCTTCGGAGGCTCTTACCACATTGTCGTTCTGTATCCTGATGGCGCTCAACGTCGTATTCAGCAATGTGTGGGGAATTATCCTGAAAGAATGGAAAGGTTGTAACTCGAAGACCATTAGCGTATTGGTGATCGGCCTGATCGTTTTGGTTTTCGCCGCCTTTGCCGAGCCGCTGCTTAACAAGGTTTTCGGCAATTGAGCCGTTCTTCCGGAGGCTGTGGAACCTATTCGATTTCCGGCAGATGAGAAGACTCGGTTTTGTTGTCGGAAGTCATTAACCGAATAAAACTTCGAAATTATGAGATGTGCATTCAAAATGAAACTCAAGCCCGGATGCGAGGTTGAGTATGAGAAGCGCCACCGCGCCATCTGGCCCGAGCTGGTCAAGCTGCTCAAGGAAACGGGTGTCAGCGAGTATTCGATCTTCTGGGACAAGGAGACGAATCTGCTGTTTGCCGTTCAGGAACAGGCGGGCGACAGCGGCTCGCAGGATCTGGGTACGAATCCCGTCGTTAAGAAATGGTGGGATTACATGGCCGACATCATGGACGTCAATCCCGACAATTCGCCGGTGTCGATTCCCCTGAAGGAGGTTTTCTATATGAAATAGGGAATCTTCCGGTTTCGGCCGGTTGATCGGATGCAGCGGAGGGCGGCCGACGGGCCGCCCTCTGTTTTTCGGGTTTTCGGTCTTGTCGTCCGACGATGTTCCGAAATTTTTCCGAAATATGCCGTATTCGGGTCAAAATGTTTATCTTTAGGGTAGTGTTAGTACCCGATTATGTCGAAACTCACCCGTCTCTGCATCTGTTTTCTCGCCTTTTGTCTTTTTCTCGACGGTTGCACCGAACGGACGAACGTCGATGTCGGTTGTCGTTCTATTGTCGGAATGCGGTTTCTGAGAGCGTTCGTTCCGGACGATGGCGTTGCGTGGCGCCCGGCGGATTGGCCGTCGCGCTGCTGCCGAAAGCGGTCTCTTGCGGCAGCAGCGGCATGCCGTCTCTCTGTGGGTTCGTGCCTTGGCAACGGTCAATTTGTTCAGTTGACGATTTAAATGGACGATCATATGCGAAATTTCACCCGTCTTTGCATTTTTCTGCTGTTTTTCCCTTGCTTCTGGAGCGGTTGCAACGACCGTTCGGTTCGGCATCGGATGCTCGAGGCCGAGGCTCGTTTCGACACGGTACCGTCGGATATTTTCCGGCTATTATCGGAGGTCGGGTCTCCCGACAGTCTCTCTTCCGAGGACCGGGCCCTGTACGATCTGCTGACGCTCAGGTCTTACAGCATTAGGGGTAAGCCGCTGCCCGACTCGCTGGTTCGGCATGTGTACGCATACTACCATGCGACCGACGACAGCCTGCACCGTGCACGGGCATCCCTTTATATGAGCCGTCTCCATTACAAATCGAGATCCCATTTTCGCCAATGGTTGCTTCCCCTGCTCGAGGCAGAACGTTACGCGCCTACGGATAACTTGCTTCTTCGCGGCCAAATCTCTTCCGACATGGGAGCCGTCTATGAAATGCAGTACGAGGACGAACTGGCATTCGACAAGTATCGCCGGGCCTACGAGATTTTCAAACGGCTGGGACGGTTGGATTTGCAGGTTCGGGCCGCCGGTCGTACGGGGTACGTGCACTTTTACCTGCACCGCTACGACAGCGCCCGATATTATTTCCGGGAGGGATTTCGGATATCCGGGATTCTCCGCGATACGGCCATGCTCTCGAATTTTGAATACAGTATAGGGAACGTTTTCAAATACGAGAACAGGCTCGATTCGGCCTATGATTATTTCAATCGGGCGATTGCGTGGAGCCGGGATACGACCCCTGAGATGCGCCTTTTGCTGGCCGATGTCTACCTCGAGCAGAACAAGGTGCTCGACGCCCGAAGGACTTTGCTGAAAGGACTTTCCGTTTTCAAGCGGAGGAAGGACACGGCCAAGATATGCGGCGCGTATCTCGTTCTGAGACAAATCGAGGAGAAGGCCGGGAACCGGGAGTTCGCGCTGGTGGCTGCCGACAGCGCCCACAGATACAAGGATTTTCTGACGGACTTCGTTCAGGAGAACCTGATCTCCGAGATACGCAAGGATTCCGATAACTTGCAGCTCGCCGGCGAGCGTAACCGGCTGTTGCTCCAAAGGCGTAATCTGTGGCTGGTTCTGTCGCTTTGTCTGGCGGCGCTTCTGGGCGGTCTTTGCCTCTACTTCGTGGCCGTCTCTCGCCGCGACCGGCGGATTTTGCAGGCCGAGTCCGACCGCCGGCGTCAGGAGAACGAGACGCAGCGGGTCCGCTTGCAGTTACAGGGTGAGACGATCAGCCGTCAGCAGACCGAATTGAGGCTCGAGCGCATGCGCTCGAAACTGGGCGAATCGCGCCAGCTGCTGTTACGGCATTTGGAGGTGCAACGCCATATCAGCGAGTTGAAGCGGGCAGGAGAGCAGGAAGACGATCTTGACGGACAGCAGGTCGCTCGTTTGATCGACCGATTCTCGCTGACTCCGAATAGCTGGCCCGAGCTGGCTCGGATCATCGATCAGATTTACGACGATCTGCCGGTGGGCCTTTCGGAGGTTTATCCACAGTTGTCGGTCGACGACGTTCGTCTTTGCTGCATGATTATCGTCGGTTTGTCGTCCTCGGAGATCGCGCAGGTTCTGGACATCCGTACCGAGTCCGTCTACCGCAAGCGCCGTCGTCTGAAGAAAAAACTGTCTTTGGGCGAGAAGGACAGTCTTCGGGAGCACTTGCAGCGGTTCATAGACCAAATGGCGGACGATCCGCGAGCCGTCTGACGGTTTCCGTAAAGGAACATAGGTTTGTCTGCGTCCGGAGCCGTTCGACGACTGTTCGGGCCGTAACCGGGACGACAGAGCGTTCGGGCCGTCATGGATTGCCTGCCGTTTTCTCGATCGGCCGCAGGCTCCGGAGAGTCGCTTGTCGAAATGGCTGCCGTTTCTCGGACGGGCTGCTTCGGCCGACCGGAAAATTCGTCGGACGGTTTTGGCGGTAGCGTAAAGACAGAGCCCCGTTTCCTGAGAAACGGGGCTCTGTCTTTTATACTTATTAGAAGGCTCTGCCTTACTCTTCGGCGACCACCTCGAAATGAACGGTCGCGGAGATTCCTTTGTAGATTTTGACAGAGGCTTCGTAGGCTCCTATCGTCTTCACTGCATCCAGCGAGATGCTCTTGCGATCCACCGTGATGCCCTTGGCTTCGAGGGCTTCGGCCAGGTGAGCCGCCGTGATCGATCCGAAAATGCGTCCTTCCTCGGCCTTGGCCGTCAGCTTCAGCGAGGTTTCGGCGATCTTGGCCGCGAGCGCCTCGGCGTCGCCTACCAGCTTGGCTTCCTTGTGGGCCTGCTGCTTGAGGTTCTCGGCCAGTATTTTGCGGGCCGAAGCCGTCGCGCTTTTGGCCAAACCCTGCGGGATCAGGTAGTTGTTCGCATAACCGGGGCGTACGTCCACGATGTCGTTTGCATAGCCCAACTTGTCTACGTCCTTGATCAGAATGACTTCCATAGTGTATCCTCCGGTTTAGATTATTTGAACATGTCGGTTACGAAAGGCAGCATGGCCAAATGACGGGCACGCTTGACGGCGGTAGCCACCTTCTTCTGGTACTTCTGCGAGGTACCGGTCAGGCGGCGGGGCAGCAGTTTGCCCTGCTCGTTGAGGAATTTCTTGAGAAACTCCGCGTCCTTGTAGTCGACGTATTTGATGCCGGCTTTCTTGAAGCGGCAGTATTTTTTCTTCTTGACCTCTACGGTAGGCGGGTTGAGGTATCTGATTTCCGATTGATTCTGTGCCATGACTGTTTACTCCTGTTTTGATTTGTTCTTGTTTCTGCGTTTTTCTGCGTATTCGACGGCGTATTTGTCCATTCTGAAGGTCAGGAAACGGATCACGCGCTCGTCGCGGCGGTACTGGGTCTCGAGCTTCTCGACGAGGTCGCCTTCGCCCTCGAACTCGATCAGGTAGTAAAAGCCGGTGGTCTTCTTCTGGATCGGATAGGCCAGCTTGCGCAGTCCCCAATCCTCGGAGGAGACGATCTGACCGCCGTTCTCGGTGATGACACCTTGGAATTTGCCGAACAGTTCCTTCGTCTGGACGTCAGACAGAACCGGAGTGGCAATGAAAACGGTTTCGTAATGATTCATAATCGGTTGAATTAATCGTTTGTACAAAATGTGCCGCAAAGGTAGCAAAAAATAATCAATCCGCAATACTTTGTCTTGAGTCGAAGGCTTTTCCGCCGGTAGTCCGGTCCGCTCCGGGCTCGAACTGTCCGGTCCCGCCCGGGCGGCCGTGCCGCAGGATGTTCCGCGCCGTGTCGCCCGGTCTCTATATCTTTTGCGTCCGGGAGGATAGGGGGAGGGGGCGAGCGTTTGTCCGGCGCTTCGGCGCGCGTTTGCGCTTGTCGCCTCCGGCAGGCGAACGCTTCCCGTTCCGTTCGGCTTTGCCGGGCAGAAATTATTCCGAAACGGCCGAACGAAACGGCGAGATTTTTACCGTTAGCGGACTAACAAACGGAAAACAATTCTTACCTTTGTCCGTGTGGAATTTTTAAAACAGAGATGATATGGCTGAATTCATTTATCAGGAACCGTTCCCGCTGTCGGAGGATACGACGGAATACCGCCTGCTTACGAAGGATTACGTGAAAACGGTCGAATGCGACGGCCGCCGCATTCTGAAGGTGGCCCCCGAGGGTCTGGAACTGCTGGCGCGCGAGGCGATCGCCGACGTGTCGTTCTACCTGCGCGCGTCGCATCTGCAGAAACTGACGCGCATTTTGGACGATCCGGAAGCGACCGACAACGACAAGTTCGTCGCCTATACGATGCTGCTCAATCAGGCGGTCGCCGCCGAAGGCGAGTTGCCGACCTGTCAGGATACCGGTACGGCCATCGTGATCGGCAAGAAGGGCGAGGACGTCTATACGGGCTGCAACGACGCCGAGATGCTCTCGAAGGGTATCTACGAGACATACCGCGACCGCAACCTGCGCTATTCCCAGGTCGTTCCGTTCACGATGACCGAGGAAAAGAACACCGGCACGAACCTTCCGGCCCAGATCGACCTGTACGCGACTCAGGGTAATGCGTACAGCTTCCTGTTCATCACCAAGGGAGGGGGCTCGGCCAACAAGACGTTCCTGTACCAGCAGACCAAGGCGCTTCTGAACGAGAAGTCGCTGACCGAGTTCATCAAGACCCATATCATGGACCTCGGCACGTCGGCCTGTCCTCCGTACCATTTGGCCATTGTGATCGGCGGTACGTCGGCCGAGGCCAACCTCGCCGCCGTCAAGAAGGCTTCGGCCGGATACCTCGACCATCTGCCCACGTCGGGCAACGAGGGCGGCCGTGCGTTCCGCGATCTGGAATGGGAGGAAAAGGTGCTTAAAATCTGTCAGGAGAGCGGCGTGGGCGCCCAGTTCGGCGGTAAATACCTCGTGCACGACGTGCGCGTGATACGCATGCCGCGCCATGCGGCCTCGTGTCCCGTAGGCATCGGCGTGAGCTGCAGCGCCGACCGCAACGTGAAGGCCAAGATCACCGAGGACGGCATTTTCCTCGAGCAGCTCGAGAAAAATCCGGCCCGTTTCCTGCCCAAGACCGCTCCGGGCATGAAGCCTGCCGTCGACATCGATCTGGACGAGGGAATGGACAAGGTGCGCGAGATTCTGTCGAAATACCCTGTCAAGACGCGCCTGAACCTGAAAGGCACGCTGATCGTCGCGCGCGACATCGCCCATGCCCGCATCAAGCAGATGCTCGACGAAGGCAAACCGATGCCCGAGTATTTCAAGAATCATCCGATCTATTATGCAGGTCCGGCCAAGACGCCGCAGGGCATGGCTTCGGGTAGCTTCGGCCCGACGACCGCCGGCCGTATGGACCCCTATGTCGACCTGTTCCAAGATCACGGCGGCTCGCTCGTGATGGTGGCCAAGGGCAACCGCTCGCAGGCCGTGACCGATGCATGCCGGAAGCACGGGGGCTTTTATCTCGGCTCGATCGGCGGTCCGGCCGCCGTGCTGGCCCGCAACAGCATCAAGAAAGTCGAAGTGGTCGATTTTCCCGAGTTGGGCATGGAGGCCGTGCGCAAGATCTACGTCGAAGACTTCCCCGCCTTTATCATCGTCGACGACAAGGGCAACGATTTCTTCGCCGAGTTCAAGAGATAGGACTTCGTTTTTGCAAGAAGTCGGAAAGTTGGCCGGAAGGCGCTCCGAGAATCATTCTCGGAGCGCCCTCCGGCTATTTTGCATCATGGATATAGAACCCCGGATCGGGACATCGGGGAACGGATCGTGAGGGTATAATAAAAAGAGAGTCGGTTACGTTCTATCAGGAGTTTGTCCGAAATAGCGGGTCGGATTTTCCGTTTTGCTAAAAACCGTTATTTTTGCAGCTAATTGATCTGTTCAAATATGTTACGTGCGATGAAATACCTGCTTGCGGTGGCGGCGTTGCTGTCGCTGACCTTTCCGGCGCGGGCCCAGAAAGTCGACTTCGAGGTCGGCGCTCCGGGCGTGGTGGCCGTGGGCGAGGCTTTCCGGATCGAGTTTACGGTGAATGCCAAGCCCGACGGGTTTACGCCTCCCGCATTCGGCGGGTTCGACGTGCTGGCCGGCCCGACGACCTCGGAGGGGACTTCCGTGTCGATCGTCAACGGCCATGTCAGCAAGACGGTTTCGTTTACCTATACCTATGTCCTGCAAGCCCAGAACGAGGGGCTGGCTACCATCTCGGCCGCATCCGTACAGGTCGAAGGCAAAACCTACTCGACCCAGCCGCTGACGATCGAGGTGGTGTCGGGCGAAGCGATGCCGGGGCAGGGCGGCGCTTCCGCCGGAGGCGCGGATAAGAAAGCGGATGCCGAAGCTCGGAGCGGCAAGCTGGCTCCGGACGATATCCTGCTGCGGGTGACCGTCAATCGGAACAATGTCTACAAGGGGCAGCCCGTACGGGTAGCCTTCAAACTTTATACGCGGGTGCAACTGAGCGGAATAGAGAGCGTCAAGTATCCTGCTTTCAACGGTTTCTGGGCGCAGGAGCTCAACGTAGACGGTTACAGTTGGCAGCGGGAGACGCTGAACGGCAAGGTCTACGACGCCCGTGTCGTGAAAGAGGTGCTGCTTTACCCTCAGCAGTCGGGTACGCTGCATATCGAGCAGAGCAGCATGACGGTCGTCGCACAGATCGTCGTTCAGTCGCGTAGCCACAGCCAGTCGCTTTTCGACGATTTCTTCGGCGGCCAGTCGGTGCAGGAGGTGCGCAAGAATCTGTCGGCAGCGCCCGTACCGGTGACGGTCAGGGATTTTCCCGCCGGCGCGCCGGCCTCTTTCAACGGCGCGGTCGGCAAGTTCCAACTCAACGGCAGCCTCGACAAGCAGACCGTAACGGCCAATGCTTCCGATACCTATCTGCTCAAGTTGTCGGGAAGCGGTAATCTGCCGCTGATTCAGGCTCCGAAGCCCGAGCTGCCCGCCTCGTTCGAGTCCTACGGCAACGGGAAGTCGACCGAGAGCCTCAGCCATAATGCCTCGGGCATATCCGGCTACAAACAATTCGAGTTTCCTTTTATTCCCCGGGCGGAGGGCAATTATTCGATTCCTCCGGTCGAGTTCAGTTATTTCGATCCCGATGCGGCCAAGTACGTCACGCTGACTACACCGCCTTTCGGAGTCGAAGTGCTGCCCGATTCGACGGGCGGAAGCTCCGGCGGGGGGATCGTCAGCGGCATCGGCCGGGAGGACCTGAAAATCCTCGACAGCGACATACGGTTCATCCGGCTCGGCGACTCGGGCCTTTCGCGCAAGGGAAGCCTGCTGTTCGGGAGCGCCGCCTACTTCGGGATGCTCGCCGTGCTGTTGGCTTTGTTCGTCGCGGTTTACCTTTACTTGAAAAAGCATCTGCGCGACTTGCAGAACGTGACGCTGGTGCGCAATCGCAAGGCGAGCAAGGTCGCTCTCCAGCGTTTGCGTGCCGCGCACGATCATATGGCGGCTCGCGAGGAGAAGCAGTTCTACGAGGAGATGCTTCGGGCGCTGTGGGGGTACATGAGCGACAAGTTCAACATTCCGGTGGCCAATCTTACTAAGGACAATATCCGCGAGGAATTGCTTCGCCGCGATATTTCCGCCGAGCTGGCCAACCACTATATCGGCATCATTTCCGATTGCGAGTACGCGCAGTATTCTCCTTCGGCCTCCGTGCAGATGACCGAGCTGTACGGCGAGGCCGTGCGGATGCTGTCGAAATTCGAGTCCCTGATTAAAAAGTAATGGCGATGAAAAGGATATTTCTTGTGCTGGCGCTGTTGTCGGGCCTGTGCGTCCGGGCCGCTGCCCCGCTCGATACGGAGAAGATATGGAACGACGCCAATACGGCTTACGTCAATGCCGACTATCCGGCTGCCACGGAGGGGTACGAGCGGTTGCTCGGCGAAGGGTACGAGAGCGCTCAGCTCTACCTGAATCTCGGCAACGCCTATTTCAAGCGGGGTATGAACGGGCGGGCCATACTCAATTACCGGAAGGCGCTCAGGCTCGCTCCGGGCGACGAGGATATCCGCTACAACCTGTCGATCGCCGAAGCCCGCACGCAGGATCGTATCGAGTCGGTTCCCGTCTTTTTCGTCAAGCGGTGGATCGTGTCGCTCGGACGTTCCGTCGGGAGCAACACGTGGGCCGTGCTGAGCCTCGTGTTTTTCGCGCTGATGCTTTTCTGCACGGGCGTGTACCTGTTGTTGAGGCGTGTTTCGTTCCAGAAAGCCGGATTCTGCGGAGCGCTCGTCTCGCTGTTGCTTTTCGTCGTTTCGGTCGCGTACGCGTCGGCCGGGCGCAAGGCCCGCCTGCATCCCGACGAGGCGGTCGTCATGAGCTCGGCCGCGCCGGTCAAAAGCTCGCCCGACGCCTCGAGCACCGATATTTTCGTGCTGCATGAGGGCACTAAGGTCGGCGTCCGCAACTCGCTGGGGGACTGGCGCGAAATCGTGATCGCCGACGGAAACAAGGGTTGGATTCAGGCTTCGGCCATCGAAATGATTGATTAGCCGATATGTCGAAACTTTTGGACGAGGTCGTATCGGAGCTGTCCCGCCTGCCGGGTATCGGCAGACGCACGGCGATGCGGTTGGCTATGCATCTGCTGCGCATGGAGCCCCGCGACGTGGAGCTGATGTCCGAATCGATTTCCCGGTTCCGGACCGACATACGCTATTGCTCCCGGTGCAACAATCTGTCGGACGACGATCTCTGCGAGATTTGCGCCGATACGTCGCGCGATGCGTCGACCGTCTGCGTCGTCGAGCAGGTCAAGGACCTGCTGTCGATCGAGAATACCCGTCAGTATAACGGGCTGTATCACGTGCTGGGCGGCGTGATCTCGCCCATGCAGGGCATCGGCCCTTCGGACCTGAAGATCGACCTGCTGCTCGACCGTATCGCCCGGGGCGATGTGCGCGAGGTGATTCTCGCGCTGAGCACGACGGTCGAGGGCGAGACGACCTCTTTCTACATTACGCGGCGTCTCTCCTTCTGCGAGGGAGTGCGCGTCACGTCGATCGCCCGCGGTATCGGTTTCGGCGATGAGCTCGACTATGCCGACGAGCTGACTATCGCCCATGCGATTCACAATCGTCGCCCGATCTGATACGGTCCGGCCCTCTTTTTTATGTTTACGGTCTCCTGCCGTCTGCTGACATGCCGTTTGCCATTGCGGACGAGCGTTCGCTTGTCCGGCCGGATTTCGGTCCGCGGACCCGGGGGAAGCGTATCTGCTCAGGGGAATGCCGCGTTGTGCCCGGTATCGCCTCAGGCGGGTCTTACGATTCGCATGAGCGGCGTCTGGTGTTGCGGAACGGAGCGCGGTCCGTAAGTCCGCCCGTACTCCGTTGTCTTTTATGGCCCGGCCGGGTTCTGTGCAGCCAAGGGGCTTTCGATTTGCAGACCGGCTGATTCCGGGCGGCGCTTGGCATGTGTTCTGCTTCACGTTTGCGGACAGGTTCTTTGCGAAGCCTTGTCTGCTTCCCGAATCTTTCCTTGATGACCGATAAGCCCCTTTCTCCGTATCGGGGCATGTCTGCTCCCGATACGGCTCTGGCCGCTCCGTTGAAGGACGTTCGCGCCGGAGGCCGCTTGCTACTTGACAGCGATCGTTTCGATTTCGACGCGAGCGCCCATCGGCAGGCGCCCTACCTCGTAGCAGACGCGGGCGGGCATGTCTTTTGCATAGAAACGCGCGTAGACGACGTTCATTGCGGCGAAGTCGTTCATGTCGGCGAGCAGGACGACCGATTTGACGACGTCCGAAAGCGAGTATCCCGCTTCGCTGAGGATCGCTTCGACGTTTCGCAGCGCCTGCTCGGTCTGCTGTTCGACGGTGTCGGGCATTGTGCCGCTGGCCGGGTCGATCGGGAGCTGGCCCGAGACGTACAGCGTGGCGCCCGATGCCTCGACTCCCTGAGAATAGGGGCCTACAGCCGCCGGGGCCGCCGCAGTGGAGATGATTTTTTTCATGACTCGATGTGGACGGGTTCGGTTTTTCGCAAATTTAGCGTAAAACCGGGCAAGTACGTTCCGCCCTTTGAAATATTTCGTATTTTTACCGCAGAAATTCATTCGATAACGGATAGGAAAAAACAAGAGGAATTATGAAGACTACAGTTCGTTTACTGCTGATTGCCGCATTGGCCGTGTCGGTGGCCGCTTGCTGTTCTTGCCGCAAGGGCAGGAAAAACGCTAAGCCGCTGACGGGAACTACCTGGTCGCTTGTCGAGTGGCAGGGACGGCCTTTTCAGGCCAAAGACAATTACCAACTGGTTTTCGGCACCGAGGAGGGCCGGTTCGGCGGCCGGGGCGACTGCAATTCGATCATGGGCAATTATTCGGTGACCGACAAGGGCGGCATGAAAATCGAGTCCGTCGCCTCGACGCGGGCCTTTTGTCCCGATCAGGCGCAGGAAGACCGATTTATCAAAGAACTGGACCGCATCGACTCGTACCGTATCGACGGCGATCTGCTGATGCTGATGCGCGACGGCGAACTGTTGATGGTCATGCAGGCCCGGCCGTCCGCCGAATAGCGTCGCGTTCGGCTGCGGGCAACGATAGAGCCGGGACCGGAAAGCGGTTCCGGCTTTTTTGTGTCCGGGCCGCTCCGGCCGGCGATGTCCCGCAGACGATAACATGAAGCGGGCGGCGGCTCTGAGGTTCCGGGCATGCGGGGCGGAAAGCTGCTTTTACGACAGCGGACGGGTGCGGGGACCGGTCCGTTTCTCGTCCCTTGGGAACGACTTCTGCTTTTTCGTAGCATAAGGGCTTCGCATCGCTGGAGACATAGATAGGGGGTGTTTACCCTGCCGGAGAACTTTTTCGCTCGTAGTGAGTCTGTTGTTTCATTCGTCCGGTATTCGGTTCGTTTTATGTTCTTGTCAATTAATTGTTTGCGCCTTTGTCTTTTCCTCGGAGCCGAGGCGGTTCCGGGCGGCACGACGGTCGCCCGTTTAGGGAAAATGTATTCTTCTGACTGTGTTCCGCTTATCTTTCCGCCCGATTTTTTCCAAGGAAAACGTCCGGGTCCGAAGCGGAAAATCCCTCCGGAATGCTTTTCTTTGTCTCGTATGAAAAGCGGTATTCTGGATAAGCTCACCGTGCTGGCCGAGTCGGCCAAGTACGACGTTTCCTGCGCTTCGAGCGGCGTGACCCGCCGTCACAGAGAAGGGGGCGTGGGAAGCGCGTCGGGGTGGGGCATATGCCATACGTTCACGGCCGACGGGCGTTGCGTTTCGCTGCTCAAGATCATGCTGACGAACCATTGCGTCTACGATTGCGCCTATTGCATCAACCGCCGCAGCAACGACATCCGCCGGGCCTCGTTCACGGTCGGCGAGCTGGTCGATCTGACGATCGGGTTCTACCGCCGCAACTACATCGAGGGCCTGTTTCTCAGTTCCGGCGTGCTGCGTAACCCCGACTACACGATGGAGCGGATGGTCCGGGTGGTTCGCGAGCTGAGGACCGTGCATCGTTTCAACGGCTACATTCATATGAAGAGTATCCCGGGGGCGAGTGCCGAAATGGTGCACGAGGCGGGCCTCTACGCCGACCGTCTGAGCGTCAACGTCGAGATTCCGACCGACGAGAATCTGCGGCGACTGGCGCCCGAGAAGAACCATGCGAGCGTCTATGCGCCGATGGGCTATATTCAGCAGGGCGTGCTTGCGAGCGCCGAGGAACGCCGTCTGTTCCGCCACGCGCCCCGCTTTGCGCCGGCCGGGCAGAGCACGCAGATGATCGTCGGGGCGACCGACGAGAGCGACAGCCAGATTCTCAGGCTGGCCTCCTCGTTGTACGAGCGCCCGTCGATGAAACGGGTCTATTACTCGGGCTTTATTCCGGTCAACGCTTACGACAACCGTTTGCCGGCGCTCAAGCAAGCGCCGCTGGTGCGCGAGAACCGGCTTTATCAGGCCGATTGGCTGATGCGCTTCTACGGGTTCCGTCCGGACGAAATCGCCGATGACGCGCATCCGCAGCTCGATTTGGAGATCGACCCGAAGCTGGCGTGGGCTCTCCGTCATCCGGAGGCGTTCCCGGTCGACCTGAACCGGGCCGACTACGCCATGATTCTGCGCGTGCCGGGGATCGGCGTCAAGTCGGCCAAGCTGATCGTCTCGTCTCGCCGCTTCGGCCGCATCACGCTTTCGGCGCTGAAGAAAATGGGCGTCGTCGTGAAAAAGGCGCAGTACTTCATCGCTTGCGGAGAGCTGCCTGCGCGGATGATCAACGAGGTGCGGCCCGAGCATTTGCGACGGATACTGACGGCTAAGGTTCCGTCCCGCGCCGCGCTCGACGGCAGCCAGCTAACGCTTGCATTTCCCGAATAATGGAGTCGGACGCATGATTGTTTTCCGGTACGACCGAACGTTCGAGGGGTTGCTCACCGTCGTGTTCGACGCCTATTTCCGAAAGAGCTTTCCCGAGCGCCTGATCGGTCCGGGCGAGCCGGTCCCGATGTTCGCCCGGGAGGTGCTCGACTCGACGACCGATCCGGTCCGGGCGGAGCGGGTATGGAAGGGGTTGCGGAAGAAGCTGCCCCGGCGTCTTCGCAACATGCTCCTCCACGTCTGGTTGTCCGAGTCCGTAGGGGCCGACGAATTACTGCTGCGCTATATGCGTAAGATATTCGATTCGCCGGAACGGAAGTCGGCCGACTTCACCGACGCGGACGTGCTCGCCGTGCACGACATCGCCCGCACGGTTTCCCGCGAGGCGCACCATCTGATTCAGTTCGCCCGCTTGCGCAAGATGGCCGATGGTTCCTATTATGCTCCCGTATCGCCCAAGTGCAATGCGCTGCCGCTCGCTGTCGGTTATTTCCGTGATCGCTTCGCCGACCAGAGATGGCTCGTTTATGATCTGAAACGGCGCTACGGTTATGCCTACGATTTGCACGAGGTCCGCGAGGTCGTTTTCGAAAGCCTTTCCGACGCTCCGTCCGAGCGGTTGACGGACGATCTGCTCGATGCCGACGAGCTTGCCTTCCAGCGTTTGTGGAAAAGCTACTTCGACGCGCTGGCGATTCCCGAACGGTTCAATCCTCGCTTGCAACGCCGGCAGATGCCCGCACGGTTTTGGAAGTATCTGATCGAAAAGGAGTAACGGCTACCCCCCCCCGTGTTTCGTCTTATCGACTCGGTCGGCGGTTCTCCGGGTCGTTTTCGAAACGACCCGGAGAATTCGGTTTTGCAAGACGGGAGCGGTATGGGCCGTATGCGGACATTGTCTCGAAAAAGGAGCTCGGTTCCGGATTCCGTTACCCGGCTTTGATTTCTGCTTTCGGAAAACCGGCGGATTTTCGGTCCTTCCGACTTGCGGCCCTCTGTTATGGGGGACGGGCAGTTTGGCAATCGTGAATGCGGAAATCCTTCAGTCTGTGAAACCCATACAACGACGTACGGCCGTCGGAAGACGGCCGTACGTCGTTGCGTTTCGTCCGGCTACGCTCCGGCGTAAACGAGGAAGCCGAGTCCGATGACGAACAGGATGAACATCGTTAGGTTCAGGCGTTTCGATACGGCCGGAGCGCTCCGGAACTCTTTCCATACCAGAATGCCCCAAAGCGCGGAGACGAGCGTCGCGCCTTGCCCCAGACCGTACGATATGGCCGCTCCGGCTTGTCCCGACGCGATCATGCTGAACGACTGGCCCAGACACCAGATCATTCCGCCGACCATGCCGACCATGTGCGTGCCTGCCGAGCCCCGGAAATAGCCTCCGATTCGGATCGGAAGACCCTCGACCGGTCTTTTCATGGCGATCGTGTTAAAAATGAAGTTGCTGGCGAATACCCCGACTGCGAATACGAAAACCGCCGTGTAGGGAGTCAGCTTGCCGGCGGCCGGATGGGCGAAGTCGGTCAGGTCCATCGAGGCCGCGACGAAGCGGTAGAAGAACGCCATGATGATTCCGGCCGCGATCGAGATGCCGATCCCCTTGGCCGGTACTTTCTGCGTACCTTTCAGCATTTTCCGGTACGCCATGCCGTTGAGCACGATCGCCACGACGATCAGCACGACACCGAGGAGGATAAACAGGGGCTGGCCTTTCGCCTCGCCGAAGTAGTTGACCAGCACGCCCAGCACGAGCGCCAGCCCGATGCCCACAGGAAAGGCTACCGACAGCCCGCTGATCGCGATAGCGGCCGCCAGCAGGATGTTGGCGGCGTTGAACACGACGCCGCCCAGAAAGGCGCTGCCGAGGCTGTTCCGGTCGGCCTGAGCCAGATCGGGCAGAAAGCTGCGTCCCTCGCTTCCGATGCTGCCGAGCGTGAAGGCCGACAAAATCGAGAACAGCAGTACGCCGATCACGTAGTCCCAGTAGAAATACTCGTACCTCCACGTTTTCGAGGCCAGTTTCTGCATATTGCCCCACGAGCCCCAGCAAAGCATCGTCACGACGCAGAAAATTACGGCCAGCGTGTAATTGTTTACGATGTACATGGTTATTCGGTTTTTAAGGTTCGATCGATCTTTCTGGACGTCCGCTCGCTCGCCGTAGGGAGCCGGTTCGTCCGCCGTTCCCGTTTCCGTTTCGGATGCGTGCGTTCCCGACGCCGTCGCGCCTGCATTCGCGCGCTTCGGATCATGCCGGCACGGTCCCGTCGGGGCCCCTCGTATTTCTTCCTGCGCTCTCAGGCCGATCCCCGCGATCCGAGAGGATACAGGGTAGTTTTATCCGTAAAACGCGTCCGTTTCGCTTCGGTACGGGGCCGACGCCTGTGCTCCCATGCGTGTCACGGAGATAGCGGCGGCCTTGGCGCCGAAACGGACCGCGTCGGTCAGGTTCCTTCCTTCCGACAGCGCTACGACCAGCCCGGCGTTGAATACGTCGCCCGCGGCCGTCGTGTCGACCGCTTCGACCCGATAGGCCGGGATCACCTCGCAACGTCCGCCTTCGCACAGCAGCGCTCCCTTCTTGCCGAGCGTGACGATCACGTGCCGCACGCCCGCCCGATGAATCGTCCGTGCGGCCTGCTCGGCCGAGCGCTCGTCCCTGACCGGAATGCCCGTAATCAGCTCGGCCTCGGTTTCGTTCGGCGTTATCAGATAGAGATTTTTCAGCAATTGTTCCGACAGCGTGGCGGCCGGCGCCGGATTCAGCACGACCCGCTTGCCTCGCTCGGCGGCCAGCGATGCGACGTACTCTATGGTCGGCATCGGAGTTTCGAGCTGCATCAGGACCAGATCGCACGCGTCGATCGCCGTAAGGGCCTTGTTGATGTCCAGCGGCAACAGGTTGGCGTTGGCTCCCGATGCGACGACGATCGTGTTTTCGGCCCGGTTGTCCACCGCGATCAGCGCGACGCCCGACGGCTCGTGCGGGTCGGTGAATACGAACGAAGTATCGATCCCCTCCTCGGCGAGCTGCTGACGGGTGGTAACGCCGAACAGGTCGTTGCCCGTCTTGCAGACGAACGTGACTTCGGCTCCGAGCCGTGCCGCCGCTACGGCTTGGTTGGCGCCTTTCCCGCCCGGGTTCATCAGGAACGTGCCGCCCAAAACGGTCTCTCCGGGCCGCGGCAGATGGTCCGTCTTGACGACCATGTCGGTGTTCGTGCTGCCGACCACCAGGATTTTGCCGGTTTTTGGCGTAGTGCTATTCATGTCGGATAATTTTTAAATTTTTTGCAGGAGATGTCGTATTCGGAACGACAGCAATTCTTTTGCCGCATCGGACGGTGAGACGCTCTATGGCCGAAAAAACGACGGGATTCGTACTGACGAAATGCGGCTTGTTATCCCGGATGCTCGAAGGACGTCAGTACGGATGATCCTCCTTGCCGAGCTCCTTCTCGGAGATTCTCACCCGGTTCATCGACCGCCAGACATACCAGATGTAGGCGACCACGAACGGGATGAGCAGCGAGACGATGCTCATCACATAGAGCGTGAACCGGCTCGAGGAGCTGTTGTAGATCGTCAGGGAGCTCTGCGGATCGGTCAGCGAGGGGTAGTAGGCCGTATCGTTGTACCCGGCTGTCAGCAGCAGGCAGAGCACGGTCAGCACCGTGCCCGCGCCGGCGAACCAGATACCCCGGCGGCCCCGGCGGAACAGCCCCTCGGCGATGCCCCACAGCACAGAGAGGATACCTGCGACCAGCAGCACGAAAACGACCGGCATCGCAAGCAGGTTGTGCAGATACTTGTACGGCTCCTCGCTGATCCGGCCGCTTGCCGGATCGACCGCCCAGCCCCGGGCGAGCAGCAGCGTGACCAGAAAGGCCACGAACGTCGCGACGAATGCCGCCGCGTTCCAGCGCAGGTGACGCCGCGACCGGTCGAAAATGCTCTGCTCGTCGATGTTGTTCATGAAGTAGAGCAGGCCGAGTACGCGCGAAAGGAACAGAACGGCCAGTCCCAGCAGAATGTTGCGCGGGTCGGCCAGCGCGTCGAGTCCGTACCAGGGAGTGGCCCACTGCGAGATGGTGTTGAATCCGTCCGTGCTCGCGAAGTTGGCCCGGTCGACCGTGAACTGCGCGCCGAAGAACAGCGTGCCTACGGCCGTTCCGAGCAGGAAAGTCCCCGCTATGCCGTTGACGATCAGAAAGGCGTTGAACGTCTTTTCGCCCAGAAAGTTCGACGGCTTGCGTCGGTACTCGTACGAGACGGCCTGAATGACGAATACGAGCAGGATCAGCATCCAGACGTAGAAGGCCCCGCCGAAGCTCGTGCTGTAAAAGAGCGGGAACGACGCGAAGAAGGCTCCGCCGAACGTGACGAGCGTCGTGAACGTGAGTTCCCATTTCCGTCCCAGCGAGTTGACGATCAGGTTGCGTTCCGTTTCGGTGCGTCCGATCGTGTAGAGCATCGCTTGTCCGCCCTGTACGAACAGCAGGAAGACCAGCAGCGCCCCGAGCAGCGAGATGATGAACCACCAGTAGTGTTGCAGGAAAATATGTACCGTATCCATAGCTCTTTCCGTTATTGGTTGTCGATAGAGGTTCGTTCTTGTGCGGCGTGCGCGTCGGGGGGCTCGGGCCCGATGCGGATTTGCCGCGTCATGATCATCAGCTCGGCGATCAGCAGCGTCGTGAACAGCACGACGAACAGGAAGAAGGCCGTTATCAGCGAGCCGGTGTTGATTCTCGAGACGGAGGCTACGGTCGGCAGCAGGTCCTGAATGGTCCACGGCTGGCGTCCTACCTCGGCGACGATCCAGCCCGACACCGATGCGAGATAGGCCAGCGGGATCGACCACAACATCGCGTACAGCATCCACCGTTTGCCGGCCAGCGTGCGCCGGTAGCAGAAGAACAGGATGGCGGCGAACAGCAGGATGAAGTAGCCGCCCAGAGCGACCATCACGCGGAACGAATAGAAGACCGTCGGCACGTTCGGAACGACGTCGGTCGGCTCCTTGAGGAATCCGTATCCGATCGAGGCGAACTGCTTCTCGGTGAAAGCCTTTCCGGCGGGATCGTCCGGATCGAACAGCTTTTCGAACCGGGCTTGCTCCTGCTCGTCGCCTGTCCGGCGTGCCTCGCGGTAGCCTTCGAGCGCCTCGAGGGCCTCCCGTCCGAGTTCCATGCGCTGCTCGGTCGACGGAATGCCGTACTTTTCGTTACCGTATACCAGGTCGTTGATGCCCGGAACGAAGGCGTTTGCGTCGCGGAAAGCCATCAGAGACAGCATTTTCGGAATTTCGATCCGGAATGCGAACGCGCTGTCGTCGCTCGTGCGGACGGTCCTGTCGACCGGTCGGAGCGCTCCGACCGCGACCAGTCCCGCCTCTTGGCGCCCGTCGTAGAGGGCTTCCATGGCCGCCAGCTTCATCGGCTGCGTCCGAGCCACCTGCACGGCCGAGCCGTCGCCCGTCATCGCGGCCATCAGCGAGAAGAACAGCCCGAACACCGACGCGACGACGATGCTCCTGCGTGCGAACTGCTCCTCGCGTTTGCGCAGCAGATACCATGCGCTGATGCCGACGACTACGACGGCCGACAGCACGTAGGCCGACGTGACCGTGTGGAAGAACTTGTTGATCGCCACCGGCGAAAGCACTACGTCCCAGAACGAGGTCATCTCCTGACGGGCGGTCTCGACGTTGAACGTCGTGCCGACGGGCGACTGCATCCATGCGTTGGCTACCAGAATCCACAGCGCCGAGAGATTGGCGCCGATGGCCGTGATCCAAGTGGATGCCAGATGAAAGCCTTTCGATACCTTGTTCCAGCCGAAAAACATCACGGCGAAAAACGTAGCTTCCAGGAAAAAGGCCATAATGCCCTCGATGGCCAGCGGGGCACCGAAAATGTCGCCGACGAAATGGGAGTAGTTCGACCAGTTCGTGCCGAACTCGAACTCGAGGATCAGGCCCGTCGCCACGCCGATCGCGAAGTTGATCGCGAAGATGCGGATCCAGAATTTCGTCGTGCGCTTCCAGAAGGGATCGCCCGTGCGGTAGTAGAGCGTTTCCATGATCGCGCAGATGAAACCGAGCCCGAGCGTCAGCGGCACGAACAGCCAGTGGTAGATCGCCGTCATCGCGAATTGCGCCCGCGACCAGTCTACCACGTTCATCAGATCGGTAGAGGTAAGTATCATATCGTTAAGGTTTAGAATCCAGCATTCGTTCGATCACGTAGTCGCCCTTTTGCCGCTCGTTTTCGAACCCGCCGAGCGTGTCGGGAAAGAAAAAGAGCTTCAAGATGCCGAACATGATAAGCAGCTTGAGCAGCACGACCGCCCACAGCGTGCGTCCCAGCGTCATGGCCCGGAAGCCGTCCGCATAGAAACGGTAGACTCGGTATATCGGATTGCGGTTCGTCATGCGGTGCGGTATGGCGTTTGTAAATCAAATATATGAATTATTTTGAAATTGCGTATCTTTGTATGCCACCAACTCAAAATGTATGAAAAAGTTCCGGACCATCGTGTTCGATCTGGGCGGCGTGCTGATCGACTATAGTCTCGAGCGTTCGATCGAGGCTTTCCGCAGGATAGGATACGGACAGATCGAAACGCTGATCGATCCCTACCGGCAGTCGGGCGTGCTGTTGCAGCTCGAAAAGGGAGAGGTCGGCCCCGAGGCGCTCTACGACGAGATTTCGCGTTCGGTAGGCCGTCCGGTCGATCCGAAGGCGATCGACGCGGCCTTGTGCGGCTTCCTGCTCGACATACCCGACTACAAACTCGACATGCTGCTCGATTTGCGTCGCCGGGGATTCCGCCTCTTTATGCTCAGCAATACCAATACCATTATGATGACCTATATGAAAAACGGGGTATTCCGCAAGCAGGGACTGACGATCGACGCCTATTTCGACCGGCTGTTCCTGTCGTACGAGATGGGATTGGTCAAGCCCGGTGCGGAGATTTTCCGTCGGATGATCGAGTCGTCGGGCATCGTTCCCTCCCAGACGCTTTTCATCGACGATTCGCAGGCTAACGTCGATACGGGGAAGGCTTGCGGATTCGATACTTATCTGGCGGCCCGGAACGAGGATTTCCGGCCGTTGTTCGACCGCATCGAGCCGTCGGTCTAATGGATCGGGGGAAAAGCGCGTTAGGGAAACCGAAAATTGCAAATGTTGATTGTCCTGTCGGAGAACGTAGTTGGATAAAGGACCGATATGGACGGGGAATTTGGTGATCCGGTGGGTATGAAAAATGGATAGCAGTCGGATCGGAGGAGGAAAGAACCGCAAAGAAAGTGTTCGCTTTGCCGTTTATATAATCGCGCTGATCGCTCATATTTTAACAAAATCGGGGAAAAGAGTACAAAAGGGGAATAATACGAGGACGAGGGCAGAATGTGAAATGCCATAGAATAATTAAGATAATTTACCTTTAAAAAGAAAACGATATGAAAAAAAGCTTTCTTTTCACGATTCTCGCTTGGGCGCTGACCGGCTGCGCCGAACGACAGGCAGATTCTGCGCCTGCCGTGCTGACCGACCGGATACGGTTCGCTGAGGCGGTATTTCCTTCGGACGGAAAGCTGCTCGTGGGCAGTTTCGGATCGAGCGAGCTCGACCCGCTCAATACCGAAGGAAAAGGGTATGTGCTGGAATTCACCGATACCGTCTCGCGCGTGCTGATTCCCTCCGACGGCAATCTGTCGGCTCCGAAGGGCATGCTTGTCAAGGACAGCTGCCTGCTGATCGCCGACGTCGGCAAGCTGGCCGTGTACGATCTGCGCGATACGGCGGCCGCTCCTCAGATCGTCCGTTTCCCCGACGGAGAGCTGTACGTCAACGACATGGCCCTGCATGGAAATACGCTTTACGTGACGGTGACCAACACGGGAAGCATCTATTCGCTCGACGTGACGCGCCCGTATGCGATCGACACCGCCTCGCTCAAACCGTACGTGACGATTCCCGGAGCCAACGGCATCGCGATTCGCGGCGATACGATGTATGTCGCGTCCTATCCGCCCGACGGCGTGACGACGCCCGACAATGCGATCTATTGTATCGAAAACATTTCTGCGCCTGTGGCGACCAAGCTGTTCGACCGGCCGGGGCAGTACGACGGCCTGGCACTGAGCGCCGACGGCGGCCGCCTCTATTTTACGAATTGGGTCGATTCCGAGGTGGGGTACTACGATTTCGCGGACAAACAGGTTCACCTGCTCGATCCCGGCGTAGCGATCGGTGGCCCGGCCCGGTTGTCGCTCGACGGGGACCGGCTCTATGTTCCCGATCTGCCCGGAAGCCGCGTCGTCATTCTGCCGCTCTGAGATTTTTCCCATGCGGCAGAACCGTCGCGGTTCCGCTGAAGGAGTGCGATGGCACCGGTCCGTTTCGGTTTTTCGGTTCGGGACGGTTTCCTGAATGCCGCTTTACGGCCGGGAGAGGGCGGGGCTGTGTGTTTGGTTCCTGTTCGAAGGTATGTGTCGTCTCGGTGCGGAAACGGCGTTTTTTGACACTTCGCCGTCCGTATGTCCAGCGACATGCCCGTTTGGAAACCGGCCGGCGGATTCCGTTGCGGCCGGGACAGGGGGATGTTTGCGGCGGTCGTGCCGGCGTTTGTTGGTAAATCCCGAAAAACGTATTACTTTTGCACGGTCCGTTCCCGGACGGCGGACGGATTTTCAGTTCGGGGTGTAGCGCAGCCCGGTTAGCGCACCTGCTTTGGGAGCAGGGGGTCCCAGGTTCGAATCCTGGTACCCCGACACAAAAAAGAGGAAGTTAAGTAAATTAGCTTCCTCTTTTTTATTTATTTCAGTATGATTTGGAGAGTTAAAAGGTAATTTTAACAACGCAGCCAATAATTTAGCATATCAAGCAAATAAAAAATATCAATTACCAATCATCAGAGTCTTCCTTAACCGTTTGTATTGATGCTGCCAATTTCTCTAAATCTGAAAATATACTATTTGATTCCCGTTCACTTTTTACTTTAATATCTTTCCAAACCTTATTATGAAAAAACTTTTGCGCCCCCTTATCTGTATAATTTTCCGCAATGGTAATTAGTCCTAAGTTGCAAGTTGGAGCATTACCTTTTTTATTTTCATGAATAAAATTTAACATTTCAACTTTAAACCGACCATCCTTAACTTGCAATTTAATAGAATACCATATCTTTCCCTCATAGGCAGCATAAGCCAGTTTATTCATTGAATACAAAAAAATTGCTTTACCTATAATAATACCAGCGTCTTTGTCATCCATTTGCAAAACCTCTTGAGTATCTCTATAGTAAGTTGATATCCAATCTCGTAAAGAAATATAAATACTTGTCTTATCTACATCTTTAACCTCTATAACCTTACTAAATGTCAATTTTTCTTGACCATAGGAAGAAAAGAAATACCCCATAGAAACAAAGAGTAGTAAAAATAGCTTCTTCATAAAATTAATCTTCGTAATTACATACAATGCTAACCTAAAATAAATTCAGCGATTTTATCACCAAATAAGAATGCTTTAAAACCCTTTAGGTTACTTTGTTTTATCAGTTATTGCTATAAAAATAACATAAGATGTTGTTATCCAAGCACTTGGATATTTCCCCGTTTTTTCGTAACTTCAAGTAAAATTCGGTGAAATATGAGTAATAACGCTAACTTATTCTATTTCTTTAAACAGTTTCCCGATGAGGATTCTTGTAGAAAGTATTTAGAGAAACGAAGATGGGGTAATACTCCAACTTGTCCGCATTGCGGAAACGCACAGAAAATATACCGTTATAAAAACGGGAAAACTTTCAAGTGCGCACATTGTAAAAAGCAGTTTTCGGTGAAAACGGGTACAATTTATGAAAACTCAAATATTTCGTTACAGAAATGGTTTCTTACTTTCTATCTGATTTCATTATCTAAGAAAGGTATTAGCTCTATTGAGTTGTCAAAGGCTATCGGTGTGACGCAAAAGAGTGCTTGGTATTTATTACACAAGGTTCGCTATATGCTGGAACATCGTAATTCCGATAACCAGCTACGTGGTACTGTCGAGGTTGACGAAACGTATGTCGGTGGAAAGAAAAAGGGAAAACGTGGTCGTGGTTCTGAGAATAAAACTCCCGTATTTGGTGCTGTACAGCGTGGTGGACGTTTATCCATTACACCCGTACCAAATGCGAAGCGTAAAACCTTAGAGCCAATTATCCACAAACGAGTTAAGAAAGGAACCCATATAAACAGTGATGAATGGTGGGCATACACTAAACTATGCTCAGACTATGTACATGATGTAGTAAATCATGGGCGTAAAGAATATGTTCGTGGTAAGATACACACAAATACTATTGAGGGTGCATGGTCACATTTGAAGCGGTCAATAATGGGAACTTACCATAGACCAAGTAGGAAACACCTTTCTAAATATTGTGCAGAATTTGAGTATAATTACAACACCCGCAAAAACTCACCGGAAATTAAGTTCAAGAAAATCATTGATAAGAATTTAATCCGTGTTAGTTATAGAAAAATAACTGGCACATAAAAAAATTTTATGGAAAAAGTTTCAGTGAAACTCGTGGTTTTTAAGGCCACTGAGGAAGATTTGTATTTTAGCTATTGCGCAACTACCCACGACTTCGCATCAAAAGGTAAAACGGTCGAGGAAACAGTCTCATCTGCAAAATCGTGGCTACTTCGACTATTGGAAAATCGTCTTGCATATAAAAACTTGCAAAATTATGGTTGGGAAGTTAGTGAAAATTCAGCAAAACCGCCTATCTTTGCGGATGAAGAACTTGTGCGTCTGACTGAAAGGATGCACAGTGTAAAAATTAACAACCCTATAATCGTAACAATAGATGTCGAACTCCCCAGAGCACAAAAGTCACTATGACGGGCTTCCCGACAGTTATCCTGCCGAGATTTTTATTGACTTTGTATTGACGCAAGGTTATACGCTGGTTGAGGATGCTCCAACATATACCATAGTGAGAAATGAAGAAACAGGATTTACTGAAAGAATACATGAAGGTGAAAGAAACTTATCCTCTTTCCAAATAGAATCTGTATTATCTGACATGAAAATCCCTATGGAAACATTTAAGGAGTTTCTTCGTGAAATGGAATTGAAAACAAAAGAAAGTATTGACTTCTTTATTGACCATTCATTTGTGAAGTTTAAGGAGTAACTATAAAGAACGCAATCTTTTGGCTACTTTCACTTCATCGGTATCTGCAAAGTATGCGACTACCTCTGGAAACACAAGTTTAATAGAATCTTCCGGCTGCTGACAAGATGTAGGATTGTACCATCTGCTTATAAAACACACGTTATAATTTCGTGCATGAAAATATAAGCTGCGGTTATTTATTCGCTGCGTTTTGTTTATCTTTTCTGTAAGTAAATAGATGAACATATTTTCAGCGATGTTGATGTCTTCTTTATTATAACGGTTTTCAAAAGCTCCTAACCATATATTTCTACGGTTTGGGATTTCATTTATATGGTGGTTTTTATCCTTAAATCTTTTGGGAACAGTTCTTATTGTCTGTCCACAATAGTAGGAATAAATCTTGGCGTTAGGTTTCTTTCCCTGCAATAGATAAAGACAAAAATCAATATTCTGTTGGCATTGCCATTCCTCCATTTCTTCTATATTATGAAATGGCCCATACCAAGATAATATATATGTTCTTAATAAAGGTTTTCTTGTTCCCATTCTACATTTTATTTAGGTTAGACAATAATCTGTAAAACGGCAACGGTGTGAACGAAAAAAACGTAGAACCACTGCCACACCGCTATCAAGGTTCACCACAAACCCTACTCACTCGTGGAGCGATTCTACGTTATGCGTAGATACACTTCACCCGTGAGTGAGTAGTTTATAGCCTTAGTCCATTTATCCGAGGTGGTGATTCTGATAGCGGTTTGCGGCTATATGTATCGTATTTAAGAGAACTCTCTTCCCTTTTATGTGGTGCAAAAGTAGTTATTGTTATCAAAATAACAAAATATAAAGAGTATGTTTAAAAACAAAGCGATTTGGAAAATCCAAACTATATTTTTATGTTTGGTGTAAATAGTATATAATTACGTTAATCTTTTGGTTTGTAAATATGTTTATTATTCACAACAGTAATTTTATAAAAAAAGAATAAAATAACAAAACTAAATCCTATTTCATTATTCTATATCATATCGAATATCTTATTGAAATCAATTTATAAACTACTAAATAAGTTTCCCTTTGAGTAATACTTCAAAGATTGAAATCGTACTTATCTTTTTCAAAGAAACATCAAATGAGAGATTTTCATCCAGCTCCAGCCAATAAGTACACATATTATCAATTTTATAAATTTGGCATTGTTCCTGAGTAGTATCTTTTTAATCGGAATCAGCAAATGTTCCGCATAATTGCTGATCATAATTAGGGTAAAACTTTCTTTTCCCTACGATGTTCTTTATCAGAACTGAAAAACACCTTTAAAAAAACTTTCAAAACATCTAAAGCAGTTTTTCCAGTAGAAAATATATAAAAATAAAGGCAAACCATTAAATAGTCTGCCTTTTATAAAGAAAGGTTGCATCATAGGATGCGATGAAACTCCGAATAACAGGATTTGAGTGCCCCCTTCCTTTGTAATCCACCGTGCATAATGCATACCTCTCGGCGTGGCCCGCCATTAGAAGAGAAAGCTTTGTTCTCGGTATTTCATAAGATTTGATGAGTTTCCCAATCTACTAGGATGCAACCTTATGTCTTACTCGCTTTCTGTATTACAAATATAGTAAAAGTAGTACAATAATCAAATTTTTAGGACAAAAAAATAAGGCTTCTTGTATAAGAAACCTTATTTATATAATAACAAATGAGTTAAGCTTTTTTTGCCTGCTCTACAATAGCCTTAAAAGCATCATTATTGTTCATTGCCAAATCTGCAAGAACTTTGCGGTTGATTTCAATACCAGCTTTATGCAAAGCCCCCATCAATTTGGAATATGACATACCTTCCAAACGAGCTGCCGCATTAATACGCTGAATCCACAATGCTCTGAACTCGCGTTTTTTAGCTTTACGGTCACGGTAAGCATAGGTTAAACCTTTCTCCCATGTATTTTTAGCTACGGTCCAAACATTTTTTCTAGAACCATAGTAACCTTTGGTTAATTTTAAAATTTTCTTTCTTCTTGCTCTTGAAGCAACGTGATTTACTGATCTTGGCATAGTTTTTACTTGTTTTGAATGTTAGCGTCACCTCCTCACGGGATGATCTTCGAGCTATGACATTCGGTTAATAAAATTTTAAACTCGCTTTTTGCTTTAAATAAAAAATCAAAGGCTTATTTCAAGCACAATAACTCTTTCACATTATTGATATCTGCAGAAGATACAAGAGTGAAATGAGTAAGATTTCTTTTTTGCTTTTTAGTCTTTTTCGTCAGAATATGACTTTTGAAAGCGTGTTTTCTTTTGATTTTTCCTGATCCGGTAAGGACGAACCTTTTTTTGGCACCGGAGTTAGTTTTCATCTTTGGCATCTTACTAAATTTTAATTTATGTATTACTAAAACATATAATATTGAGTCTCCTCAATTCTCTACTTTTTCTTAGGAGTAATCATTATAATCATACGCTTACCTTCCAAAACGGGCAACTGCTCTACTCTGCCATAATCTTCCAGATCATTGGCAAAACGAAGTAAAAGCACTTCTCCTTGTTCTTTGAACAATATAGAACGCCCTTTAAAGAAAACATAAGCCTTAACTTTCGCACCTTCTTCAAGGAAACCTTTGGCATGTTTTAATTTAAAATTATAATCATGATCATCGGTCTGAGGTCCGAAACGAATCTCCTTTACGACTACTTTAGTCGATTTAGCTTTCTGTTCTTTTAAACGTTTTTTCTGCTGATAAAGGAATTTCTGATAATCCGTAATACGACAAACAGGAGGAACCGCATTTGGAGAAATTTCTACAAGATCGAGTTCTTGCTCTTCTGCAATACGCAAAGCGTCTTGAATAGAATAAACTCCCTGTTCGACATTTTCTCCTACCAATCTAACTTCTTTTACCCTAATTTTTTCATTGGTACGGTACAACTCTTTCATTCCTTCATTTTTCTTTGAAGGATAATTTTTATTAACTCCTAAATTGTTTTTTTTCTCCATTCAATTACCATTGGGTTATCATTCTTTCAACTTCTTCAGTCAGAAGTTCGGCAAAGGTAGTAATTTTCATCGAACCTTTATCACCTTCACCCTGTTTTCTTACAGAAACTTCTTTATTTTGTTCTTCTTTTTCTCCGACAATAAGCAAATACGGAATTCTTTTGAGCTCATTATCGCGTATTTTCCGCCCGATTTTTTCATTACGGTCATCTACAGTGGTACGTATATCCTGCATTTCGAGTTGTGCAGCAACTTCATGTGCATAGTCATTATATTTCTCACTGATAGGCATAACAACGACCTGTTCCGGAGTCAACCATAAAGGGAATTTTCCGGCAGTATGTTCGATAAGAACCGCAACAAAACGTTCCATTGAGCCGAATGGTGCTCGATGTATCATAACAGGACGATGTTTTTGATTATCGCTTCCTGTATATTCAAGCTCGAACCGTTCCGGTAAATTATAATCGACCTGAATAGTTCCTAACTGCCAACGACGTCCGATAGCATCTTTTACCATAAAGTCGAGTTTCGGTCCATAAAAAGCAGCTTCTCCCAATTCGACTCTGGCATTTAAGCCCTTTTCTTCACAAGCCTCAACTATAGCACGTTCTGCTTTTTCCCAATTTTCGTCAGAACCGATATATTTTTCCCGATTATTCGGATCACGCAAAGAAATTTGAGCTTCAAAATTCTTAAAATCAAGAGCTTTGAATATAATAAATATAATATCCATTACTTTTAAGAATTCTTCCTTCAACTGATCGGGACGACAAAAAATATGAGCATCATCCTGAGTAAATCCCCGAACCCTTGTCAATCCATGCAATTCTCCGCTTTGTTCATAACGATATACTGTTCCGAATTCTGCAAATCGCAAGGGCAATTCTTTATATGAACGAGGAAATGCTTTATATATCTCACAATGATGAGGACAATTCATGGGTTTCAACAAAAATTCTTCACCTTCTTCAGGTGTATGAATAGGCTGGAAAGAATCTTTACCATATTTGGCATAATGTCCAGACGTCACATACAATAATTTATTTCCGATATGGGGAGTTATGACCTGTTGATACCCGAATCGTTTCTGAATACGACGTAAAAAATTTTCAAGCCGATCACGCAAAAGAGCTCCCTTCGGAAGCCATAAAGGTAACCCCTGCCCTACAGCTGGTGAGAACGTAAACAATTCTAATTCCTTTCCGATTTTTCGATGATCCCGTTTTTTAGCTTCTTCCATCAAAGCTAAATATTCGTCCAACATTTTCTTTTTCGGGAAAGAAATGCCATAGATACGTGTCAACTGATGACGTTTCTCATCGCCTCGCCAATATGCTCCAGCAAGAGATGTTATTTTCACTGCTTTAATCGGAGCTGTATTAGGCAAATGCGGACCTCGACAAAGATCGGTAAAGTTCCCTTGTGTATATGTTGAGATCGTTCCGTCTTCCAATTCGGAAATCAACTCCACTTTATATTCTTCATTACGGTCCCCGAACATTTTCAAAGCATCAGCTTTCGATATATCATGCCGTACAATCGCTTCTTTTTTAGAAGCAAGTTCAGCCATTTTAGTTTCGATAGCTGCAAAATCGCCTTCTTTAATAGGTGTATCACCTGTATCCACATCATAATAAAATCCGTTCTCTATTGCCGGACCGATTCCGAACTTTATTCCGGGATAAAGTTCTTGTAATGCTTCAGCCAACAAATGGGCTGATGAATGCCAGAATGCATGTTTTCCTTCAGGATCATCCCATTTAAATAATTTTATGGCGGCATCTTCATTTATAGGACGAGAAAGATCCCATTCTTGCCCGTTTATCGAAGCTGCAAGAACATCCTGAGCTAAACGAGGACTGATACTTTCGGCTATCTGCAACGGTGTAGTTCCCTTAGCGAATTCTTTAACCGATTGATCGGGAAAAGTTATTTTTATCATAATCTTTGTTTTCTTGTTGCGCATAGCATTAATACAACACGCAAAATGTAACAATTGTTTTTATAATTCTTATTTTCTAAGTCTCTATAAAAAGAGATATTTTATCAAGAGCACAAAAGTAATAATTTTTTAGACCCTGTTTAAATTTTATGGCAATATTTTTTTACTATCCAATAAGACAATTCTCAGATCCTTTAAGAGCCTATCTAAATTTTCCGATAATAAGGTGTATATCCAGACTTTTACTCTGCTCCCGATCTATATTACTGTTTCTACACGTCATGTAGTCCGACGTTTCTCATCCTTTCTCAAAAACAGTCCTCAAAAAATGTCAGTGTAAAGTTTAAACAAATTCTTATACCCTATCTAAACGTCAATAAATATACCTTTGAAATGATTATTAGGTCTTGTCTTAATGGCGTTTTATTACATTGCCCAAAACCATGGCAAAAATTTAATCTCCCAGCCTTTTAATAACATTATAGGCAGAAACGATTCCTAATTCTCCGGCTTTACTTAAATCGGCAATACCTTTCTGAGTCTCTCCTAAAAAGACATACACTAATCCTCTATTAAAATACGCATCTGAAAAATCCGGACGTAAGCGAATTGCTTCATTATAATCTGCTAAAGCTGCCCGAAAATCTCTTTGTGCACATCTTACATTAGCTCGATTATAATAAGCGTAAACGAATTGCGGCGACATTTCTATAACTTTATCGTAATCTCGAAGAACCATCTCATAATCCATTCCGACCGATTCTTTTTTATTTGACGATGAATTGGGTAATAATATCGATGATGCCGAGTTCTTTGGTAAACTAAACGCTTCTGTAACAGATTTGCTATTTTGAGTATCGAAATCTTGGGTAGAAGCTCGATATTCAATTTGCTTAAACCGGACGACAGCTCGCATAAAATAAGCCAAAACAAAATTATCGCTTAACTGTATCACCCGATTCAGATCATCTAAAGAACTTGCAAAATCTTGTATCAACATAAAATCGAGAGCTCGTCCAAAATATGGGACTGCATTATTCGGATTTATTTCTATCAATTTAGAATAATCATTGACCGAGACAAAATGTTTATTAATTTTTGCAGAGTCCAATGCCATCTCAGCATTTGTCAATAACACCCGATAAGGCAATATCCCGGCTCTATTCAGATTTTCAACCTCGGGGACAAAAGAAATTGTCTGTTTTACCTGATCCGGTTTTTCATAATATGTAAGAACAAATGCCGGAGCTATTTCTACATTGAAATTCTTATCTTGCACTCTACCTCTTATTTCATTAGTATATTTACTCTTCATATCGGTATTGTCCGCAACCAATAATCGATCAAATTTATTTATATTTTTGTCGGACTCTTTTCTTACCTTATCAGCATCTTTCTCTGAAGTGTCATTTTCAGATTCATCAATATTATCTGCTACTTCCTCATAACTCTTATTTGTATTCTTCTGTTGCTCATAAAGTTTCATAGCTTTCTGATAATCTGATTTTCCGCCGGAAATATCTCCCGATTTCCTTTTTGCTTCAGAACGGGCATAATATCCAGAATAAAAATCGGGATATTGATCCAATACTTTATTGTAATCTTTGACTGCAGCTCTATAGTTTCCCAATTCATCGTATAATACAGCCCGATTATAGTAAGCAAAATAATTATCCGGTTCATATTTCAATACAAAGGAAAAATCTTCTATTGCTTTATTTTTTTCTCCGACCTGGGCTCTTAACAGACCTCGATTGTAATGAGCCATCAGATTATTAGGATCTATCTCCACAACTCTGTCATAATCGGCCATTGTACCTCTCAAATCATCCAAATGATATTTTATCAATGCCCGATTAATATAATAAGAAGACATATTCGGATCAAGCCGTAAAGCTTCATTCATATCTGCCAAAGCATCTTGATAATCTTTTGTATATTGAAATTTAATAATAGCCCGTTGTGCGTATGCATACGAAAGATGCTTGTCTAAAGATATAGCTTTGTCTATATCTTCGATTGCCTTCAAAGTATCTTTTTTTTCTAACCAAAACTGGCTACGACTTAAATAGCCGTTGTAATAAGACGGATGAGTTTTGATAAGTTTATCAAAACTTTTTTCCGCATCATCATATTTTTTGAGCTGGACTTCTGCTATTGCTTTATTTCCCAAAAAGGTTCGGTCTTCAGGAGCATATTTCAGTCCCTCATTGTAATCATCAATCGCTCCTTGATAATCTCCTAAATTTTGACGGGCAATTCCTCGAACCTGATAAGCTCCCGTTATAAAAGGGTTACGTTCGAGGCATAAATTACAATCCTCCTCTGCACCTCTGAAATCTTCCAGACTTAACTTGGCGGCAGCTCTATAAAAATAAGGTTCTGCCATGTAAGGCTTTACTTTTATGACTTGATTAAAGTACTGTATAGAAAGTATATAATCTTCAAAATAGAGAGCATTGCGACCAATATTCATTACACGTTCCGTATTCAGTTGAGCTTGAATCGGAACGAAAAAACTTATTAATCCCAAAAACGACAAAATGATTCTCTTTAAATATACCATTATATTATGGGAAAACTGTATTTTCATCTTTCGGTATCTTCTTTTTTAATCTATTATTTCTTGTAGGTCGAAAATCCTACGGAAATATTTTGATTGTCTATCCAAGGACTGTATTATTCTCGAATCTTCCAAACTGTAAATCTCAAAACAAAGTACCATTCCGATCTCTTAAAACAGTTGGGACACTCTAAAAATACTTTCATTCTCCTTGATTATTATTTCATATAAACTCTAAATCGCAAATGTAGGGATTTTATAGTATAAAGTTTTACTCTATCATCATATTTTATAGCTTTTTCTTTCTTATAAACATGCAAAAGTTTTCATTTATTATTACTCAATAAACTCATTCTCCTGAATTACACAAGAATTTTATAAATCATAATGCCACACCCATTATTTATCGGAATAAAGACATTCTATAAAAAATTTAGATGACCGGCTTTAAGCGATATGAAAAACTTGAAATATAAAAATTTACACGGTCAAGAGAATCATTTCCGATTAAACTTTGTAAATTTGTTTCTGTTTTTTAGAACGGATAATAAACAGAATCTAAAATTTTGATCAATCATGGAACAGAAATTTATCATAACTATAGGCCGTCAATATGGAAGCGGAGGACGAGAAATCGGGAAAAGATTATCACAATTATTTAATATTGCTTATTATGACAAAGAACTAATCAAAGAGGCTTCCAAAGAAAGTGGTCTCAATGCAGAATATTTTGAAAAAGCCGATGAAAAAGCCCCTGGTTCCCTACGGCACATGCTCTCCATGAGCTGGGCATCTTTAGGCAGTACGTTCGGTAGCGACGGTTCTCTTTGTAACGAGAATATTTTCAAATATCAGTCTGATGTCATTCAGCGAATAGCACAAGAACACTCTTGTGTAATCGTAGGAAGGTGCGCCGACTATATATTAAGGGATGTTCCCAATTGTTTCAATATATTTATTCACGCTCCCATGCAAAATCGTATAGAAAGAATCACCAGAACAGAACCTATCGATGTAAAAGAAGCTTTGGAAAAAGCCGAGAAAATAAATAAGCACCGTGCTGCCTATTACAACTTTTATACTGATAAAGAGTGGGGAGATTCTGCTTCTTATCATTTATCGATAGACTCTTCTATCTTAGGATCAGAAAAAACAGCCTTTTTCATTAAAAGATTTATTGAACTAAAATTAGAACAGTCAAAATAATTATTAAATAATAAAATTCATCATGAAAAGAAAAGTTGTATCACTTGCGGTGGTTTTATTGTTTGCCACAACTATTTCATCTTATGCACAAAGTCTGAAAGATTTTCTTAATTCTTCAAATGTAAAAGACGCTGTATCAAATATTGTATCGGGAATCAGTGGTGTTAAACAATCTGATTTAGAAGGTACATGGAAATATGCAAGTCCCGCATGTTCATTTACTACTGAAGATCTTTTGAAAAAAGCCGGTGGTGCAATAGTCGCTAATGAAGTTAGTGAAAAATTGGCCGGTATTTATTCAAAAATAGGTATCAGTTCAGAAAAATTCGGATATACATTCGCCGATAGTACGTTTGTAAATAAATTTATGGGACGCAATTCTAAGGGAACATACACGTTCGATGCAGAAAATCAAGAGCTAAACCTACAATATCAAATTGCCGGATTAATAAATATTGGAAAATCTGAAGCTAAAATCGAGAAATCCGGAAATAACATAAAACTGTTATTTAATGCCGATAAATTGTTACAGATATTAACTAAATTATCTTCAGCATCTAAAAGTTCGACAATCAAGACAATCGGATCCGTTGCCGAAGGTTATGACGGCATGCTGATCGGATTTGAACTAAGTAAATAAACAGTTATACTTAACCTAATATACAATAAGAGGTGGATTTTTTAATCCACCTCTTATTGTATATTAGACATTCTAAAAATTAAATTGAAGCCCGACTCCTAATAACTCTTTAAATTGAACCCGTTTTACTCTACGACCGTCACTCAATCCGATAAGGACATCATCGTCATATACCAGATTTGTTGTTAATGTTGTAGAGAACCACTTATTAATAACCATATTTAATTGAACTTCCCAATTTACATCGACATTTTGAGGCTTCCGTAAATAGTCAGAATATAGATCTAACCGAGAATAAACTGTCATATTTTTCAAAAATTCATATTTACCTTCCAATTTTAGATTAGCTCCTAATTCAGACAAGAGGTTTTTACCCGGCTTTACACCAAATGCACCTTCATCGGAAAGTCGTTTATTTAAAACGAATGTTCCGCGCCATGCTACAGGTGAAAATACCGCTGTAAAATATTTATCAGGTATCCATGTCACCCCAAGTCCGGTCATTAAATATCCGGGAGACATAAATTCCGAAACAGAGATATCCCGGCTGATTGCATAATCATATCCTCTTGTAAATTGTGACTGAAAATTCAAAATGGCACTCGCATATAAATTTTTATATATTTCATATCCGTAATTGGAATTCAAATAAATCTTATCACTGGTTTTCTTTAATCCATCTCCTCTGGTCTTATTCAATCCATAAGCCAACTCCAATCTATTTTTCCATACATGCTTATTATGTTTATAATCTGCTTGATATGTTCCTTGCAAATCAAAGGCAAAAGCATTATCCCCTCCTGTCGCCCAATTTGTAAAACTGACTTGAGTCAACTTAAGACCTGCATATCCAGAAGTCGTCCACAAAGAATCCTTAGTTTCCGCATTAATTTCAGATATACTCATCCCAACAAATAATGTCATCAACAAAAATAATTTTCGGATCGTCATAATTAGCTTTTTATAAATAAATCCAACACAATAAAATTAATATATTTTACATAACAGTTTTTAGCTTAATATTGTTTTCTTTATTTCAAAAAAAAACGGATAAACAAATCTGCTTACCCGTTTTCCACTTATTTGATATAGACTTTATTTTTTTGGTATTACAAACGTATTTATAGACCGAGATTCTAAATTCACCGGTAATATAAATTTCCCTATTCTGACTTTCAAAGGTTGTTCAAAATTTTCTTCATTTGCTGCAATAACAACAATCGAATTATCAGGATTTCTGAATGCCAACAAATTATCATATCTTCCCGAAGTCTCAATTCTTCGCGCTCCAGGCTGTACAAAATGGCTGAACTGTTTCATTAAGTAATATTCGGGGGTATATCTATATGTTTTTGTATCCTTGTCAACCGATACTAAGGAGTTCTGACGCCAGAACCAATGGCTCAGGCCATCTTCTTCTAACGAAATATTCCAATACATGTAAACAGATGTTCCATTGCTAAGATAGTGTTTCATCAGATTCCAAGTATAAAAACAATAATCCCAGCTATTCTTTCCATCTCCACATTCGCTTTCAGTCTGCACCAGCTTTAATTCAGGGTATTTTTCATGAACAGCCTTAATTGCACCTTTTCCGGCCCATTGAAAACCGATAGCCGAGACATATTTTCCTGCTTCGCTTTTCATAACGGTATCTATCATCAGATCATTTTTCCGTTCCATCGTTCCAAATAATATCTTCACTCCCAATTTCTGCATTTCCGGACCCAAATATGTTCCGACAAAACGCGATAAAGACTCGGCTGTCCAAATGCATGAAGGAAATACTTGACAAGAATTAAATTCATTTTGAGGTGCAACCATTTCAATACGAATACCTTTGGAGCGATAAGCTTCGATAAACTTTTTAAAATACAGAGCATAAGCTTTCAAATATTCGGGTTCCTGAATAAACATATCCGCTCCTTCCGCACCTTGCTGATCAGGGGTAAGATGATTAACCGTAGTTATGTTATTACTGATACCCAACTGTTTCATATTTTCCCGTACAGTCTCAGGATCTTGATACATACATGCATAATGCTTATTATATTTCATCCATGTAGGTGGACACCAAGGAGAAGCCCAAAGTCTTAAATCGGGACGTACTGCCAAAGCTGCCTTAATAAACGAGATCAATGTTTCCTCATCATTGGCTATCGAAAAGTTCTCCATTTCAAAATCTTTATCCGTTTCATTATAGGAATACCAATCCCGAGAAAAATCATTTGCTCCTAAAGGCATTCGTCCGACAGAGAAGTTCATACCATCCTTACTAAAAAGATCTTTTATGATATTTTCTCTATCCTCACTATTCAACTCAGATAATGAAGTCCACCCCAGTTCATTAAAACACGCCCCAAACCCATCAATTTCCTGCATAGGATTATCTAAAAGAATTTCAACGTCCGCACTATCCACAAACTCCGACATAAAAATACCCGGATGAGAAACAAAAAGCGAATCGGCAGTAGTACTTATCCACTCGACTGCTGGACTCCGGTGCTGTGTACATGCACATAATGATATTGTCAAAATGACAATCGAAATCAGATTTTTCATGATACGATAAATTAAATGTATGTGTAAATATTGTAACAAAGTTACAGATTCTTTTATATTATTCAAATATTTCAAAAGACAAAGAGCCGGTCGTAAATTTTCCAGACAAGAAAATAAAAAAGAGCATAACGAATGACTTTCCCGTTCATTCATCATACTCTGAAAATTTTCGGCTTTAAAACTTTATAACAGTTACCTTTTCCAATAGGACAATTTAGTCAAATATTCTTTGTTTTTTCAACTTCATTCATAAGGGATATTTAAATTTTGTTGAAATTTTTCCCAATATTGCCCCACATAATATCCGTCAACAAAACCATGATGAAAACTCATTGCAACCGGCATTTTTTTTATTCCATTATCTTCCGTTACTTTTCCGAAAATAGATAGCGGCATATTTTCTCCTGCATTCTCAGGAAATTGGAACTGCATTCCAGTAAAGCTATACCACGGATTAATACTAATGACAATAACGTCTTTTTCAGAATCGAGCCCATATGCATCACCCAAACCTTTTCGGGCCAAATCTATCTGCTCTTGAATCGACATTACGAATTCTTTTAAAGACGATTTATAAGGGACTATTACTGAAATAAAAGAGTGATCAGGAAGCGATACTGCCGTATTAAGCCTGATCGAATCAAAAAGCCAGACCTTCCCATCTATTTGCCTATACCGCAAAGACTCAATCTCATTTACAGCCTTCAATGAAGCGTACATAAGAAATTGAGAGAATTTTATTCCTAAACGTTTAGATGTATCATAAGCTTTCGAGACATCTACAACCGATGTTACCGTATAATACGGATTCGCAAAGTTCCTAAAAAAAAGATAGTTTTCTTTTCTTTTCCAATTATCAATATCTACTAACTGTTTCATCTTTAGAATTTGAACTTATCTAAATTTCCCGATAAAAAACTTTAAATACTTTCCAAACAAAATACCCTGATCATTAAACAAGAAATAATTTTGTATTAATAATCAGGGTATCTATTCTCTATGTTTAAATAACTACTTCTCTGTTTTTTCTTCTTTCTCTTCTGAAAAATCTGCAAGATCTTTTTCTACAAGTAAGTTATACCAACTAAGCAGTTTTTTTATGTCGGTGGGATATACTCGCTCTCTATCAAAATCGGGCAAAACCTCCGCAAAATATTTTCTTAATACATCCGGATTCGATTTTAAATCTATAGATGCCACTGCTCCGTTTTCTTTTTCTTTCACTTTAACCAATACCTCCCTCAAAGGTACTTCTCCGCTTTCTGTAAAAATGGCGATGTCTCCTAATGATATAACTTTATCATGAGCGTATGCTGGTGTCCGTTTTCCCGTAACTACAGACTCTACAATCAACATGTTTTTTGCTTGTGACACTAATTTATATAACCCGGGTTTTCCAGATATAGAAAGGATTGCTTTCAACATAATATCGTAATAATTTTAAAGATTAAATCGGCACAAATGTAATATTCAATATTCAATTTATCAATCGTTATACTCTTTTTTGTATCAAAAGATTCTTAACATTCAAGTTTCCCCTTATAATTCAGGCAGTTCAAAATTTGGGGGATCAAAGGTTTTTTATCATCATTTCGAATAACCTGATCTGCTTTTTTACATTTTTCAGTTTCATCTAACTGCACCGATATTCTTTGCCGCACATCTTCTTCACTACAATTATTCCTTACCATCACACGACAAATACGCATGTCTTCCGGAGCAGTAACTACCCAAACTTCATCAACAGAATTTTCGAATCCCGACTCAAACAGAATTGCAGACTCCATAAAAACAAATGCGGTTTTTTGGCGCATACACCAAGATTTAAAATCCTCCCGAACTATCGGATGAACAATCTCATTGATTCTTTGTAATAATAACAGGTCTATAAATATATAACGAGCTAATAAAACTCTATTCAATTCCTGCCCTATATATATATCTGGACCAAACATAGCGATAAGTTTATTTCGTATTTCCGGGTGTGTATTCATTAATCTTTTCGCTTCGGAATCACTGTCATATACGGGAAACCCCAATATACGAAGGAAATGGCTTACCACCGACTTTCCTGTTCCAATTCCACCAGTTATTCCTACCGATTTCATAATATTTTTTCCTCTAAAATATATTCTATGCTGTCAGGCACTACTTGCAAATGCTTAACAAAAGACGGTTGTTTCAAAACTTTTACAGCCAATTTATTCCCTGAGTTATTCTTTATCTGTCCATAATCTACTCCTATTTCTATATCCCCTGCGGTAACTTTTGCAAAATGACTGATAGGAAGCATATAGCTGACTTCTACAGTCGCCGGGAAAAGAAGCATCGTCATATTATCAGGAATATTCTCTATTTTTACTGCAAGCGTCATTTTTTTCATGGTTATCTCTTCAACAGGAACCATAATTTTCACTCTATCCGGAACAATTTTAGCACCTCTTATTTTTTTCAAAGAAAGATCATAAACTGTCGTATCTGACAAATTTCTCAAAGCAAAAGAATCTGTCTCTATCGTTTTAATGGAGTTCAGAATATAAGAAGGGGCATAGACTGTAACTGAGTCTATCCCGGAAGATATTTCTCCATTAATAACACATTGTGGAACTGTTGATACAGAGCCGACCAAACGTAACTTAAACTTCGCTCCTCTATTTTGAGAATAATATAATGTCAAAGAATCCGGAGAAATAGAAACCAAACCCGTAGTATTTTTAAGTTGTTTACGAACCAATGCGCTCAACTTCGCCAATGAAATAGTAAATTGTCCTCGTTTATTCTGATACTGATTAAAATCTATCTCGACAGGAACAAAGCGGTCTATCATATAGTTCATCATCGTTGTCCCGTTATCTCTTATACGAATGTCCAAATATTGAGGATATTCGTTTGTAATCATTACTTTATCCGGGACATTCGTAAAGCGTATAGGAATCTTGAACGAAGCCTCTACTTCTTCATTCAATGACTGCAACACCCAAAAAAGAAACGACAAACCCAAAAATAACAAAAAAGTAATAACTTCTTTGCTCCTTTCACTACGAAAAAAAACTTTTGCATTATGCAACCATTTTTTTATTTTGATTTGAATATAGCGTTCTGTAGCTTTTTTCATTTAACCAATAACTCTAATAAAACAAAGATAAAGTTTTTTATTCGGAATAAAATTACAAATAAAAAACTTTATCTTTAATAATCTCTTAAGATAAGATCTTCTACAAAAAGGCAGGCCGATTAAGCTTGGTTTGTAGTCGTCGAATCGGCAGCAGTAGCATAAATAGAAGATTTATCAATACGAATCCGTACATTATCCGCAATCTCAAGAACGATAATATTATCTTTGATTTCCTTAATCTTTCCATAAATTCCTCCGGCGGTAACGACTTTGTCTCCAACGCTCAACGCTTCACGAAACTTACGAATCTCTTTTTGCCTCTTTGTCTGAGGACGAATCATAAAGAAATAAAAAATAGCAACTAAGGCCACCATCATAATTATACTTGACCATCCAGCGCCTTGTCCTTGTTGTTGCAGTAAAATTGTCAATAATGTCATAATTTCAACTTATTTGTTAAACAATTAAAGATACAGTTACAAATACAACTGTTTTATTTAATAACAAAGATATGACAAAAAAGTGAGATTGAGAAAAAAATATAATAGAAGAGCCTATTTAATTTTTAGAAACATTTTTATTGTCGCTTTATCTGAACTAAAATCGATTCAATATTCCCCAAACTATCTTAGGAACTGCCTAAATTTTTCAATAAGGAAATATTATCAGGTCATTTTTGCGTTTTTGGGATCTATAACGATATTGATGGTATCGGTACGGCAATTCAATTCTTAAAATTTAGACTCTGTGTTATGTAAAGAACATATTTTATAACAAATAGAGGGTGACCCAAAAGTCAATAACGACTGAACGGGTCACCCTTTTTCATTATCT
>ERZ772851.563-NODE-563-length-44740-cov-6.123487_pt1 | contig 44740 bp, 38 predicted proteins | sample MGYA00512137_ERZ772851 | MGnify/ENA primary metagenome ERZ772851 (study PRJEB29015, sample SAMEA2737663) | human gut metagenome | biome: human gut; feature: human-associated habitat; material: faeces | place: China | collected 2012 ... | reverse complement strand
TCATAAAAAACACCCCAAAAGTTTTGTGTCTAACTTTTGGGGTGCAGTACATTTTGGACAGCCTCTTTTTTCTTTTTAGAGAGAGTTTTTATTCCTGATAAGGAATATTGGTTTGAAAACTTTCTTAATGATTCTCGAACAGCAAGAATCCTGAAAAGCTGTTGTATTTCTAAAACTTAACAGCTACCTTTGTCTTTATATATTGATTAGAAAGAGTTTGTAATTAACCGTAGTGTATTTTATGTTAAGAATACTATTCTTTTTTTACCAGTGGCTTATTGCATTTCCTATTTTATTAGTATTGACTATAATAACAGCATTAGTGACGATTGTCGGCTGTTTTATCGGAGACAGTAAAGTTTGGGGATACTATCCGGGGCGCATTTGGTCTCAGCTTTTTTGTTGGATCTCGTTTGTGCGAGTTAAAGTAAAAGGTCGGGAAAATATCGATAAGAAAACTTCTTATGTTTTTGTAGCAAATCATCAGGGTGCGTATGACATTTTCTTAATTTATGGCTTCTTAGGACATAATTTTAAATGGATGATGAAAAAAAGCCTCAGGCGTATACCATTTGTCGGAAAAGCTTGTGCTGCAGCCGGACATATATTTGTGGATCGTTCCGGGCCTAAAAGCATTCGGGAAACATTGGATATGGCAGAACAGACGTTGAAACACGGCATGTCTTTAGTTGTCTTTCCTGAAGGATCACGTACATGGAACGGGAAACTTCAGCGCTTTAAAAAGGGGGCTTATCAGTTGGCTATTGATTTGAATTTGCCCGTAGTACCTTTAACGATTGACGGATCTTTTTCTGTGTTGCCTCGTTCGTCATATTTGATAAAACCGGGAAAAATGGTTTTGACTATTCATAAACCCCTATTCCCTGACCCTGTTTCAGGACATGATATTGAAACGCTTATGAAAAAATCATACGAAGCAGTAGAGTCAGCTTTGCCTAAAGAAGAAACATCCTTGTAAAAAAAACTTAATCGAAAGTAAAAAGTATCGGTATGGTTTTGTAATAGAGAAATAAATTCGCACCTTTGCAGCGCAATAAAAAATTGTCCTGTGGTGTAACGGTAGCACATCGGATTCTGGTTCCGCTTGTGAGGGTTCGAATCCTTCCAGGACAACATGGATATTTATAACCCGCTTATTATCAATTGAATAATAGGCGGGTTTATTTTTTATTGAAATTGTTGACGATTTTTTTATCTTTTTTATTTGCGGAAGTAAAAAATTGCTATTCTGCTTTCAAGATCTGAAAACAATTATTATAATTTTGCAAGTCAGCCATAATGATGTTGCAGTAAATTTGATATGAGTAGTTATTGGGCCTTTACAAGTTATCGATAATAAACTAATAGAGTTGTAAACTTCTTATAATATAATTTCTTGAATATGATAAGGGCGATATTTTTAGATGTTGACGGTACGTTGGTAAGTTTTGATACTCATCGTGTGCCTCAGTCGGCAATAGATGCGTTACGGCAAGTCCATAATTCGGGGTGTAAAATTATTATCGCAACAGGACGAGCTGCAAGTGATTTGCATGAAATAGAAGAAGTCCCTTTTGATGCCGTAATAGCCCTTAATGGTTCGGATTGCGTCTTGAGAGACGGTACTTCCGTGTCTAAAAAACAAATTTCTGATAAAGATTTTCAGAAAGCTTATGCTCTTTCTCGACAATTTGGGTTTCCGATAGCCGTTGAAACGGATAACGGGATTTTTGTCAATGAGTTGAACCCTATCGTTATAGAATTGGCGAGATTGGTAGATCATCCTGTTCCGCCGGTCATCGATATAGAAAAGGAGTTTATCGAAGGTAAATGTTGTCAGTTATGTTTTTATTGTGATGAGGAGACAGAAAAAGAAGTTATGGCTCAACTTCCGAACCTTTCCGCTTCCAGGTGGCATCCGATTTTTGCAGATATAAATGTGAAAGGCGTTGATAAAGCATCTGGTATTAGAGAATTCGCTTCTTATTATGATTTCGATATTTCGCATACAATGGCTTTTGGAGATGGGGGAAATGATATTTCAATGCTTCGGGAAGCCGGTATAGGGATAGCTATGGGTGGGGCTGCCGAGTCTATACGAGCGGTGTCCGACTATGTAACAGATACGGTTGATAATGATGGCATTCGAAATGCGTTAATTCATTTTGGCATTATTTAAAAAGATCGGAAACTTTTTTGTGACATTGTAAAAATATTGAAAAGAGAAGATTGTGTTGCCTGATAGCTCGTTTTTTGATCTTGTTTGGGAGTGTTTGTAGAGTTCAGCCTCTTCAAATTTAATATATGGCTTTTGATAATCGATATTTATTACAGTTGTCTGTTATCGGTCAAAAAATCATATATTTCTTTTGCATAACGCCTTCCTACCGGTATAGGCCTTGATAAACCTCTTAGCCATATTTCTTGTTTAGAAAATCTTTGTATGCGGTTTATGGGTATGAGGAATGAACGGTGTACTCTTAAAAAAGTGTTTTGTGGTAACATTTTATGAATGCTTTTGATGTTGAGCCGTGATATTACGCTATTGCCGTTTATTCTGTGTATTTTACAATAATTTTCTAAAGCCTCGATATAGAAAATATCAGATAGCAATATATTTATGTTGTTATATTCCTGCTTGACAACGATTGTCTCTTGATCATTTTTGTTGTTCCATCCCGAAATATTTCGTATAGCTTTTTCAATTGCCCTGTCGAAACGCTCGTAAGCTATCGGTTTATGCAGGAAATCTACCGCATCGAGATTAAAGCCGTCAAGAGCATATTGAGCATGAGCCGTAGTAAATATCAAACAACAGTTATGAGGTAGCTTTTTTGCGATTTCCAATCCGTTAAGACCGTTCATCTCTATATCGAGAAATACGATGTCAGGTTTGTCTTTTTTTATTTCTTCTAATCCTATACGAGGCTCACAGAAAGTTTTTAACTCAATGTTCCCTTTCCTTTCGCAAAATTGTTTGATTACCAGTAGTGCGATCGGTTCATCATCGATAGCTATGCAGTTGATTTGCTTCATATTCGAGACAATTGTATCGTTAATTTAACCAAGAACTCCTGCTTGTTATCATCTTTTTCGGTGACAAGGGTGAAGAGTCCGGGATAGAGCATTTGCAAGCGTTTTCTACAATTTTCGATGCCGATAGATGATTTACTTTCTTTTTTTTCTTTCATGATAGAGTTACGAGTCTTGAAAAGCAGAACACCATCTTCGACTATAATTCGTATAAGTATGGTACAATCTTCAGAAGACGACGTCCCGTATTTAAAAGCATTTTCGACAAATGTAATCAGTATCATAGGAGGGATAAGAACGTGTTCTTCATCTGTACGGCTTTCAAAAATGACTTTTGTATGGTGATTTAGTCTGAGTTTTTGTAATTCTACATATTGCCGGATATATTCGATTTCGTTATTTATGTTTATTTTTTCTACCGAAGTATTATCATACATGTATTTCAGGATATTCGAAAATTTTACAAATGCAGATTCTGTCAGATCTGATTTAGTGATGACCAAACCATAAAGCGTATTGAGCGTATTAAATAGAAAATGTGGATTTATCTGAGCTTTATACATCGCTAACTCGGCTTTGTTTTTTTCTGCTTCAATTTCTTGTTTTTGTAACATTTGGCGGAATAGTTCGAAGGTTACTTCAATGGCTAAACTAAATCCGGATACGATCAAGAAGAAAAACCATATGGTTTGGGCGTGTAAGTGACGGCGAAAATCTATGGGTAATTTAGACCCGAATTTATCGGATATGGGGAAATGTGTTAATAGTTCTGTAATCAGTGTCAATATGATGATCAGGATAATGATATGCAAATATTTCCTTTTTAAAAAAAGCGAGGGAATATTTGCTTTTCTGTAAGTGAAATAAAGTAAATATAAGTATAAGACTAATGTTCCGACAAAAACAGGTTGGGTTTTAATCCATTTGTCGACCGGAACTAATAGGATAATCAATGGCAAGATAACCAAGCAGAAAAGTAGATCGACATAGTGTATTATTTGAGGATACCGTATAAATGTATAATATGCAGTCTCCTTTCCTTTAGCTTTGAAATTTTTAAATAGCATCAGGGTATTAATATATTCGTAAAATATCAAATCTTTATCACAAAGATAAATATTAGATGCTATACCTCAAAAATTGCCTATTGTCGTTAATCAACACTTTTCTGTCGTTAATCAACACTTTTATAATATGTAGCAAAATCCTTTTATTTTTGCCATTACTTGTTTTGTATCTCATTATGTAATGTAATAATTAATCAACTATACTCAATGAAATACCTCATTATTCCTATTTTATCGGGGCTTATACTGCTCTATTCGTGCGGATCTCAGCCTCAGGAACAAACATCTGCTAAGTATAAAACTTTGAATGTCGGATTCAGTAATCAAACGCTTAAGAGAGATTATACCGCTACGCTTCGAGGGCGGCAATATGTGGAGATACGTCCACAGGTAAGCGGTATAATCACGAAAATTTGTATGAATGAAGGGGATGTCGTACATAGGGGACAAGTTCTTTTTGTTATCGATCAAGTTCCGTATAAAGCTGCGCTTGAGACGGCTATGGCTAATGTGAAGAGTGCCGAATCTAAACTTGCGACAGCAAAACTTACGGCTGAAAGTAAGGAAGAACTGTTTCGGGAGAATGTGGTTTCTGAATTCGATTTGCAAACTGCTCGTAATGCTCTTGCCGAAGCTCAAGCTGCACTTGCTTTGGCTCGTGCCGAGGAGATAAATGCACGTAATAATCTTTCTTATACAGAAGTAAAAAGTCCGGTAGATGGAGTAGCCAGTATGATTCCTTATCGAGTAGGAGCTCTTGTCGATAGTAATATTTCAGAACCGTTAGTCACGGTTTCTGACGATAACGAGGTCTTTGCTTATTTTTCGATGGACGAGAATCAAATTCTGGATTTTGTGCAACAATATGGTTCGCTGCAGAAAACAATGGAGCAAATGCCTGAAGTAGAATTGATGCTCAGTAATGGTAAAGTTTATCAATATTCCGGTAAAATTGATGCTATTAGCGGAACCGTTGATAGCGGGACGGGTGCAGTAAGTCTTCGTGCTTCATTTAAAAATCCGGATAAATTGTTGCGTAATGGTGGTAGCGGAAAGGTGATCGTTCCTACTCATCGAGACAGCGTAATCGTTATTCCTCAAACTGCCACTTATGAATTGCAAAATCGCATTTTTGTCTATAAAGTAGTTGACGGTAAGGCGAAATCTGCTCCGATTGAAGTGTTCCGTTTGAATAACGGTACGGAATATATTGTCGAGTCGGGACTCGTTCCCGGTGATGTTATTATTGCCGAAGGTGCAGGTCTTGTGCGAGAAGGAACGGTAATCGATTCTCATACTTCCACTAATGAATAATCCGCATTATGAAAATCAGAACATTTATTGACCGGCCTATTTTATCGGTTGTTATTTCGGTTGTTATTTTACTTGTTGGATTGATAGGGCTTTCGCAGCTTCCTATCGAACAATTTCCTGAAATCGCACCTCCTACCGTCAGTGTTTCTGCTACTTATACAGGAGCAAATGCCGAGACTGTGCAAAAGAGTGTCATTGTTCCTCTTGAAGAGGCATTGAACGGGGTGGAAAATATGATGTATATGACTTCGTCTGCAACCAATACCGGTTCGGCACGAATTACTATTTATTTCCGTCAAGGTACTGATCCCGATATGGCGACAGTCAATGTCCAGAATCGTATTGCAACGGCACAGGGATTATTGCCTGCAGAAGTAACGAAGGGTGGTATTACTGTGCGTAAGCGTCAGACAAGTAATATTAAAGCATTAGCCCTTTATAGTCCGGATAATTCGTTTGATGAGAGCTTTCTTAATAATTACTTGAAGATTAATATCGAGCCGCGTCTTTCTCGTATTGCCGGGGTGGGTGAGGTTAATGTAATGGGATCGGATTATTCTTTGCGTATTTGGCTTGATCCCAGTAAAATGGCTAAATATAACCTGATGCCGTCGGATATTGCTGCCGTACTTGATGAGCAGAATTTAGAAGCTCCTACCGGAACACTTGGTGCGGAATCTGGAAACACATTCCAATATGTCCTGAAATACCGGGGACGTTATGAAGAGGAAAAAGATTATGAAAATTTGGTAATCCGATCTTTAAAAAGCGGAGAAGTCCTTCGTTTGAAAGATGTAGCACGAATAGAATTAGGTTCTAGGTCCTATACTTATATAGGAGAAGTAAACGGACATCCCGGATCTAACTGTATGATTGCGCAAACATCCGGCTCTAACGCCAATGAGATCATAGAAGAAATAGACAAAGTGACAGCAGAAATATCGAAAACTTTGCCTAAAGGTATGGAGTTGGTAGACCTGATGAGTTCTAAAGATTTTTTGGATGCTTCTATTCAAAATGTGATAAAAACGCTTGTTGAAGCTATTTTACTGGTGATTTTGGTGGTGTATGTGTTTTTGCAAAGCATGCGTTCTACTTTTATTCCGGCAATCTCGATAGTTGTTTCTTTAGTGGGGACATTCGCTTTTTTATATGTAGCGGGTTTTAGCTTGAATATGTTGACCTTGTTTGCATTGGTATTGGTAATCGGTACTGTGGTGGATGATGCGATCGTTGTCGTAGAAGCTGTTCAGGCAAAATTCGATGAAGGGTATAAATCTTCATACCGGGCTACGATCGATGCGATGGGAGGAATTACATCTGCATTGGTAACGACGACATTTGTCTTTATGGCAGTCTTTATTCCTGTCAGTTTTATGGGAGGAACGACCGGTACGTTCTACACGCAATTCGGCTTGACGATGGCTGTTGCCGTAGCGATCTCTTTGGTCAATGCCTTGACGTTAAGTCCTGCCCTTTGTGCATTGATTATGACTCCTCATGAAGTTGCAGGTAATGGGAAGAAAATGAGTTTTTCCTCTCGTTTTCATATTGCATTCGACAGCGCTTTTCACCGTTTGGTACAGAAATATAAAACGGGAGTTTTCTTTATGCTGAAACGGAAATGGTTGGCTTTGGTTTTATTGTTAGTGGCTTTTGCCGGTTTGTTTATTTTGATGAAAACGACTAAAACCGGACTTGTTCCGCAGGAAGATATGGGAACTATATTTGTCGATGTGCGAACTTCACCGGGAAATACTTTGGAGGAGACGAAAATTATTATGGATGAAGTGGATAGACGTATTAGTGATATTCCGCAAATACGAATGTTTTCTAAGGTGACGGGTAACGGAATGATCAGCGGACAAGGATCGTCTAACGGTATGTTTATTGTCCGTCTGAAACAATGGGACGAGCGTCAGGAAAAAGAGGATGAAATAAATGCCGTTATTGATGAGATATACCGGCGTACAGATGATATATCCTCGGCTCAGATCATGGCTTTTGCCCAGCCTATGATCCCGGGATATGGAGTGAGTAGTGGTTTTGAAATTTATGTACAAGATCAAAAAGGCGGTTCTATAGAAGATTTGTTGAAATATACGAGGCAAATGATTGAGAAATTGAATGCACGACCGGAAATCGGACGTGCAACGACCTCGTTTGATACCAAATTCCCTCAGTATATGGTCGAGGTCGATGCTGCTCGTTGTAAGCGCAACGGAGTATCTCCATCTGATGTGTTAAGTACTTTGTCGGGATATATCGGAGGTAATTATGCCTCGAATATGAACCGTTTTTCAAAACTTTATCGTGTAATGGTACAGGCATCTCCTGAGTTCCGGTTAGATACGGAAGCGTTGAATAATATGTTCGTTCGTAATTCGGATGGAGAGATGTCTCCTGTCAGCCAGTATTTGACTTTGACTCGGGTATATGGCTCTGAGACTTTAACCCGTTTTAATCTTTTTTCCGCTATATCCGTTAATGGAGCGCCTGCTACCGGTTATAGTTCAGGACAAGCTATTCAGGCGGTACGTGAAGTTGCCGAAGAAACATTACCTGCCGGTTATGGTTTCGAGTTTGGCGGAATGTCGCGAGAAGAATCTTCAACAGGAAATACGACTGTATTGGTGTTTGTCATTTGTGTAGTATTTATTTATTTGATTCTGTGTGCTCTTTACGAAAGTTTGTTTATTCCTTTGGCGGTTATTCTATCAGTACCGTTCGGATTGGCCGGAAGTTTTCTTTTTGCCAAAATGTTCGGTTTGGAAAATAATATCTATTTGCAGACAGGTTTGATCATGCTGATCGGTTTGTTGGCAAAAACAGCTATTTTGTTGACAGAATATGCTTCGGAAAGGCGTCATCAAGGGATGAGTATTACACAAGCTGCCGTGTCTGCGGCAGAAGTGCGTTTGCGACCCATTTTAATGACCTCATTGACGATGATCTTCGGTATGTTGCCGTTAATGTTTGCTTCGGGAGTAGGAGCAAACGGAAATATTTCTATCGGTGTCGGGACAGTCGGCGGTATGTTGATCGGTACTATAGCCTTGTTGTTTATCGTACCGGTTTTGTTTATCGTGTTCCAATATCTGCAAGAGAAAATTATGCCTCAGCGTAAAGTATCGAAATTGGAGGAGGAGAACTAATTGAAAAGAAGATTCGTATGAAAAAAATAATAATATGTATATCCTTGATCATAGGAACGAGCGGATGTTCGATATATCGGAAGTATAAACAACCTGACATGAAAACTGTTACAGACAGTCTTTTTCGTCATACTCAAGAACAAACGGATACGGCCTCGATAGCAGCCCTTTCGTGGAGAGAAATTTTTACAGATTCGCAGTTACAGCAGCTTATCGACACCGGATTAAAGAATAATACCGATTTGAACATTGCCCGATTGAAAGTGAAGGAGGCAGAAGCTTTGCTTATGACTTCTCGACTTTCTTATTTACCTTCGATATCGTTATCACCGCAAGGTACATTGAATAAAGCGGAAAAGTCTAAACTCACTAAAAGCTATAATTTGGCTGTTTCTGCAGATTGGGAAATCGATATCTTTGGTCGTGTGACGAATGCCAAAAGAGAGGCAAAAGCCGTATTAGAACAGAGCGAGGCTTATCGTCAGGCTGTACAGACTCAGTTGGTCGCTACTATTGCCAATAGTTATTATACGTTGTTGATGCTTGATGAGCAGCTTGAAATCAGTAGACGTACTGCTGAAAATTGGAGCGAGAACTTGCGTGTGATGAAGGCGTTGAAAAAGGCCGGACAAACGACTGATATGGCTGTTGCTCAGACCGAAGCGAGCAAACTTTCTGTGGATGCCTCCTTGCTTTCGATAGAGCGTCAGATTACAGAGACGGAGAATGCTCTTTCTGCGTTGTTAGGTTCGACTCCGGGAACAATATCCCGTTCGACTTTGAAACAACAAAAATTCCCGGATACACTTTCGGTAGGCATTCCTTTGCAATTATTGCACCGTCGTCCCGATGTCCGTCAAAGCGAGGCTGCTTTAGCTGCAGCGTTTTATGTCACTAATCAAGCACATTCGGCATTTTATCCTTCAATTACATTGAGTGGTTCTGCAGGATGGACAAATGCCGCAGGAGCTGTTATCTCTAATCCCGGACAGTGGCTATTTTCAGCCATAGGCTCATTGGTACAACCTCTTTTTAACCGGGGGCAGAATATTGCCAATTTAAAGGTTGCCAAAGCTCAGCAAGAAGAAGCATTGCTTTCGTTCAAGCAAAGTTTACTTGATGCAGGTACAGAGGTAAATGATGCTTTGTTACAATGGCAAACGGCGCGTAAACGTCATCATCTGAATAAACAGCAGATTACCTCTTTAGAATCGGCAGTTCGTAGTTCAGAACTGTTGATGCGTTACAGTTCTCAAAATTATCTGGAAGTCCTTACCGCTCGTCAAACTTTGCTGCAGGCCGAGTTGGACGCGGTATCGGATTGTTTTGAAGAGATACAAGGTGTAATTAATCTTTATCATGCTTTGGGAGGAGGTATCGATTGATAGGTTTATATAAGAATAAGTTGGAGTTGTAGTCAGATTTAGAATCTGTCTGAATTTTACTTGGGTCAGGTTTGAGATTTCCCTTCGAGGACGTTTTTCAGCTTTTACGAGGAGGATAGCGGGCTATCTGACGAGTGAAAACGGGAAAACAGACCGGAGGAAAACACAAAAATGACCTGATAATATTTTTTGTTGGAAAATTTAGATAGGCTCTTAGATTCTGTTTCTCTGAAAAAGAGTTTCTGAAAAAAGTGCATGTGCGATTAAAAATCCGCATGCACTTTTTTGTGCTGTTAGGTTGATGAATAGCTTTTCGGTAGATTATGCAAATATGAAGTTTGTGAATACTTTTTTATATTCCGATTAATTTAAATTTCAAGAAAATCACTCGTTTTATCTGTTTTTAATTTCCCATTATAAAGACTAATGTGCTTATTATCTAACTATTATATCTGAGATAAGATGTGCTTTTTAGGGTGTATGGGATTTTATGTTATGAAATGAGAAAAAAAGAGGACGTTATTTTTATTCACAAATAGCGAACAAAGGTTTCGTCTATAATGTTATCTAAAAAGAAAACATCTTAAATTATAAATAACAAAAATTGAATTATGAATACGGAAAGATTTTTTTTATCATGAATTATCGGTTGAGCGGAAATATGAGAACCGTGATGATAGTCTATTAAGATTGCTATTTAGCGTGAAGTGCGTCTTCGGTTATTTAAAAGTCAAAAAATAAAATCCAAGATATAATAATTTTATCGAGTTATCTATTAATATTTTTAATTATGAAAAAGTCTATTATCTTATCAGCATTTGTGATAAGCGCGTTTGCAGCAAATGCTCAGACTGACCAGACTGCTCTCCAAGGTACTAAAATAGGAGATAATTGGTCTATAGAACTCAAAGCGGGTATGGTAACCCCTTTGACTCACAGTTCTTTTTTTAAAGATGCCCGTCCGACTTTCGGACTTGGAGTAACTAAACAATTAACTCCGATTTTCGGAATGGAGTTTCAGGGTATGGGGTATATAAATACGACAGATAGTAAAAATGCTATCGATGCTTCTGACGTCAGTTTGTTGAACAAATTTAATTTGATGAATCTGTTCGGAGGCTATCCCGGTACTCCCCGTTTATTCGAAATTGAAGCGGTGGCTGGTATCGGTTGGATGCATTATTATGTAAACGGTTCTGATGACGATAATTCTTGGTCTACTCGTTTCGGGTTGAATCTGAATTTTAATTTCGGAGAAACGAAAGCTTGGACTTTAGGGATTAAACCCGCTATTGTATATGATATGGAGGGTGATTTTAATAGAGCAAAAAGCCGCTTTAATGCAAATAATGCATTTTTTGAATTGACAGCCGGGGCAACTTATCATTTTAAAGGTAGTAATGGAAAGCACCATTTTACGAAGGTCAGAGCTTATAATCAGGCCGAAATCGATCAATTGAACGCTTCTATTAATAATCTTCGTACACAAGTAAACGAGAAAAACAGTGTCGTAAACAATGCAAATCAAAAGATCGGTATGTTACAGCAAGAGTTGGCCGATTGTCGCAATCGTCCTGTAAAAGTAGAAACTGTGGTAGAAACCAGCCGTATTCCGGAATCTATCATTACCTTCCGACAGGGCAGATCGACAGTTGACGCTTCGCAATTACCTAATGTAGAACGAGTCGCCGTTTATATGAAAAAGCATGCCGAGGCAAATGTGATTATCAAAGGTTATGCATCTCCTGAAGGAAATCTCGAATTCAATAAGAAGCTGGCTCAGGCTCGGGCTGAAGCAGTAAAGAACATTCTTGTGAAAAAATATAAGATCAATGCAAATCGCATTACGGCAGAAGGGCAAGGAATCGGAGATATGTTTACAGATCCGGATTGGAATCGGGTAAGTATCTGTTCTATTGTAGAGCCTTGATCGGTTTCATTGAAAATGAAATCATCGGTTACTTTTTTGAAAAAACTCCTCGTATTTAAGGATACGGGGAGTTTTTTATTTTTGAAATGTATTTTGAAAGGAGGCTTGTCAATCTTATATTGATGAAAATATCAGGATGAATTATCTTTGTATTCTTAAAAAGAAAAGATGCGGATGGTTTTATTTAAAGATGTGACATTCATCTATGACGGGAAACCTCTGATGACTCATTTTTCGGATGAGGTATCTTCAGGCGAAAAGGTTGTCGTTTATGGTGCTTCGGGAACGGGGAAAAGTACTTTATTGAGTAGTATTGCAGGGTTGGTGCAGCCCGATGAAGGTGAAATATGGGTTGGAGGACAATTGCTTACCGGTACTACTGTATCGGATATTCGTCGTCTTACGGCTTGGGTACCTCAGGAGTTTACTTTACCCTATGACACTGTAAAGGAATGTGTGTTTGCGCCTTTCAAACTCCGGCAAAATAGGAATAAAATACCGGCAGAACAAACCGTTTTAAATATATTCGGGCATTTGGGACTGGAGCAGGAGATATATACAAAACATCTTGTCGAGATTTCCGGAGGGCAACGTCAGCGAGTTATGATCGCTATTGCGGTCTTATTGGATAAACCGCTTTTATTATTGGATGAGCCTACGTCGGCTTTAGATTCTGATTCTATTGAAAAGCTGATCGCATTTTTGAAATCTTATAAGAGTATGACAATGGTTGCCGTATCACATGACGAGCGGTTTATCCGGGCGTTTGATCGCAGTATAAAAATAGGAGAAGAAAGATGAACGGAATTGTCGATATCGGTTGGGGCAGCATGTGCCTCGGTTTTTTATTATTGTTGATACCTGTGACGGCATTGGCCTATTATCGTACGGGATTGGTGAAGGATACGCTCATTGCGGCAAGTCGGATGACTTTACAATTGTTTTTGATCGGTTTTTATTTGGAATATTTGTTTACATGGAATTCGGCATGGATCAATTTGTTGTGGGTGATTGTTATGATTTGTGTAGCTTCGTGGACGGTATTGGGGCGGACTAAATTACCGGTAAAGCAGCTCTTTATCCCGGTAATAGTTGCGTTTTTTTGTTCTATCTGTATTATAGATGTCTATTTCTTAGGAATAATTATAAAGTTAGATCATCTGTTCGAAGCACGTTATTTTGTTCCTGTCAGCGGTATGATACTCGGCAATATGCTTTCGGCCAATGTTATAGCCCTTAATGTCTTTTATGGAAGTCTTGACCGAGAACGCCAGCTTTATTTTTATTTATTGGCAAACGGGGCGACACGAGGTGAAGCGACAGCGCCGTTTATGCGTGAAGCGTTGATAAAATCATTTAATCCGACTATTGCATCGATGGCCGTCATGGGGTTGGTTGCTTTACCGGGGACTATGACCGGTCAGATACTGGGCGGAAGCAGTCCCAATGTCGCGATCAAATACCAGATTATGCTTATGATTACGATCTTTTCTTCGTCATTAATATCTGTCTTATTGACACTTTGGGCAGCTAAACGCCGTTCGTTCGATAGCTGGGGGATTAAAAGATTCTGAAAAATATATATGTTTGTTTATTGATTTGGTCAGGTATATTTATATTATCTTCTTGTGCTTCGATCCACTATTTTAATTACGTTATATAATTCATATACTTCATTCAAGCTCAATTCGAAGTCATTGTACATGGGATTTAACGGATGGCATTTAATGATACCGGCTTCCGTATCATGTTCAATGATACGCTTTATGGTGACACCGTCTTTATGAATGATTATGAAATCCCAGTCATTGATGTGTAGCTTACATTTCCAGAATTCCTGTTTTACTTCCCTTCCGAGTACGATGTCTTTATCGCAAATGGCATCTCGGGTTCCGTCATCCATGCTGTCGCCATCGACTTCGAAACACCTGTATCTCCCATGATATGTTCTATCGACAATAACCGGTATGGTAGGTAAGGTGTCTATATATTCTGTGTCTCCATATCCTGTTAAGTAACCTGCGGATGCCCGTACCGGGATTAACGGAACATTCATGAAATTTGTGGCCGGAATGATTTTTGCGTCATTATTACACAAAATATCGCACTCGTCTATTGAACCGTTTAACCTATTGCCTTCTCCTGTAAGCATCCAATGTAAATTATATTTAGGAAAAGCTTTGGCTATTTTTTCACATGTACTGCGTGATGGTGAGCGTTTTTCATTGATGATGCGTGTGATCGTGACATTATTGGTCATGCCTATGGCCTTGCTGAAAGAATTTTTGTTTAGTCCTTCTTCTTCCATAATAGTTTGTATTCTTCTCCATGCTTCCATCGTAAAAAAAAACTAACTGTTTTGTTAAATATTGGTAATATGCTAACTATTTATGCCTATATGTTTGTATTTATACTAACTGTTAGTATATTTGTGCTAACAATTACAAATATAGGTATTAACTGTAAATAAAACAATTCTAAGTGCCTGTTTTAATTTTGCTCTGGTCAGATTTGAGAGTTTCTTTCGAGGATATTTTTCTGTTTTTAGGAGGAGGATAACGGGCTATCTGACGAGGGAAAACGGGAAGATAGACCGGAAGAAAGCGCAAAAATGACCTGATAATATTTTTCTATTGGAAAATTTAGACAGGCTCTAAGTCGAGATTATGATAAAAAAAATTTTTTGAGCTCTGTTTCGACGGTTATTTTATGAAGGAGGATAATTAATGGAAAGACAGAAAATGAAGTTTTTGTATCGGAAAGCATGGGATGCGGCCCTTGATGTCGATTTTATAACCGAGCAATGGGAGTTTGATTTATATGTGAAATCCTTGTATTCTGCCATGCTTTGGGGAAAAGGTTTTAAGGGTGAAGAGCCTATTTGATATGGATAGTTGTAAATATTTATTTTTTAATACTGTGGTATATGTTTAGCGAGATTTCCGAATTAGAAACTATACGAGAACAAAAGTCTCGTTTATCTGCTCGTGAACGGGAGTTGACAACACCGGTTCTATCAGATGTCGGTTTTATTTCGACAATATATGAATGGTTCAAAGATCTTTTGAAAGATCGGGAGAAGAGTCGCAGGTTGCTGTTCGAAGACCGGGAAAAATTTGTGTTTATCATACTGCGTTTATACTCTATCGAAAGTCTTGCCGGTGGTCGCATAGCTAATGGTGTGCGAGAAGCAATTGCTCAGGTACTTGGACTCAAATCTCATAATTCTGTTTCGAACTTTTCCCGGAAATTGGCTTTTCGGTATAAAAATTATCGGGATTTCAGAAAAGATGTGGATTTTTTATATGGTGAAATAGAAAATCGGCTAAAATACTTTCAAAAAGAAAATAATCGTATTTAGTAAATTTTGTAATATGTTGATCATTAGGTTATTATTGATATATGTTCGGTTACGTAGTAAATAGAAATCATATTTTGATTGACATTTGTCGTATTGTCATTTTAGAAGATATCAAAAATTTTATTTCATACCGATCTACTGTTAATTTTGCTTCACGAAAAAGAAAAAGATCAGGATAAAAATTCTTAGTTCCTTAAGATAAATAACCTTTATTAATGAGGTGTTTACATGGATATGTCTATATTCTGAATCTATGAAATTTTGAATCTTGTATCTTTTTAATAATAAATATTATTTATAAACATTAAAATTTAATTTATTATGGCAGAGAAAAAAGTGATGGCTGTTGGTATTAAACAGCTTTGGTATGCAGATCCTATTGCAACAGTAGCTTCATCCGAGACCGGTTTGTCGGCCGCAGAGGTGAAAACCGCGAAAGCCTCGGCAAAAGAGGTGTTGAATGTTCATCAAGACACATGGAACTATGAAGAGGCGGAAGCGACAATTACCCGTTACAAAAATCAACTGACCGGTAATACTTATCGAGAAACCAAACAGGCAGGAGATGTTGTCGTTAATTTTACCATCGGTGAATACGATTTTACCACGAAGCAGGATTTGCAAGGAGGTAATGCTACCGATACTAAATGGGGAAGAACCGCTTCTGACGAGATGATCTATAAATGCATTATCGCTAAAACTTTGGATGATGTATATGTGGTCTTTCCTAAAGCTTCTATTTCGGGTCGTGGTGCTAATACTGACGGTGCTGTGGGTTTGGCAGTTTCGGCTACGGCTATTGAGCCGGGAGTTGACGGGCTTGAAATCGAGGCTTGGTTCAACGGTTCGGAGATCGATGCGGCCGAATAATGCGGTATAGGAATGATTTGGCTGGAAAAGGGTGGGCGTAACTGCCCGCCTTTTTTATTTTTTAGATATGTTGAGGTTGTAGATAGTAGAAAAAGTTCAAGAAGATATTAGAAATGTTTTTTGAGATATGAATGAAGCGGCAAAGTTGGTTACGGATGCAGTAATCGGAAATCGTTATAAAACGATAGTGGCGGGGAGGAAAGTGTATACAATCTATTCTCCGTGTATAAAAGTGATATGTCGGGCTTTGAATGAGTTTTCGCATATAGAATTACCGGGTAGTGATACGATGATCGGTTTTTTATCGGGAATAGGAGAAATAACGCCTTACCTTGTGAGGGGTGTTGCTGCGTTGATTGCCGGAAATGTCGATAATTGGGAACAGGAGCGAGACCGTATTGCCGCAGAGCTGGAAGAAGCGACTCCGGAAGAGCTGAAAGATGCAATAGAAATTTCGATAAGTCTGATGAACGGCAGGGATTTTTTCGCCTGTGCCGCCTTGACGATGAACGTAGCGACAATGGCGGCAAAACAGAGGTAAACGGTAACTGTACGGCAATCGGGCAGATTGCTACTTTTATGGAAACTTTGCATCTTACTTATAAAGAAGTGCTTGAAATCCCTTATGAGAATCTTTTGCTTATGCAGAAAGATAAACTGCATGCGGTATATGGGACTAAGATAGAACATAAATCGGGTAAAGAAATATTGAAATATAAAAAAAGAAAATAATATGGCAAATACATCGATAACAGAGTTTGGGGGATATGAAGATGAAATAAATGCCCTGAACAAGAAAATTGAAGAACTGGAGACAAAACTAAAAAGTCTGAAACATACTATGGAGACCCTTAAAAGCAGTGATTTGGGTATGGTGGGATTGATGTCTCAGTTCAATGAATATAAGGATCAGATCGATCTTACGATCCGGAAGATACAGGAGATGAAGCAGAAGCAATATTTTTCTGATTTATTGAAAAAGTATCAAGTTTTTTCGGAGCAACGCAAAGATATAGAACGTAAATATGATGAAGATATTAAGGCTTTGGAAAGTCAGCGCATAAAAGAAAATTCTGATGTTATCGACCGGGCTATAGCTCAGGTCAGACGGAAGAAAAGTGAAGCGCTCTCTTCTGCATCGGTAGAAGAATTTAAATCGAAAACTGATTTTGCCGGTATATTCGGGAATTTAGATACGGCTTCGAAAGATGCGGTGTTCAAGCTTAGGGATCAGTTGAAGGAATTTATCGATCAATCTGCAGGCAGTTTGTCTTCTGACGATTCCAAGAATGTTCTTGACGCATATCAAAAATTAGATATGAAGGCTGCCGAACTCGATTCTTTTACGGCTCTTCGGGAAGCTTTGACCGAATATAAAAATGCTGTACAGGAGGTAGATAAGGCGCAGAGCGACCTTGCCGATGTGCAGGCGGGTAAAGCTGTGATTGCCGCTATGCAGTATGATAAAGCTACGAATAAGATGGTTACGGTGTTGTTGACGCAGAAGCAGGCTGAGGACCGTTTGGCAGCAGCTCAGAACCGGAGAGCCGATGTAATTAAGAAGATAAATACATCGGTCAATAAGATGGGAAAAATAGGGGGAGATGTGGTTGAATCCGGAGATCATATCGTCAATATGCTTTCCGATCTCGGTATTCAGATACCTTCGAGCATATCCGGTGTTCTTACGGGTTTGGGGCAGGTGACGTCGAGTCTTGCAAGTATCGATATAACCAAGCCTTTTAGCATGATAACCGGTATTACAGGGGTTATCGGAGGATTAGGCAAGACTATCGGCAGTTTTTTCGGTATAAAAAAGAAAGATGTTTCGAAGGAGACTATCGAAGAGTATGAAGCCTTGATGTCGGTTACGAATAATCTTATCTCTAAACAGAAAGAGTTGTTGCAGTCTTTAAGCGGTTCAGAAGCGGTTGCCGAGTATAATAAGGCGGTCAAGCTTGTCGAAGATCAGATTGCTGCCAGTAAAAAGCTCGGTAAGCAGAAAGCCGATTCTTATAAGGATGGAGAAAAGCATACGTATGGCTATAGGACATGGGAAAAAGTAATGGAGTTCGATGAAAGACTTCAAGCTGAGGGATATAATTTCTCGGAAGATAAACACATGTACGGTTTGTTTGAGTTGGGGATAGGAGGTTTAACTCTGTTATTTGAGAAGATTCCGGAATTAGAGGCAGCGATGGGAGATGGTATTAAACCGTTTGTTGATGATATATTGAGGTTGGAAGAAGAATTGGTCAATCTTAAGAAAATGAACAAAGAAGCATTGGCGGGTATCTCTTTTGATTCTGCCCGAGAAGAGTTGAAAAGCCTGTTGCTTGATACGGATGCAACGATGGAAGATGTCGCGAAAAAATTTGAGGATTATATGCGGAATTCACTTGTCAATATTGCTGTCGGAAAATCTGTGAAAGATGATTTGGAGAAATGGTATGAAAAATTTGCCGGTGCATTTGACGATGATGAACTCTCTGAAAGAGAAAGAAAAGAATTGGAGCAGGAATATTTGGGTCTGTATCAAAAAACATTGGACAAACGAGATGCTTTGTTCGATATTGCGGGTATCGATGATGAAGAAATACCTTCTGTAACGAATCAGGGAGAGGCGACGAGTAATTTCGAAGCAATGAGCCAAGATACCGGAGCGGAGTTGAACGGGCGCTTTACCGCCTTGCAGATTTCCGGAGAGAATATCTTGTCACAGACGGGAGCACAGACCGAGTTGATCGGCCTGCTGAATACGAATGTCGGAGATCTTCGGGTCGATCTTTGGGATATGCGGAACATAGCTGACGAGGTGCGTACGATACAGGTAAATTCTTATCTCGAATTGCAGGAGATAAATCTTAATACCGCTAATGCAGTAAAGGAATTGAAGATGGCGAATGTCGTATTGTCGGGTATAAAGGCCGGTACGGATCGAATATAATAAATAATGGGGAGCTACTTTGATAATGCAACTCCCCATTGTTTACCATACTTCATATTCTTCTTCTTTTTCCGGATTTCTTTTAAAAGTTTTTTCAAGTTCCAACCTATTCTCGAAATATTTTTTCCATTCGATTATTTTGCAAGTGTAGCTGTAAGGTTTGTTTGTGAGTTGTATTATCAATAATACCTTGCAAGATTCTTTTGCTAAAAGGCGCGATGGCAGGTCTTCGTAGTATACCGTTCCGAGAGATTCATTAGATTCATATGATGAAAGTTCGTCATCAAGGATAGGGAAGACCAATTCTCTATTAGTATCTATTAGATAATAACCGATAGCATCTCGATAATGGGGTTCAAAATTCTGAATACTGTTGTTTTCTAAATCGAAGATCAGTAATTCCCCTTCAGGAGATTCTCCTTCAGAATCGTAATGTGCTTTTACATGAATATATGACATTCGCTTATCATCATCATTATCGTCTTTCGAGCAACCTGAAAAAACGAGTAGAAGAGATATTACAAATGTGAAGTGAACGAAATTTTTCATATTCTATATATTTAAGAATGTTAATGTACAAAGATAGTGAGTAATATTGATAAATGCAAATTAATCTGAATTTTCGATAGGTGGCTTCGAAACAATGAGCCAAGATACCGGAGCGGAGTTGAACGGGCGCTTTACCGCCTTGCAGATTTCCGGAGAGAATATCTTGTCACAGACGGGAGCACAGACCGAGTTGATCGGCCTGCTGAATACGAATGTCGGAGATCTTCGGGTCGATCTTTGGGATATGCGGAACATAGCTGACGAGGTGCGTACGATACAGGTAAATTCTTATCTCGAATTGCAGGAGATAAATCTTAATACCGCTAATGCGGTAAAGGAATTGAAGATGGCGAATGTCGTATTGTCAGGTATAAAGGCGGGTACGGATCGAATATAATAAACAATGGGGAGCTACATTATCAAAGTAGCTCCCTGTTGTTTACCATACTTCATATTCATCTTCTTTTTCAGGGTTACTTTTAAAAGTTTTTTCAAATATCAAGTTTTCACCGAATTTTTTCCATTCGACTATTTTGCAAGTGTAACTGTAAGGTTTGTTTAAAAGTTTAGGTATTAGCAATACCTTACAGGCATCTTTTCTATATAGGTGCGGTGGAAGCGCATCATAGTATATAAAACCCGTAGATTCTTCAATAAGCATTTTTACGACGGGAAAAACTTTATTGCCGTTAATATCTTTTAGATAATAAAGATTTCTCTTTTCGTAAAAAAGTTCGAAATTTTGAATATAATTGTTTTCTAAATCGTATATGTACAAATAAGCACTTATAAACTTATCGTTACCCGTATCATAATGCAAGTTTAGCCGAATGTTTGATGTTTTCTTATCTTCACCATCATCATCCTTTGAACAACCAGGGAAAACTAATAATAGGGATATTAAGAATGAGAAGAAAATTAAATTTTTCATATTCTATATATTTAAGAATGTTAATGTACAAAAATAGTGAGTAATATTGATAAATGCAAATTAATCTGAATTTTCGATAGGTGGCTTCGAAACAATGAGCCAAGATACCGGAGCGGAGTTGAACGGGCGCTTTACCGCCTTGCAGATTTCCGGAGAGAATATCTTGTCACAGACGGGAGCACAGACCGAGTTGATCGGCCTGCTGAATACGAATGTCGGAGATCTTCGGGTCGATCTTTGGGATATGCGGAACATAGCTGACGAGGTGCGTACGATACAGGTAAATTCTTATCTTGAATTGCAGGAAATCCGTCAGAATACAGGATCTATAATAAAACCTATCCAAAAAATAGCGCAAGATATAGAAGAGGTAAAAATGAATACAAAAAGTTTAATAATGCATTGATATGGAAACATTGGAGACGATAATGGCAAAGGCTGCCTTATTGGGAGCATGTGATAAGGTTAGTAAGGTTACAGATTGGGAAGGACTTGTAAAATTATTCTTTTCTTCACCAGGTCGGGAGTTTTGCAAGACAAAAAATTTCCCATCTTTATTAACTTTCAGGGATATTAGGGATAAAGTATTGGATTATGGTATTTGGATCGATTCCGGTACGATTGTTTGTAAAGACCTGCCGGAGGTTGCGTTAATAGGTGATACGGATGCGACATTAATCTATACGGATAATACGAAAGTTCATAAAGTCGTACTTATGTATGGTTCAAAAGCTCATATAAAAGCTTCGAGTTATGTAGTCGTGTTGTTAGATAACATGGGGAATTGTGATGTGGAGATAGAGAAAGATGCATCTGCTATTATCCTGTAAAAATTTTCCTAATATTGAGAATTTATAGCTCTTTAATTAAAGGGCTATAAATTGATACCGATACTTACCTTCTCGATTTAGTATCAAATCATAAGAGTTGCTGTTTTTCGAATTTACAGAGATTTCTTTATATCCGTAATAATCGATCCATTCTCCATCGGGACTGAAATAGACGAATATCATATATCTTCCGTTTTTTACATTATCGAATGTATAGATTCCGGAAGTATTGGGGAAACTGCTATATAGTGGTGCAGGCGTACTCCTGTCGGGAAGTGTGATCCGATACATTTTTTTTAGACTTTGCCTTGATTGGTCTTTATCAAATTTTGCAGCTGTTGAATAATCATAAATGACAACCAATGAGGGGGACGCTATGGTTTTACCTAAATGGGGGCTTGTAGGATATTGATAGAAAGTGTTGATCATAAGAGTTTGCTCATCGTTGTCTTTCGAACAACCAGAAAAAACGAGTAAAAGAGATATTATAAATGTGAAGTGAACGAAATTTTTCATATTCTATATATTTAAGATATATTGATTTGCTAAAATAAAAGTAAATATTAAAAAAAGCAAGTTTTAAGATTGGTATATCGTAAAAATAAATCTCACACATCACTGAGTCTCCTTTCAGGGGAAGGTTTTGATTCCTATGTTGATATATGATAGTTTGTTTTCTCAAAAGAGGGGGAGGGGTGTAAGTACTGTGTTCTGTGGAAATATAGTCCTATATGAATAGGAATATGTTAAATTTTTATTTATCTGTGGCTACATATATTCGGTCCTTTAGATGATTTGCTGACAAATCATGAAATGTCATTGAACGGAAGCTTTGATTTTTCGAATTTTCTTTGTTAGAAGCTAAGTTTGCCGTTATTAAAAACAAAAATATTAATAGCTATGGTAAATGATTTTTTTATAAACGGGAAACGAGCTTATGAAAAATTTGGTTTGAGAATGAGTGAAGATTTTATACCGGCATTGCTTACACCTCCTCCTCTGAAAGATTTTATCGAAAACAAGAGCCGTAATAAAAATGGTAAGACGGTGATTTACTTTAATCCGGTATTTGACGAACGGGATGTGACACTTACGTTTACTATTGAAGGGTTGAATAAGAGTGATTACAAAAGCAAATTCGATCTGTTTATGGCAGAATTGAAAAAAGGCAAAGTCGAAATTCAAGTTCCTGATGTAGGAAATGAAATCTATCGGCTTACTTATAAAAGCTCATCGAATTTTGGAATAAACCGGCAACGTACATTTTCCAAGATTTCGATTAAGTTTAATGAGCCTGATCCGGATAATCGTTAATAGCGGTTATTCTATAATAGAATATTGGTAATTTTATTTAAGTAAGAATTATGGTTGATATTAAAAGTTTATCGAATAACGAAATCATATATTCGACAGAATATAATGAAGGATGTCAATGGAATAAGTCGTTGATGGGAGAAGATTATATTACGCTCAAATTCAGTTCCGATGTATTGTTGTCTTTTCATTTAGGTGATTATGTAGAAACGGAGTTCGGATGGTATGAGTTGAGTGATTTGCAAAAGCCTGTGTTGAATACCGTAACCGGAGGATATGATTATGCACTCCGTTTTGATGCTTATTATCGTAAGTGGCGCAATAAGATTCTTTTTTATAACCGGCAAGGCATGAAAGAAGCGTCGTGGAATTTGACAGATACGGCAGATAAGCATTTGTCGGTCGTATTGTCTAATCTTGAAGCTTTGAATTATACTTATCGGAACGAAGCGTTCACGTTTTATGTCGATGAGACTGTCGAAGATGCGGCAAAATCGATACAATATGATAATACGAATATATTGGATGCCTTGACAAAGATTGCCGAGGCGTGGGAGTGCGAATGGTGGATTACGGATAATGTAATACATTTGGGCAGGTGCGAATATGGAGATCCTGTGAAGCTTGAGATCGGAAAAGAGGTTGCGGAAATGTCGGCCAATGAAAGCCGTTCGAATTATGCAACCCGTATTTATGCTTTCGGTTCTACCCGTAATATTCCCGGATCATATCGGAAAGAGTGCCGTGTAACCATTACCGAGATAGAGGAATGGGATTCCGGAGAATGGGTGGTAAAATGGGATATGCCGTATAGCAGTGCGTATATGGAGGATTCGTTGACGGTTGTGTGTGGAGATGTTCGTTATGAGGCCGATCTTATGGGGATAAATGATTATTTCATATGGGCGGAACAGTTGAATTTTGAGGTCGGAGATATTGTCGTGCTCGAGGGAGTCGATTTGAATAAAGCACCTTCTGAATATATTTTCTTTTCGGATAACAGCCGGGTTATCGAAAAGATAGCGCAACAGAGGTTGATGTTGCCTGCCGGAAAAGATCATATAGATGCTTTTGAAGGTATGTCCGAAGAGGAAGCGGTAGAGGATATTGTCGTTTTTGAAGATATATATCCCGAGCGTGTCGGCACTATTGCGAATGTTTTTACTCATAACTATGTCGATGAAATAAAAAATGAGGACGGTAGTGTGACCCGAAAAGAGTGGAAAGCATACCGGTTTAAGGATGATGATCCGGACTTCTATTTTTCGGAACGATATGTTATAGATGGTCAGTTGCGACTTAAGTTTTGTTCGGGGGCTTTGAACGGAATGGATTTTGCGGTTATATTTAATCCGCATGCCGAAGGGGAAACGTTTCAGCCCGAAAAAAATGAAGACGGTTCTTGGAATCCGCTTGCCCAAGTATTCGAGATTAAGAGAGAAGAAGAGTCGGGCCGGGGATTGCCTGCCGGTGCTCTTATTCCCCAAAAAGGAGATACTTATGTTTTGTACGGTTTCGATATTTCGATGATTTCGGATATTTATATTCCGGATGCGGAAGAACGGTTGTTGGAGAAAGCTCGGGAATATGTCGAGAAATCGAAAATAGATCCTTCGGTTTATACGTGCAAACTGATTTCGGCTGTAGCTGCCGGTTATGATCCTGTTACCGGGATGTCGGACGTATCGAAAATTCTTGACTTCAACTTGGGAGATAGTGTGAATCTTGTAAATCCGGCTTATTTCCCGAATGGGCGTCTATCGCGGGTAATCGGATTTGAGAAAAAATTAGATCGACCTTATGATGCACCGGTTTATACAATCGGAGAAAAACCCGCCTATTCGAGAATCGGAGCTATTGAGGATAAAATAGATGAAATTGTTAAAAAAGAGCAGGTTTCGAATAGTTCTCCCGGAAATGCGGTCTATGTTGTAGGAAAGTATGATAATACGGTATTAAGTGATCGTAATGTATTGTCTTCATTACGATCGCGACAGGAATTTGTATCCCGTTTGTATGATGATATTGTTGACGGAACCGTAACGTTTAAAAAAGAGCAGGTCTTTAAAAAAGGAATACGGGATGAGGCATTTGTCGCATCGGGTACAGGTTGGCATATCGGTTATGATGCTCAGAACAATTCTTATATGGAGATTGATAAGTTGAACGTGCGCAAGACTGCTTTATTTCATGAAATCGTGAATGAGCGGATAAGTCATGTTGCCGGAGCGCAAATATTATCTTTGGCAGCTATAACCGTGTCTTCTGTAGAAGAAATCAGATCGGGAGATACCATTACCGCTTACAAATGTTTTTTTGATACCGGAGACGGAAAGGTGAAGAATAATTTCGTTGCCGGGGATAAGGCGATGTGTCAGGTATTTTCCGGTACAGGAACCAAATATTACTGGATGCTTGTATTGAATGTCGGGAGTGATTATATTACGTTATCCAATACGGTGAAGGATACTGTCTTTACCGGGATTCCTGAAATCGGAGATTATATCGTGCAATGTGGAAATAGATCTAATCCTGACCGTCAAAGTGTTATTATGTTGAGAAGTTTCGGTACACCTGAAATAATCCAATACAAGGGTGTCGGAAAAGGAGATGAATTTACGTTTACCGGAAAAGATGTCAGTGTGATATCTCCTGCTGGAAACAAATTTACGGGTGATTTTATTTCTAAAAATACAAACCGGAATATAGAGGACGAAATAGAAGATATTAACTCTTATGTAGAAAGTGAGATAAACCAGACGAACGAGAATATTGCGCTTGCCGTGAAAGAGATAGAAATCGGAGGACGAAACTTATTTTTAGATTCTGCTAACAGAGAAACTGTAAATAATCCTAAATGGTATTTTCAAAATAGTGAAAATCCCCCTTTCCCATTCCGTATAACGGAGATGTTAGGTAAAAATGTCGTAATCTCATTTGACTGCGAAGCCTCCAATATACCCCAATATACAGGATTCTTCATAGGTGTTCAGATATTTGCTCTTTATACGAACGATGACGGATTATCATGTTGTGCGTCTCTTCCCTATTCTTTATTCTCAAACGGATATTATAAAGGTAGATTTTCGTATGCCACCTATATTCCTGAAGGAGAATTAAAACCTATAGAAAGCGCCAATGAATTTCTTGCAACGGTAAATTACCTTGATGGTCAGATGGGGCTTGACGGAGAAAACCCGGTTTCAGTAAAAATCTCGAACATCAAGGTAGAGTTCGGAAACAAACCTACGGATTGGAGTCCTGCTCCGGAAGATAAAGCCGGAACAGAGCAACTGAAAGAAGCCGGTATAGATATTAAGGCAGGGACTATCACTCTTTCGGCTTCGGATAAAACAAAAGTAGAGGCTATACTCCCTAACGGATCTAAAGTGGATATTGCTGTTTTTGAGATAAGAAACAATAAGCCTGTGCTAAGGGCGGATATTATTTCTGGGGATGTGATTGCAAATGTGATAAAAACGAATACTCTTAATATAAATAATAATACTATTATAGATAGAGATGGAATACTGACATCTAAGAATGGTATGTTTGAAAACATTAATGCGCAAAGCGGTAAAATAGGACCGTTTAAGATTACTGGCAGTAATCTTATGGCATCCTACTCTGATTCTGTGAGAACGTATCATACGTTTTTAGAAGGTTCGGGAATCTCTTTTGTCAATACGCAGTCGTTTGGTGCAGTATCTGTAAATGCGGGTGTAAATTTGAGCGGTACAGGACGGACTTTTTTGGAAATGACTGCCAGACCGGATACTATGAACCCTTTGATAAGCGGAATTAGTTTGGACCTTAAAGAATCTAATGGATTTAATGGTATATACTGCAAGGTTCAGAAGTCTGGAGGAAGTGGAACAGTAAAAGGGATAGTGATTGAAACTGCCAATCCGAAAGATGATATAGCTTTGGAGGCTACCGGACGTGTCCGTTTTTACAATGTGAGAGATATTTCGAATGAGAATGCTATATACAATCTTCAGTTATATGCTCAAAGTGCAGGAAATGGTAATTTTTATTTAATGGCAAAGTCGGTATGATTATAAAATTGGAATTAAAAGATCGCATTATTCTGTTACAGAATATGCCGGAACAAAAAGATGTCGATACTGTCGATACTATAATGCTGCTTAGTATTTCAGATGCAGAAAAACAAGAGTTCGGATATAAAGTTGAGGATAACCGGATAAGATGGGATGATACAGTAAATACAGAGCGTGAATTTATGGTATCGATAGATCAATTGTGTGTTATTAATTCGATTGTAAATCAAATGAATAAAGATGGATTGATTGATATGTCGAATTATTCGACTTATAAAAAAATAAAATCGTTTTAGACGGCTTCTTAGAGTCAGTTTAAATTTTATACGGGTCTGATTTGAGAGAAACCCACATGAATAGTTGATCTTTCAATAGATGATTAAATTCATCCCCTATTTTGATCCCTAAAAATAACAAAGCGTTTATAATATTTTGATTATAAACGCTTTGTTAAAATTAAGTGGAGCTGGAGGGATTCGAACCCTCGTCCAAACGAGGAACTAATGAGCTTTCTACATGCTTATCTTCGCTTTGATTGTCGGGTACAGACAAGACCGAAGCCACCAATCTGCACCTTAGTTTCTAAATTTTCATCATCAGCTCGAAACTGGCCTCTGACTATTTCCGATATTATTGCACCACCGTTTCGGAACGCTTCGGAACAACAGCAACCGGGTGATGTCTTGTCTCCACAACTGTTGCGGAGATTAAGCTAATCTACTATACTTCGATTAAGCAGCAAGAGCGTAGTTATTTTCGCCAGTTAAATTTTTGATGTCTGAGATTATAGAGCAAGCCATCCACGCTCTGCATGCTTACACACCATTTCTACCCGCTGTCAAAACCGGTCAGCCCCGTAGATTTGTGTACCGTAAAATATTATTGATTTTTACGGACTACAAAGATATGCTTTTTGATAATAGTAGCGAACAGAGTTTTAATTTTTAACTTTTCAGCAACATAATCATTTTTATTGCCAAATCAAAAAATACGATCTTTCCGTTTGCATTTTGCGATATGTCCGATTCCGCCCTGCTCAGTTCATTCATCAATGAAATAATATTACGTTCGTGTATGAACGGTGCGAAACGTGTTGAAAATTGTTCTTCCCTACTATTTAAATAGCTGATTTCGGGAATATGAAGATTATAAATATAATTTTCCCGTAACATACGTTGAGTATAAGCCAGAAAACGTTTTTCTTTTTCTCTTCCCATATCGGCAGCCTCTTCACTCCAGACCTTTAAATCTTTTATTTTTCTGCCGTAGGCCAGACGCATGAGGCGCACGAAAAGGCCGAAGAAATATTGATTTTCTTCTGAAAGCTGTATCGTTTCCAGAGCTTTAATAAAATTTCCGTTTGCAATGTGTGCCACAGCATCGGCATCTTGTTGTCCTAAGGAGTATCGCCTTTGCAAGGCTTCCGATATTTTTTCGGGTGAAACGACCCGCATATTAATGCGTTGTGAACGGGAGAGTATAGTACCCAATATTTTATCGGGTTGATTGCTGACCAACAAAAAAACGGTCTTTTCGTAAGGTTCTTCCAGTATTTTCAGCAATTTGTTGGCACACACGGGATTCATTAATTCGGGTAACCAGATAATCATGATTTTATAATCCGATTCATAAGTTTTGAGACTTATTTTCCGAATAATTTCACGGCTTTCGTCAGCATAGATGCTTACTTGGGAATTTTCCGCATCGATATAAGAAAGCCACTGTTCCAATGAAAGATACTGATTTTCGGAGAGACATTTGCGCCATTCATCTATATAGTCGTCGCACAAACGTTTTTTCTTTTTTTCATTCTTATAAATCGGAAATACAAAGTGAACGTCGGGATGCATGACCGAACTGAATTGTTTGCATGACGGACACACACCACAAGCATCATCTTCACCCCTGTTCGTGCATTGTATATATCGGGCATAAGCAAGAGCCAAAGGTAATTTCCCGATTCCCTCAGGCCCGCAAAACAGTTGGGCATGAGCTATTTGTCCGGATTTTACAGAATGTATCAATCTTTTCTTTACCTCATCTTGTCCGATAATATCTTTGAAAAACACGATAATTACCTCCTTCTTATTGTTTTAATATACTTGCCGTGCTACACGTTTTACACTTTCGGTAGCCATCATCGAGTAAAAGTGGATGCTTGGTACACCTTTTTCTTTTAGTTCCTTAGCTTGTAATATACACCATTCTACGCCAACCTCTTTAGCCTCTTCATCGGTTTTGCATTTTCTTAATTCAGAGGCCAGTGCCTCAGGAAGATCGACGTGGAAAACCTTGGGTAGAACCGTAAGTTGATTGCGGAAGTTTATGGGTTTGATGCCCGGAATAATGGGTACATCGATACCTTCGCTCTTGCAACGGTCGACAAAAGAAAAGTATTTTTCATTATCAAAAAACATTTGCGTTACGATATATTCTGCTCCTGCTTTTACTTTTTCTTTAAGCCAGAAGAGGTCTGAATCGGGATTGGGAGCTTCATCATGCTTTTCCGGGTATCCTGCTACACCATAAGAAAACGGAGTATTTATGAGGGACATTTTGCTTCCGTCCAGAAAGTATCCTTCATTAAACCGGTTTACTTGGGCCTGCAGATCGATAGCGTGCGCATGCCCTTCGGGAGTCGGAATAAATCTGTTTTCATGTTTTGCTTTATCTCCTCGCAAAATCAGCAAGTCGCATATTCCCAGAAAACTCAGGTCTATCAAGGCGTATTCCGTTTCACTTTGAGTAAATCCGCTGCATATTATATGGGGAACGGCGGGAATTTGATATTTATTCTGAATAGCGGCAGCTACTGCAACAGTTCCGGGCCGGGTGCGGACAGCCACACGCTTATATAATCCCCCTTCCATATCTTTATATAAAAATTCGCTTCGATGGGTCGTGATATTGATATATTTGGGATCGAATTCCCGTAATGTATCTATCGTATTGAAAACTTTTTCGATACTGTTCCCCTTCAGAGGGGGAAGCACTTCAAAAGAAAATGCGGTCGTAGGACTGTTTTTTATTAAATCTATGACTTTCATTGACATGCTATTTGTTTTTCACAAAAGTAATATTTTTAGGTAATATGTCTATACAAAAGTATGAAATATAGATTTGAGAATAGATTAATTGTGAAATTGTGTTTCTGATATTTCGATTATTTACTATAATAATTAAATATAGTTAATTATATGTCGATTTTTTGTTTATTTGTTTGCGTAAATAGAAATATGCCGTACATTTGCAATGTGTTTTTCATGGTATTAGATTTAAGGTTAACGAAGATTGGTTGTCGGGATGACAACCATTTTTTTATCTCTACTTTTCAGTTTGCTAAAATCAAAAAATTAGTTTTATAGTCTGTTTGAATTTCCCGATAGCGAAAAATTATTCGGTTCTCTTTGCGTTTTCTTTCAGTCTGTTCCCTTTTGAACAAAAATATCCGGAAATTGTCTTTTGCTACCGAGGCAGGCAAATTGGCATGTTTGCTTAAATCGATTTTGTAGGATGCCGTTTTTTTACTTTGTAGGAGTAAATTCTCAATTTGTTGAATAAACAAGATTATTTTAATGTAAGATAGGGGAGGATATGCTCTTAATTTGCATTTAATATTTTTTTAATTATTTGCTAATACGAATAACTTGAAAAAATTAATGCTTCTTTTATCTCTTTGTAAAACAAAAAGGCTTGTTGCAAAAATGTCGTATTATGCGTATTGACAATCAGTAAGAATTTAATGTTTAACTAAAAGTAAATCGAAATAACATGAGAAAGATGTTACTGACGGTATCGCTTGTTTTTATTGCTTTTATAAGTGCTTCGCAACTCAGAGCAAATAATGAAGCGAATACTTTAACAGAAGGAGTAAATAACCGCTCTTGCGAAAAAACTTATCGTTTTTTTACGGATGAAGATTTGAGGAATGTAGAAGCCTCTGCTAAAACCGAATGGGGTACTAAAATTGTCGGTATGTTGAAAGAAAGAGTCGATGAACGTGTCCGTTACGGTTTTGACATTCCCGATAAATCGACTGGGCGTAGTCAGAACTATATTTGTCCTGTACATAAAAAGCTGTTTAAATTCGAGCTTGACAAGCCTCATGACCACTATTGTCCCGATTGCGGAAAATCTTATAAAAGTGACTTTTTCGATGCTTGCTGGCGCAATATCTATCAGCATAATATGCAATATTTTATTGTCGATTGCGGTTATTTATATTTAGCTACAAAAGACAAAAAATATTTTGATTACCTAAAGGAAATCTTCTTGGAATATGCCGATAAATATCCGCAATATCCGGTTTATACAAAAGAGCAAGTTGCTAAATCTTATTATCTGGGCAGAATGTTTGAACAGTGGTTAGAAGATGCCATGTGGTTTTCCGATGTTTGTCCGATTTATGAAATCATAAGGGATGGTCTGACACAGCAAGAGAGAGAAAAAATAGAGAAAAATCTGTTTCAGGAAGCTGCCGATATGATTACGGCCCGTCGTGGACAGCACAATTGGCAGGCTTGGAATAATGCTATGCGAACATCGTTGGCTGTAACCTTAAAAAATGACGAGATGATGGATTATGCGGTTAACGGCAGTGTCGGCTATATCGAAGAGTTCAAAAAGATGGTTTATGATGACGGCTGGTATAAAGAAGCTTCGCGCGGGTATCACTATTTCCCGCTTAAGGCTCTTTTGCAGACGGCAAATGCAGCAAGGGCTTGCGGTATAGATCTTTATAATGAGAAACTGAAAAGTATGCTTACGGGTGTTGTTAAAGCAATGTATCCGAACATGACTTTTCCTGCTCATAATGACGGGGGATATATGTCCGATATTTCAAATCAGGATTTTTTATATGAGATGGGATATTCCCGCTTCAAAGATCCTTTTATCTTGCAAATCTTAGCAAAAGTCTATGCGACCAAAGATCGGAATTCGGCATTGGCTTTACTGACGAATGTCGATATTAAACCGGATAAGACGCCGTTGAAACAAGATAGTTATCTGTTTGATGATACGGGAATCGCAATTTTGCGTTCAGGAGATAATACATTGGTCTTCCGTTATGGTTTTAGTGATGGAGGGCACAGTCATCCCGACCGGCTTTCGGTTACGTTACACAATGGAGAGAAAGAGATTCTTACCGATTGCGGAACGTATAGTTATGCACAACCGGCCTATTTAGGATGGCAAAAGCGGGGATTGTCTCATAATCTCGTGTTGGTCGACGGACAAGATATGCAGATCAGGGGAGCTAAGACTGCCGGTCGTTTATTATCGTTCGATCCCGATAAAAACGGGGGAGTTGCTTCCGCTGTATTAGATAATAATGGTTATCCCGGAGTAAAGTTGACACGTACGGTGAAACTTGACCGCAATAAATTTATAGATCGGTTCGAGGCGCAGTCTGAGGAAGAACACACCTATGATTATGTTCTGGCTTTATCTGATAAGCCGGAACTCGGAGACGGCTTTGTAGATGCTCGTCTCGAAGGTAAATCTCCGGCTTATGAATTTATAAAAGGAGTAAAATCGAAAATTTACAAGAACGGTATCGTGACCTTTAAAGCCGGAACAACTAAATTTGAGATTAAGAATACCTATAAAACTCCTATTGAAGTTTTTTGGGCAGAAGCACCGGATATTATGTACGGTAGTTCCGAGAAAGATACGCATACAATAAAATCATATATGCTTGTGGTGCGGACCAAGGGAAAAAATCTTTCTATAAGTAGTGATATAATATTGGGTAAAAAACGTTAGTAAAACCGTAGCGCAAAAAGTATTTGTTGGTAAAAAGACTGTTCAGAAAATAACTGATAACTATTTTCTGAACAGTCTTTTTATATAACAGATTATCGATATTGAAGTAAATTGGTCTAATTGTTATATTAATTGACAGATTTTTTGCAAAAAAAGAAAATCGGTATTTTTAATTTTGTCAAAAATTGAAATAAGTTATAGCCATGAAAAATTTGCAAATATTACTAATTTATATTTTGATTATATTGACATCGTGCGGAAAGAATGCACAACAGATATATTATAATTTAAATATTCAAGATTTATCAATAAAGGCACAGAAAGAGAATAAACCTTTTTGTTTGGTTCTTATTGATGATTCAAGTTTCGTTGGTAAAAAATATAAAGAATGTGTAAAAGAAGAAGGAGCTCGAATTTTTGGCGAATCTATTATAAACTTTGTGGATATTAATAAATCGGAAAATTTTTGGTATCGGCAATGGTTGTCAACCACAGACTCGGTATTGACTTGTGTATTTTCTTCATCTTTTGTCTTGAATTCTGTAATTGGAGGAGCGTCCTCTTATTCTTTTAAGTATATCCAAGAAGTCGTTGGTGGAAGAGCAAATAATTTAGATTTTGGATATCATAGAATATTTGAGTGTCCGGATTCTGTTCAAATTATGCCACTCCTTAATGATATTTTAAAGTGTAAAATAATGTTGGATAATGATACCGACTTTGCTACTCTTATTGATGAAACTTTGAAATCTGTACAGTATCCGTATAATATTTATTTAAAGTTGCTTAATAATATAAGATATGGACAAAATGCTTCTGTTGAAGCGAGTCGTTTATTAGAATTCGATAATGTCTATTATATGAAATTGTATGGTGAGCTTTTTAAATATGCAGAAAAGATTGCTAACCCGAATATTGATATTAATGATAAACCCCGATTATTTTTAGAACATGAAGAGATCGTTCTGGATAATTGTAGAGAAGGACGGTCTGAATATTTTGATGTTAAATTGACAAATAAGGGATATTCCGTACTTTCTATTCGTAATATTGATCTTGGTTGTAGTTGCATTAAATTGCTTTCAGATGTAACTAAAGAAATAAAACCGGGTAGTAGCGATTTTTTGCGATTTGAGTTTTTCCCGGATAGGAAAGGTGTAATTGAAAGGGAAATTACGATAGTATCGAATGCGATTAGTTCATTCGATATAATTAAAGTTCGGGCAGTAGTGAAGTAAAAAAAGATACGTTTAGAGAGGAGGTGTTATGTAGAGAATATGGTTTTAGTATATTAATCGATGTGAAATGAATCGTATATTATTTGTAATTTTAAATTTATATCTATGTCTAATTTTAAAAAAGTATATTTAGTATCATTGTTATTCGCGATAGGATCGATATTCTGTTTTCAATCTTGTGAAAATAATCAAAATGAACCGATAGAGGTAGATTCTAAGGAGTTGTTATTGAATTTGACCTCTCCTAATGGGGATAAAATCGCAAGTAGTGTTTTGTCTCTTAAAAAGGAGACTTCCATAGTTGTGGCTGAAAAGTTCGGGGTCGATAAAGATTTTTTGATTACCGATCTTAGCTATGTTCCTGTAAAAGAGGGATATTCAGTCCTTGTAAAATATGAAACATTGGATGGAATAAAAGGAGGATTCATAAAGACCAATAATTCTTCATTTACTTTTTCTCCGGATTTGAAAGTTACAGTAGTAAATAAAGCTGTTCGTTTAGGCGTAGGGGAAGAGAATACAGTAATTATCGATAATGTAAGAATAACCTGTAAACAATTAGGCGATTGTGAATGTATTCCTACAATTAAAACATATCCATCTTTAAAGTATGGTTGTGGAGATCAATGTGATAAGTGTGAGGCAACTATTACGTTTTTATAACAAAATCAGATATTGGGTAAAATAGAAAAACTTCTTATGAATTTCTATTTTACTCAATTTATTTATTGCTTCTGATGTTATTGTGTTTAAAGTCGTTATATTATTGTCTATTTTGAATAAATTTTTTATTACTGTTTTTACTATAGAAACAATGTTTTTGGTATTACCTTGTTTTGTTGATGAAATGGTATTACCTAAAATTTATTGTTTCAATATTACGGTATTTTTATGGATTTTTCTATTCGTTTTTTCTAAAAATTGGAAAAAATTTAAAGTAGACATTTTAACTGTTTCTATTATATTATTTATTTTTTATCTTTTATTAGTCAGCATAACTTCTCGTTTTTATCTTAAATCTATTGGCTTTTTAGGAACTGTTTTGTTTTATTTCCTTTGCAGACAGTTATCACCAAAAGACCTCCGATATTTTGATTGGTCAATTGTACTTGTGACTTTTTTGCAAGCTGTATATGGCATATTTCAGTATACAGGAGTGTTAGCTTCATTATCCTCTTTTCCCATATCGGGCAGTTTTGATAATCCTGCCGGTTTTTCTTCGTGTTTAGCTATTGGAGTTCCGTTTTATTTAGATATTATTAAAAAAAATAATAGTTGTAGATATTATATTTTGTCTTTGCTTTTGGTGAATTTAACGGCCATTGTGCTTTCCAGGTCACGGGCCGGGATATTATCGGTACTTATTGTCTTCTTTTGGTTTTTGTATGGACAATATATTTGTGTTTTTGATCAGAAAAAGAAAAAGCAAATACTTCTTTTTACGTTATTATTCTTTATAACATTGGCTATTATGTTGTTCTTCTGGAAAAAAGATTCTGCTATTGGGAGAATACTGATATGGAAAGTGACATGCAATATGATTGCCGATTCTCCGATTTTGGGATTTGAGGACGGTTTTTTTCGTGCCAATTATATGCTTTATCAAGCAAATTATTTAAAGGATATTTCAGATAGTACTTACTCATTTCTTGCAGATAATATTGTTTCGCCTTTTAATGAGTATCTTTTTCTTACGGTCGAATTTGGAATGATCGGCTTATTTTTATTGTGCGGTGTTTTATTCTGTTTTTTTTGTTTCAATAAGAATAGATATTCATCATTTATCGGGGCCGTTATATCGATGATTATTTTTTCTCTTTTTTCATATCCGTTTCGATACCCTTTTGTATGGGTTGTGGTCATATATTCTTTTGCACGGATATCTGTCGATATGCCGGTAATTTGTAGATGGAGTACAAGAGCTGTTTCGTATGTAAAGATGGGAATATTGGGATTGCTTGTATCGGCTGGATTTTATTTATGGAAAGATATTTGCTTCGAATATGATTGGGGCAAAATAGCGCATTTATCGTTATCTGGGAAAACGAAGATGGTTATTGAAGATTATAAGGACTTGTATGATCGATGGAATGGTAATCCTTATTTTTTGTATAACTATGGTGCGGAATTGAATTATATAGGACAATATGAAAAGAGTTCAGAAATTTTGGAAGAATGTAAATCTTTTATAGATGACTATCCGCTTCGTATGCTTTTGGCAGACAATGCTTTCTATTTAAAAAAATGGGGCTTGGCAAAGAGTCATTATGAAATGGCTGCTTATATGTGTCCTAATCGGTTTTTACCGTTACAAGGCTTGGTAAATGTTTACGATTCTATCGATCGTCCGGATGTTGCCCGAAAATTAGCTTTAGACATTATCGAAAAAAAAGAGAAAGTTCCGTCTGCAATCGTGTCGCAGATTAAGACTCGGATGTTAATGCGGGTGGAGAAATCAGATTTATGAATTTAAATAATCATTAAAATTTAAGTGTTATGAAAAATTTGTTCATTTTATTTTTATTTTTCACCCCATTCGGGTTGTTTGCTCAAGAATCGGTGACGCGAAGTGAAGATGGTAAGAGTTTGATCGTTCAACCCAAAAAACATGTAGCTTTTTTTGATGCTGACAGTGTAAGAATATCTACGGAGATGTTTAATGATTCGTTGGCAACATTAAAATATATTATTACCTCAAGAAATGTAGAGGATACTACAGTTTTTCTGTTGATGAGAAAAATTCCTAAAAATTATCGGGAATGTATCGGTGAAAAACTGCCCGATTTGGAGATTGAGGATTTAGCCGGGAATAAACTGGCGGTCGGGAAAAATAAGAATATCTCGTTAATTGTTTTTTGGAGTATTTATTGTCCTCCCTGCATTAAAGAGCTCAAAATATTGGATGCTCTCAGAGAAGAATATCCCGAGACCGACATTTTTGCCATTACAGGTAATAGTCGGGACACAGTCCGTTCTTTTATGCAAAGGCACAATTTTAAATGGGAAAATATTCATCTTATCTCGGATTGCAGCTATGAGGAAAAATACCCTATTTTCAGCGATATACAAGTCATTCCGTTCAGTGTAATTGTAGATCGTGATCTGGTAATAAAAGACGTGTTTGTCGCAGAAGGAATGCGCCGGATGCTGACCGTTTTGGATTCATTAAGTAAATAGTGGAGTGGGCATAAAATATTTTCTATTGACAGATTGGAACAGAATGTAGGTTTGTTATGAAATACATATTATTTATATTAATACTTATTTTGACTATTTCGTGCGGAAAATCAGATCTTGAAATAGCATTGGACCTTGCGGGAGATAATGCTGGAGAATTACGTAAAGTTCTTGATTTTTATAGTCAAAAAACGAGTGACAGTTTAAAATATCGAGCTGCTGTGTTCTTAATAGAAAATATGCCTGGACATTATTCATTAGGAGGAAAAAATGTAGAGGCTTTTTATAAATCTGTCGATTCCTTATTATTAAAAGAAAGAGACAAAGAAAAATTGAGATGTAAGATCGATAGTGTTGCTATGCATTACGATCTACCGGATGAAGCCGTTCGATTGGAAGATGTTTGTCATGTAACAGCTTCGTTTCTTATTCAAAACATAGAGAGGGCTTTTGAAGTTTGGCCGAATGGCGGATATGCTCATCATTTGACTTTTGATCAGTTTTGTGAGTTTATATTACCTTATAGGATAGGAAATGAACCGTTGGAATTTTGGAGAGATTCTTTAAAAAACGAATATAATGATATTCGTTCGCACGGATATAGTGAAGGGTGGAGATATTCAGCATTTCATGCATGTTGTGAATTGAATAACCGTTTAAGAAATGAGACAGGGGTTGCTCTTATTCCAATTACGGTCTTCCCTATCGAGAAGTATTCTACTTTAAAACGTTTACCTATTGGAGATTGCAGTTATTATTGTTCTCGGGCAATGTTTGCAATGCGGGCAAAAGGTATTCCTGTAGTTGAGGATTTTACACCTCAATGGCCTTATCAAGCATTAGGACATACATGGAACGTTCTATTATGTAATGATGGTAATGAATTAACATTTGGAGGAGTAGATACGAACCCTGATATTGTACATAAAGCTGATTCAAAATTGGCAAAAGTGTACAGAAAATATTTCAAAAAAAATAAATATTCATTAGCTGCAGTATGTGGTAGAGAAGCGATTCCTTCGGAGTTGAGTAGCCCATTCATATATGATGTTACTTCTTCCTATATAAACACTTGTGATTTGAGTGTCGATATAGCAGTTCGGCCGCAGCAAAAACGAAAATATGCTTATTTATGTGTGTTTGATAATAAAAATTGGAGACCGATAACTTCTGCTCGGGTGAGGTGGGGGAAAGCTGTATTTAGCGAGATGGGGAAAAATATAATGTATTTGCCGGCTTTTTATGTTGGTGGTAAAATGCAGGCTGCTAATTATCCGTTTGAAGTTGGCTATAACGGGAAGATTCATTATTACAATCCGGATACAGTGCATACTTATAATTTGCGACTGTATCGAAAATATCCGACAACATTCAGAGTTATTGGCGTGACTTCGCATATGGTTGGTGGAGAAATACAAGCTGCGGATAACCCGGAATTTAAAAATCCTAAAATTTTTCATCGGATTAAAAAAAATCCGAATGGATTTTATATTTCAGTCGTTTCGGATACTATATGGAGGAAGTATAAATATTGGAGACATTTGTCTCCGAAAGGTGGTTATGGAAATATTGCAGAACTACAATTTTTCGATGAAAAAAATAACTTATTGAATAGTTTTGGAAAAATAATAGGAACAGAGGGGTCTTGGGGAAATGATCCGAGGCGGGCTAAAGAGTCTGCTTTCGATGGGGATCCGTTGACTTTTTTTGATTCTTCTGTCGCAGATTCTGCATGGGTAGGTCTTGAATTCCCTGAACCTGTGAGTGTGAAGAAAGTAATTTTTCTACCTCGAAATGATGGAAATAATGTAACTATTGGAGAAGATTATGAACTTTTTTATTTTTCTGTTGAGGGGTGGAAAAGCCTTGGCAGAAAGGTTGCTCAGGATTATTATGTCGAATTTGCTAATGTCCCTAGAAATGCAGTACTGTGGCTACATAATCATACACAAGGGAATGAAGAGCGTATTTTTACATTTGATGGGAAAAATACATATTGGTGGTAATTTATTTGATCTATGTTCTGAGTTGAATTTAATATAACTATTATGAGAGTCAATTAAAATATGATATATCATGAAAAAGCTGACAGTTTTATTCTTTTTGTGTATTATACCTTTTATTGCAAATGCGACCATTTCTGAGATGAGTTTTGGAAAGTGGAATATTAAGTTTGATGATGAGACAAAACGAGCGGAATTCGTAAAAGAAGGTGTGACAGTGCTTAAAGATGTCAAAATAAAGTTTAAAAATGGGGATGTACTTTTGGATGCTTCTTCGTATAATTCTGTAAAAATAAAACAAGAGGATATTGTTGATGAAGTGGGTAAGGCCCGGAAATTTACCATTGAATATACCGGCAGTGAAAATTCGGATAACCCCATAGTCTATCAAAATTTTTATTTATATGACGGACAAGATTACTTTCTTACCGATGTAATATTGCAGTCTCCGGACAATTCGATTATATCGAGCAATTATATTGCGCCTATCAGTACCGAAGCCGATAATCTGTTTTTACCTGCCGACGTTAATAATCGATTTATAACAGTTCCTTTTGATAATGACGGGTTTATAACGTATGCTTCTTATCCTTTGAGCTGTAGTCAGACAGATCCGGAGTCTTTGGCTATCGGGCGTGTTGCCCGAGACTCTGTTTCGATGGAAGTCTCGGCAATATTTAATGGTGAAACACAGTTGGGGTTGGTTATCGGCTCTGTCGATCATGATACATGGAAATCTGCTGTCAGGATAACCGGAAGCCCGCTGGCACAAGGTAAGATCACCAATCTTGAATGTTTTAGCGGTGTTACGCATCATATAACGCGCGATATGATAGATGGTGTATTAAAACCTCATGGTGCTGTAAAGGGACAGTAGGTAAAATCTGCCCGTATGATTGTGCATTATTCCGATGACTGGCGTACCGGATTGGAGACTTTTGGTGATGTATGTTGTGCTATCGCTCCGAAAAGAAGCTGGGATAAACCTGCACCTTACGGCTGGAGTAGTTGGGGCGGCATGGGTACTGAGATCAGTTATGATGGTGTTGTGTCGGTATCGGATTTTATAAAGGAGAATATTCAGAATAAAGGCGGATTCGGTGATGATGGTGTTATTTTTATCAATTTAGATGCATCTTGGGATAAACTCGATTGGGATGAATTGAAACAGTTTGTAAAGCACTGTGAAGCAAACGGGCAGATGGCCGGAGCTTATTGGTCTCCGTTCTGCGATTATGCGGGAGTAGAAGATCGTGCCGTAGAAGGAAATAACGGTTATGTGTATGGACAAGCATTATTGAAAGTTTTCGGTAAGATTAAGTGGGAAGCCGGTGCAGCGTGTATGGATCCGACAGCCCCGGCTACGCTTTCCCGCATCAACTTTTTTATAGATAAATTTAAGGATGCCGGAATCAAATGTTTGAAATTGGATTTTTTGAGTAACGGATCTATCGAGGCAGATAGTTATCGTAATCCGAAAGTTACTACGGGCATTCAGGCTTATAACTATGGCATGAAGCATTTGCGGGAACGTGCCGGAGACGATATTTTTATCATCGAGTCGATATCTCCGCTTTTTCCTGCCAATTATGCCCATGCCCGTCGTATCAGTTGCGATGCTTGGGGGGAAATGTGGCATACGAGTTATATGATGAACAGTTTCTCTTTCGGCTGGTGGCTTAGTCGTGTTTATTGCTTTAATGACCCGGATCATTTGGTAATGGGAGATCGTAGTGAAGCGGAAAATATATCGAGAATGACAACCGGAGCAGTAACCGGATATTGCATTCTTGGAGATAATTTGTCAACAAAAGGAATTGCCGTCGGTTCGAAAATCAGTCAGGAAAAAGCCATAAAATTTTCTACTGTTGAGAAAGTAAATGATGTCATACGTTTGGGAAAATCTTTCCGTCCGGCTTATGGACATAAATTGTCGGGACGTAATAATTCAGTCGATTTATTTTATCTTGAGACCGAAGATTCCTATTATATTGCTCATTTTAATTACGAATCGGGAGATAAAACCGGAACTATCGATTTTTCGTATATGAATATCGATCCCGAAAATATAGATGTTTCTAGAAGTTATGAGTGTTGGACGGGTGAGGGTGTTACTCTTAATGAAAAGGGACTTGAGTACTCTTCTCCGAATAATATGGCGAAGATATATAGGCTTTTTAAAAAATAGTGTAATACAAGAATAGTAATGAGATCCTTGTTTTTATTATGCTTAAATATAAGTTTATGAAAAATACTTGGGTTATAATAGCGTCGTTTTGAGATTTTAATTTCTGATTGCAATGAATTTGCTATTATTTGATTAAATATTGCTATGTTTTGATGTGTAAAATATATTCTTTTGTACAACATAAATAAAACATGTTTTTGAGTTTATAATCGCTTGTTATTGAACAAGAGTTTGAAGATAAAAAACATAAAAAAACGATTATTGAGTTCTTTATTAAATGAAAATATAGTTTGTTGTAAGTCATTTGAAAAATGATGTGTGTATATTTTTATATAGAATAGTAATCTTTACGTCAAGAATAGTTTTTCATGGTATTTTAGATTTAAGATTAAGGAAGAACGGTTGTCGGGATGGCAACCGTTCTTTTTTGTTGAGGATAGGCGGCTGTGTATACTGAAAAATTATAGAAGAATAATCTATCTTTTATTTTATTCTATATCTTTGTTTTGATTAGAAAAATAAGATGTGCATTGGTCGCAATAATTATGTAGAGGATATAATAAAGAGTAGTCGGTCAAGCTTGGACGGCTTTTCTCGATTATATACCATTATCCGATACGTTGACAAATGATTTACGTCCGTTTTTTTTAGATATTCAGGAAAATTATTAGACAGGCTCTTAAGAAAAGTAAGGAGGTAGAAAATGTTTAGGCTGTTCAAAGAAATAAGAGTAAAGATTTTGATTGGGTATTTGTTGCTGATAATAATAGCCTTTTTTTCTGTGTTCTTTTTATTCGATAAATTTTCCCGCCTTTCTCTTCCCGATGAGGAAGAAGGAGCTATGCGAAGTAAGCGTTCTCTAATTAGTGAGACATTGGCATTATTATATGAGTCGGAGGGTGACTTGCAGGCATTGAGTAGCGGACATGTCCGCAATAGCAGGCATTATCGTCAAACTTTTGATAAAATGTACCGAAATTTAGACTCTTTGAAACAGTTGGTTACCGATACGTTACAAAAGCAGCGGATGGATAGTATTATCGTGCTTTTAACCGAGAAAGAATCTAATTCGTTGGCATGGTTGAGATTACGCCGGAATGCAGATGTCGGTAATTTGTATGAACAAAACATTCAGAGAGAAATAACCCGTAGGGATTCGGTAGTTAAGTCGGTACAAATCAGGAAAAAAATTGTAGTAAAACAAGATACCCTCACGGTCAGAAATCCGAGAAAAAGTTTCTTTAAGCGTTTGGCAGATGCTTTTTCTACACGGAAAGAAGATGAAAATACGGTGTATAGTCAATCTCAGCAATTGATTACCGATACGGTTGTTCAACCTTATAATGCAGCAGATACGATTGCCAATATATTTTCCGATATACAGTATGCCGTTTTCGATCAGCAAAAAGAATTGCAGAATCGGGTTACTCGCAGGAGTGAGGCTCTACGTTATAATAACCAAATTTTGTTGGTCAAAATCAATAATTTGGTAAGAGCTTTCGAACAAGAAGAGTTAGACAGATCTTTGGCACGTTATCAGGACAGAGACCAGGTGATGAGGCATTCTGTACAGGTGGTGGGAGGTATTGCCGTGTTCTCTTTGATTTTGATAGTTCTTTTCATCATTTTTATTTGGAAAGATATTTCCCGGAGTAACCGTTATCGGAGAGAACTTGAAGAATCGAATCGTCGGGCAGAAGAATTATTGAAAAGCAGAGAACAGTTGATGTTGACTATTACACATGACATTAAAGCTCCATTAAGTTCGATTATCGGTTATATCGATCTTTTATCCGGACATATTCGTGAATCCCGGGCAAAATATTATTTGGAGAATATGAAGAGTTCATCAGATCATCTTCTTCAATTGGTAACCGATTTACTGGATTATCATAGACTGGATTCTGATAAAATGGAGATACATGATGTGCCGTTTGAGCCGTATCGTTTTTTTTGTGAGATAGGAGATAGTTTTATACCTGTAGCAGGTAAAAAGAATTTAGAACTGATAACCGAAATCGATAAAGATTTGCAGGGCGCTTATCTGGGAGATCCTTTCCGTATTCGGCAAGTTGTAAATAATTTATTGTCGAACGCTATAAAATTTACAGAAAAAGGCTCAGTTGCATTGCGAGTCAAGCTATTAGGTAGTCGGTTGAAAATTCAGGTAGAAGATACCGGTATGGGAATTGCGGAAGATGACCGTGAACGCATTTTTAAGGAGTTTACGAGACTTCCCGGAGCGCAGGGTGCTGAAGGTTTTGGTTTGGGATTATCTATAACAAAAAAACTGGTCTTGCTTCTTGGCGGAAAAATTTCGGTCGATAGTACACTCGAGCAAGGAACATGTTTTACGGTAATTATTCCGTTTAAGAAAACGGATATGGTAATACCGGAAGAAACTGCAGAAGAAAGTGCTGTGCTTGATATGGGAAAGAATGTTCGTTGTTTATTGGTAGATGATGATCGTTTGCAGCTTGAGCTTACGGCGTCATTGATGAAACGTTATAATTTTTCTTGTGTCTGTTGTGAACATCCGAAAGAAGTGCTTGGCTTATTGTCAGACCAAAAGTTCGATTTTGTATTCACAGATATTCAGATGCCTGAATTATCCGGCTTTGAATTAGTTCGTTTAATTCGTGCTTCTGATTTGCCGGAAGTTCGATCCATTCCTGTTGTAGCATTGACTGCCCGGTCGAATATGTCTGATAATGAATTTCTATCAGCGGGTTTTACGTCACATTTAAACAAGCCTTTTACGGGAAAGGAGTTATATGATCTTGTAGTCCGATATTATCCGGATTATATTTCTGATTTATATACGGAAGAAACCGTTCATAATCCAGAGGAGGAACTTCGTTTTTCTGCGTTATTGGCATTTGCAGGAGATGATAAAGATGCGGCGAATGAGATATTGGCATCGTTTGTCTCTGAGACAAGACAAAATCTGGAACGTTTTAAGAGTGCTCGTCAAGATAAAGATATGAGTACGATATCTGCTGTGTCACATAAATTGATACCGCTATTTACATTGTTGGAACATCGAGAGTGTACCGATATATTGATTGAGTTGGAGAAAATTAAAGGAGAATTCAATTTCGAGATTGATCAAAAATGCCAACTTGTAGAAACTTATATTGTAAATACGATTTCAGAGGCAGAACGGTACATTACCCTACACAATTGAGGAAAAAATCTACATGTTATGTGTGGAATATTCCACATTTGGTAGGATGTATATTAATTGCATTGTTTTGTAATCATTTGATAATCATTGTGTAATTGTTATATATCATTTTCTTGGCATATTTTTGGAATATTATGTTGGTGTGTTTATGAATAAAATACCAATATAATAAACTAAAAAATTGATGATTATGAAAAAGATGATTTTTAGTGTTGCTACAATTCTGTTTTTAGGTATTACAACAACAATTTGTGCTCAAGAACCGGTGAAAAAAGATACGGCCAAGACCGAGCCTGCAAAGAATTTCGCTTTGATGGATGAACCGGTGAAAAAAGATACGGCCAAGACCGAACCTGCAAAGAATTTCGCTTTGATGGACGAACCGGTGAAAAAAGATACGGCCAAGACCGAACCTGCAAAGAATTTCGCTTTGA
>ERZ772851.552-NODE-552-length-45285-cov-45.046474_pt1 | contig 45285 bp, 27 predicted proteins | sample MGYA00512137_ERZ772851 | MGnify/ENA primary metagenome ERZ772851 (study PRJEB29015, sample SAMEA2737663) | human gut metagenome | biome: human gut; feature: human-associated habitat; material: faeces | place: China | collected 2012 ... | reverse complement strand
GCTATTACCCCAGCATGTCCGGCGTGGCACGTTCGCTCAACTACTACCCCATCGGCGACGAGAAGGCGGAAGAAGGTATCGTCAATCTGGCACTCGGCTTGGGCAAATATATTGTGGACGGCGGCATGACGCTCCGCTTCTCGCCCTATCACCCCAACCAGGTGCTGCAAACCAGCGAAATGGAGATTGCCCTCAAAGAGACTCAGACCCGCTTCTATGCCCTCGACCTGCGCAATGCCGGTCACGACTTCTCCATCGACGACGGCTTCAACCTGCTGAAACTGCACGTCAAAGAAGCGGAAAAGGACGGAGCACTGAACTACATAGCCTCCACCTACGACCCTTACGACCAGATTATCCGCGACGGGCTTTATCCCGGTGGACGCAAAGTCATCACCTTTGCCAACATCCTGCAACACGACGTATTCCCCCTGCCACGCATCCTGCAACTGGCTTTGAAATACGGAGAGCAGGAGATGCGCCGTCCCGTAGAGATAGAGTTTGCCGCCACCATGAGCCGTGAGAAGGACAAAACCGGCACCTTCTACCTGCTGCAAATCCGCCCGATAGTCGACACCAAGGAGATGCTGGATGAAGACCTTACCGCCATTCCGGACGACCAGGTACTGCTCCGTTCCAACAACTCATTGGGACATGGCATCATGAACGAGATACATGACATTATCTATGTGAAGACAGACGACTATAGTGCCTCCCACAACCAGGAGATTGCCTGGGAGATAGAGAAGCTGAACCAGCAGTTCCTGGACGAAGGCCGCAACTATGTCCTTGTAGGTCCCGGACGCTGGGGTAGCAGTGACACCTGGCTCGGCATCCCCGTGAAGTGGCCGCACATCAGCGCTGCCCGCGTGATAGTGGAAGCCGGACTGACCAACTACCGGGTAGACCCCAGCCAGGGAACCCACTTCTTCCAGAACCTGACCTCCTTTGGAGTGGGATACTTTACCATCAACGCCTTTATGAATGACGGCGTATACAACCAGGAATTCCTGAATGCACAGCCTGCCGTACACGAGACGAAGTACCTGCGGCATGTACATTTCCGCCAGCCAATGGTGGTAAAGATGGATGGCAAGAAGAAACTGGGAGTGGTGCTGATGCCCGAAGAATAAATCAGTCTGTCAGCCGGTGCAGCACAATCATCACCACCTCTGCGGGGGCAAACATGCGGATGGCCTTCTGCGAAGTGCCGATGCCGTTGGTGACAATCATCGGGATATTTTTTGAGTTGTACTTCAGCCCGGAGAGGAACCGCTGCCCGTAGTGCGAGGGGACTATCGGTGCATAAAGCCCGAACAGCGTCACCTGCCCGCCATGCGTGTGTCCGGCCAGGATGAGGTCGGAGTTTGTCACCGGGACGTCCTCGGCATAGTCCGGCGTATGCGTCAGCAGGATTACGAAATCGTCGGGCGAAAGGCCGAGTGTGGGCGATATGCCGTTCTTGCCCAAGTCGAAAGGATTGCGCACGCCCGCCACAAGAATCCGCCCGCCGCCACGCCGCAGGGTGTCCACCTTATGCTCCAGCAGATGCATGCCATAATGCCTCATTTCACGCACGATGTCGTCATAGCAAGCCTCGTAGTCATTGTTGCCAAGCACGGCATAGGTACCCAACGGCGTCTTCACTTGCGCCAGGGCAGCCATGACGGGCGGCACGTACTGGCAGCCTTCGTGAAAGTCGCCGCCAATCAGTAGCACGTCGGCTTTCTGGTCTATGAGCAAGCGGACCAGGTCCTTCAATCCCTCCTCCTTCAGCAGGCTTTTGTAGTGCAGGTCGGAGACAAAGGCGATGCGGAAGCCCTCGAAGGCGGCAGGCACGTCGCGATGCGTGAAGTCGTACGTCTTAATGCGGCTGACGCCCTTATAGGCCGAGCCTACGTGGGTGGTTTTCGATGTGATTCTTGTACCTCGCTGCACAATTACCTTTTGTACCGGTGCCGTTTTCTTTATCTGCTGTTTCTTTACCCTGCCCTTCGCCGGCTGGCGGCGGACATTACGCAAATCAGACTGGTCAAAGGTGAACATCGGCGAAAGGCGGGCAGGCAACCCGATAGTATCGCCAAGCTGCGCGCTGTCTGCCTGCATGATTGGCTGCGGCAACGACACGGTAATCACCCGCTTGGAACGGCAGGAAGACAAGAGCAGCAGAGAAAGAATGGATATGTAGACTAACTTCTTCATCATAAGTGGGTGCAAATATAGGGATTTTCAGTATTTTTGCTGGCAGATGCCGAACTAAATTGGAACTACGATGAACGAGATTAAACAGAATTCACCCTACGCATGGTTTCTCGCCGCCCGCCCCAAGACGTTGACGGGAGCCATCATCCCGGTATTGCTGGGCAGTGCCCTTGCCTTCAGCGACGGACAGTTCAAGACCGCACCCGCCCTGCTGTGCGCCCTCTTTGCCTGCGGCATGCAGATTGCCGCCAACTTTATCAACGACCTCTTCGACTTCCAGAAAGGGACCGACCGTCGGGAAGACCGGCTGGGGCCGCAGCGCGCCTGCGCCGAAGGTTGGATTACGCCGGCAGCCATGAAAACCGGCATCGGCATCGCACTGACACTGTCGTGCCTGGCAGGGCTGGCAGTGCTGTTCACCGTCTGGGGGCAGCTGCCCCACGGAGGCTGGGAACTGGTGGTGCTGGGCGTGGTGTGCATACTGTTTGCTTTCCTCTATACCACGCTGCTCTCCTATCGGGGCTGGGGCGACGTACTGGTGCTGGTGTTCTTCGGCTTCGTGCCCGTATGCGGCACCTACTACGTGCAGGCCTATACGCTGAATATGGATGTGGTGGTGCTGTCGCTCGTCAGTGGCCTCGCCATAGACACCTTGCTGATGGTGAACAACTATCGCGACCGCGAGCAGGATGCCGTGAGCGGCAAGTGTACGCTGGTGGTACGCTACGGCAAGAAGTTCGGTGAGAATATGTATCTGGCACTGGGCATCGCCGCCGTGCTGCTCTGCTTCTGGTTTGTCTACACGGGCAAGCTGACTCCACTGGAATTTATCTGGGCTCCCTGCGTCTATCTCTATATGCACGCACTGACGTGGCGTAAAATGATACAGATAGGTAGCGGTAAAAAGCTGAACAGCATACTGGGCGAGACGTCGCGCAATATGCTGTTCTTAGGATTACTGTTAGCGGTAGCGCTGAATTGAGAGGTTAGAGGTTAAGGATTAGCGGTTAGACCCTAATCCCTAAACCTTAACCTCTACCTCCATACATCTGTTCGTAATACTTCTGATAATCACCGCTGGTCACTTCTTCCACCCACGGCTGGTTGTTCAGGTACCATTCAATGGTCTTGACGATGCCGACCTCGAACTTCGTCTCCGGATACCAGCCCAGGGCATTGGTAATCTTTGTGGGGTCGATGGCATAACGCTGGTCGTGACCTAGGCGGTCTTTGACGAAGGTGATAAGGTCTTCGTTTATCCAGCTGATGTCAATCGTGCCGTCGGCGGCTTTTACTTGTTTCTTCAGCACTGCACGGTAACGGGGTTCTTCCTCCATCAAGCGGCGGACGGTGGCAATAGTCAGCTTCACGATTTCAAGATTGGTCTTTTCGTTGTGACCGCCTACGTTGTAGACTTCGCCTTCCACACCCTCGCGGACAACCAGGTCGATAGCTTTGCAGTGGTCTTCCACGTAGAGCCAGTCACGCACGTTGCTGCCGTCGCCATAGACGGGGAGGTTCTTGCCTTCGAGAATATTCTTGATGATAAGCGGAATCAGCTTTTCGGGGAAGTGATAAGGACCGTAGTTGTTGGAACAGCGGGTGATAGTGACGGGCATCTTATAGGTGTCGTGATAGGCCATCACTACCATATCGGCACTCGTCTTGCTGGCGCTGTAAGGGCTGTGCGGGCAGAGCGGGGTTTGCTCTGTGAAGTAGCCTTCGGCACCAAGTGAGCCGTAAACTTCGTCGGTAGACACTTGATGGTAACGAACGCCTTTGCGCCAAGTGGGATAACCGGACTCGTCCTTACCCGTGACCCAGGCACGGCGGGCGGCATCGAGCAAGTTTTGTGTACCCAGGATGTTGGTCATCAGGAAAAGCTGGGGATTCTCTATGCTACGGTCTACGTGGCTCTCGGCAGCAAAATTCACTACGTAATCGAATTTATACTTGGCAAACAGTTCGTCGGCAAGCACGCGGTCGCAGATGTCACCTTTTACAAAAAAGCAACGTTCATCGTCAATGTCATTGGCAATGGTGCCCAGATTGCCTGCGTAGGTCAAGGCATCCAGTATCACCACTTTAATATCATTATGTTTTGCCAGGATATATTTAATATAGTTGGCGCCGATAAAACCGGCGGCACCGGTTACGAGATAAGTCTTCATGAGAATTAAAAATTATAAATTAAAAATTAAAGTCAGCGGGCCTTTATAGGAGAACTATTCTCCTTCTCTTTTTGGGGAACAAAGAGTTCATCGCTTCGATTCAGCCAGTTCCATCAGGTATTTGCCATATTCGGTCTTGCCAAGCTGTTCACCCAAGCGATACAGCTGGTCTACATCTATCCAGCCCTTGCGCCAGGCAATCTCTTCGATACAGCTCACGCGGAAGCCTTGACGGTTCTGGATGGTGGCGACAAAATTGCTGGCTTCCAGCAGGCTGTCGCAATTGCCGGTGTCGAGCCAGGCAAAGCCACGGCCGAAGAGCTCCACTTTCAGCGTGCCCTCGTCCAGATAGAGACGGTTGAGGTCGGTAATTTCGTATTCGCCGCGAGCAGAGGGCTTCAAGGAGGCGGCTTTCTCTGTCACGGTGGAGTCGTAGAAGTACAGTCCGGGGACGGCATAGTTGCTTTTAGGATTGGCAGGCTTTTCTTCCAGCGAGACGGCTTTGCCGTTGGCATCAAACTCCACTACACCGTAGGCACGGGGGTCCTTGACGTAATAACCAAAGATGCAGGCACCCTTGTCTATGGAAGCGGCACGCTTCAGCATGGCGGAGAAGCCTTGACCGTAGAACATGTTGTCGCCCAGAATAAGGCAGCCCGGTCCACCGTCCAAGAACTCTGCACCCAGCACAAAGGCTTGTGCCAGTCCGTTGGGATTCTCTTGTATCTTATAGGAAAAGGACATACCGAGTTCTTCACCGGTTCCCAGCAGCTCGCGGAACATGGGTAAGTCACGTGGAGTAGAGATAATAAGCACTTCGCGAATTCCCGCCAACATCAGTGTAGAGAGCGGGTAGTATATCATCGGCTTGTCGTAGACGGGCATTATCTGCTTGGAGATAGCCTTGGACAACGGATAGAGACGAGTGGCACTGCCACCTGCAAGAATAATTCCTTTCATATTTCAGTTCTTTTTCGGTGATACTTCAAAATGGAGAATAAAATAAGAAGGAGGACGATGCCCCACGGCTCTACTTGCTATTCGGGTACAAAGATAATGGAAAAATTCGATTAAGTGAAGGCTTGGTTTCATCTTTTTACTTCATTGCTTTGCTTACTCCGGTACATTGTTTTGCTTACTTCAGTGCGTAACGGCCGTCACCCCTTGATGAAACGGTCTTCACCTCAGCGTGTAACGACCTTTACCAAATAGTGTAACGGCCTTTACCCAATAGCGTAACGACCTTTACATTAGCATGTAACGGCTTTTACACTACAGCGCAAGCAATCGGTAAATACAATCCATTGAAAATAAACAAACTACATCATCGGTCAGCAAGTTCTATCACCTCCAAATCTTTAAACGTTCCCCCATCAACCGCAAAGCGTACCATCGTACGCACCTTATGGAAACCTTGAATGCCCGCAGCGCCCGGATTGATGTGGAGTACATCCAACGTCTTGTCATACTTCACCTTCAGTATATGCGAGTGCCCGCTGATGAACAGCTTTGGGGGACGCACCAGAATGCTGCCCTTGATGGAAGGGTCGTAGTTGCCGGGATAACCGCCGATATGCTTCATCAGCACCTCCGCCCCATCCACCGTGAAACGGAGAATCTGCGGATAGAGCTGCCGTATCTCCTGCCCGTCAATATTGCCATACACGGCACGGAAGGGACGGAAAGCCGCCAGCTTCTGTGCCACTTCCAGCGAACCGATGTCACCGGCATGCCATATTTCGTCACAGCCCTCAAAATATTGCAGGTACTTTTCATCCCAGTAGCCATGCGTATCCGATAATAAACCAACTTTTGTCATCTTTCCTTTGTTTATTAAGACAAAGGTAATTATATTTGGGAAGAATACAATGTGGTAATGTGCTAATATGCCACATTAACACCTTAACACCATGGACAACAGATATTTCAAACGTGACATCAGCTGGCTTTCCTTCAACTACCGCGTACTGCTGGAAGCGGAAGACGAGACATTGCCGCTATACGAACGCATCAACTTTATTTCTATATACTCTTCCAATCTGGAAGAATTCTACAAGATACGCGTAGCCGACCATAAGGCCATAGCCACCGGAGCCTCGCAAAGCGATGAAGAGACTATGCAGTCTGCCGCCGAACTGGTAGATGAAATCAACCAAGAAGTCAATCGCCAACTGGAGGAACGTATCCGCATCTACGAACAGAAGATACTGCCCGCCCTGCGGAAACATCACATCATATTTTATCAAAGCCGCAACGTAGAACCGTTTCACCGCGACTTTGTGCGCAGCTTCTTCCGCGAAGAGATATTCCCCTATCTGGCCCCGGTGCCCGTAAGCAAGGACAAGGTGATTTCATTCCTGCGCGACAACCGTCTCTATCTAGCCGTACGGCTTCATCTGAAAGGAGCTCCCGCCAGTTCTCCAAACCGCATCCAGTATTTCGTGATGAAACTGCCGTACAGCAAAGTGCCGCGCTTCATCCAGCTGCCCAAGGTGGGGAAAGACTATTATCTGATGTTCATTGAAGACATCATCAAGGCCAATCTGGATACCATCTTCCCCGGTTATGAAGTGGACAGCAGTTATTGCATCAAGATTTCACGCGATGCGGATATTCTGATAGACGATGCCGCCAATACCTCCGAAATCATCGAGCAGGTGAAGAAGAAGGTAAAGAAACGCAAGATAGGCGCCGTGTGCCGTTTTGTATACGACCGCGCCATGCCCCAGGACTTCCTCGACTTTCTGGTAGATGCCTACCGCATAGACCGCCGGGAGCTGGTGCCGGGAGACAAGCACCTCAACATGGAGGATTTGCGGCATCTGCCTAATCCCAACCAAAGCGTACGTCCCATCAAGAAACCCCAGCCCATGAAGCTGACCTGCCTGGACGAACGCGAATCCATCTTCCGCTATGTGGAGAAGAAGGACCTGCTGCTGCATTATCCCTACCACTCCTTCGACCACTTCATCCATTTTCTATATGAAGCCGTCCACGAACCCACCGTGCGTGAAATCATGGTGACCCAGTATCGCGTGGCAGAGAACTCCACCGTCATCAACACCCTAATAGCCGCCGCACAGAACGGAAAGAAAGTCACCGTCTTTGTGGAACTGAAAGCCCGCTTCGACGAAGAAAACAACCTCGCCACCGCCGAGATGATGAAAGCCGCCGGCATCAACATCATTTTCAGCATACCAGGACTAAAGGTACATGCCAAAGTAGCCCTCGTGCTACGCCGCGACAAGGAAGGGCGCAAACTGACAAGCTACGCCTACATCAGCACCGGCAACTTCAACGAAAAGACCGCCACCCTCTATGCGGACAGCGGACTATTCACCTGCAACCCGGTGATTGTAAACGACCTGCACAACTTGTTCCGTACTCTGCAGGGAAAGGAAAATCCAGTGTTCCACCGCCTGCTTGTGGCCCGCTTCAACCTGATTCCTGAACTGAACCGCCTCATCAATCACGAAATAGAACTGACCCGGCAAGGCAAGCAAGGACGGATTATCCTAAAAATGAATGCCCTGCAAGACCCCGCCATGATAGACCGCCTCTACGAAGCCTCGCAAGCCGGTGTAGAGATAGACCTCATTGTCCGCGGCATCTGCTGCCTCATCCCCGGGCAGGAGTACAGCCACAACATCCGCGTGACACGCATCGTGGATACCTTTCTGGAACATGCCCGTGTGTGGTACTTCGGCAACGGCGGCGCACCCAAGCTCTTCCTCGGCTCGCCGGACTGGATGCGGCGTAACTTGTACCGCCGTATCGAAGCCGTCACCCCCATTCTGGACCCGGACTTGAAGCAAGAGCTCATCGATATGCTATCCATACAACTGTCGGACAAACGGAAAGCCTGCTTTGTGGACGACCGGTTGCGAAACCGCTGGAAGTCGTCGCGACCGCAAAAGGAGAAGGTACGGTCGCAATATAGCTTTTACGAATACTTGAGAGAGAAAATATAAACAACTCTGCCCCAATATACCTCCGGCTCAACTGTCTTTTATAGGACACAGACGTACGGCAGTTCCTCCACTACGTGCTTGCCGAATGGTGAGGGTATCACTATAAGTCACTTCGCGCTCTTCTATAAGTATAGCAGCAGGACATGTCTCATAATCGGCCTCAGGAGCATCACGATAAATAGTAGCCAGATATCTTTTATCTGTATCGAGAAAAGACAGACTGATATTAGCCGTTCGTTCCTCATCTCCCGTGATACTGCCTATATACCAGTATCCCTCTCCTTTATCACAACGGGCAATAGTAACATAACTGCCAATGCATGCTTCCGGCACCACTGTTCTGCTCCAATCTGTAGGACAAGATACTATAAAATTAAAAGGTTCCGGATTAGCCTCGTAATTCTCTATTTCATCCGAAGCCATTTGTAACGGTGAATAGAGCACCACAAACAGCGCCAATTGTTTGGCCAGTGTGGTATGTACACGTGTCTGTGGCATTACATCGTTAACAAACCGAAACGTCACCGGTGTAAAGTCCATCGGGCCTGCCAACCCACGAGTGAAAGGCAATATTACGGTATGAGAGGGAGGATTTCCACCATCTACATCCCAAGCGTCCCATTCTTGTCCACGTACTCCCTCTTGTGTCATCAGATTAGGAAAAGTACGCTGCAAACCTGTAGGAATCACCGGTTCATGATTATCAATACAGATACGGTGACGGGCAGCAGCCTCTATTACCTTGCGATAATGAAGTACACCAAACTGACTGCTATGATATTCTTTCCCATCAAGCAAATCGCCCACATAACCCGTTTTTACTTGATGCACACCATATTTCTCATAGAACTTGAAACCATCTTCCATCTGATTTTCATAATTGGAAACATTACCGCCAGTTTCATGATGTCCTATCAAAGCTACTCCTTTGCTACGCCCATAATCAGTAATACGTTGTATATCAAAATCGGTATAAGGTTTTGTGAAACTAAACTTCCAAGTAGCCCAGTCTTCATTCCACCCTTCCACCAGTACACCTCCCAGGTTATTGGCAGCAGCAAAATCGATGTGACGCATTGTATTCTCTGTTGTGGCCCCATGATGGGGACCGGCATGCCAGGTGTTATGCTTCATGTGATAAGTCCACCAAATTCCAATATAGCGCATAGGTTGTATCCAGGAAGTATCGGTTATACGACAAGGTTCATTAAGATTTAACATGAGACGGGAAAGAAGCAAATCACCGGCAGATTCAGCCACTATCATTGTACGCCAAGGAGATACACGGGTATCGGTAACACGTACTTTCTCACCTGTACTCCAAGGTGTAAGAGCCGCACGTAATGTAACCGTTTTATTATCTTCAACTTGTTCAACCGGCTTCAAGTTCATGGCAGCATAATCTGTAAGATTTGCTTCATGAATAGCCAAATAAAGGCTATCTGTTGTCTCAATCGTCACCGGAGTGCTTACCCATCCCATCTTACTAAGAGTTTTTTTCTCAAATAAGGCCTCGTAAAAACGAACTCCTTTCACTGGAATACTCCAAGCATCATAATCTGCAGGAAAAACGAATTCAGTCACTTCGTCATCAATAAGAAACTCTTGTAGCTGTTGCTGGCGCGGGAACTCATACCGGAATCCCATCCCATCATCAAAAAGACGAAAAATAATATTCAGTTCCCGCTCCAACGATGTTTCTTCCTTGAGGCATACCCTCAATTCATTATAATGATTTACAATTTCAGCCTCTTCCCCCCATACTGGTTGCCACACATCATTATGCGAATCATGCTTAACCTCTTTTAGAACGAAACCAGTCAAAAGATCTGGCGCATCCTTCAAAACCAATCCCAGACGTGAAGGAAGTAAAATATTCTTCCCCGCATGTCTTAAACAATATCGGGGAGCACCTTCTTCATCAAGTGTAAACTCTAAAGAAAGTTTTCCATTTGGAGAGGTCAACTTGATATGTTCCTGCTGGCATGAAATCATCCATAGGCCTAAACATAAAGCAAGTATAATCTGTAGCGTTTTTTTTAGTTTCATAGTCATTACCGAATTTAATTTTATATATCCAATTCTTATTTTATAAGTCTACTGATAAACAGTCCCTTTCCTTCCTCAGCCGGAATAACACAGAAGTTTACGAAACCACAGACAGACTCCGGTTCAAGCAACGTGGCAACCAAATTTCCTAAAGGTTGTGCCAAAGGTACCAACCAACTACCTATTGGAAGTTCTACATTATCTTCATAGACATCCGTTTCTACATTTACCGGATGAATCCCCTCCCATTCCTTCTCTGCACGATACAGACGGGTTACTTTGTAACGCTCAACTTTTGCTTTTTGTACACGGGTAACTTGCTCAATGTGTACACCCAACGCTCGAAGCTTACATACTGCTTCTGTACAGGGAGCATCGAGCAGATAAGCCTTAGGGCGAGTACGCATCAATTGAGGTGTTGCCTGCATGGCATCAAGGGTTGGCAGTTCAGTCTTAAACAGTTCATTGGCCTTATAATCGATAAAAGAGACTACATGACGTACAGTATCCGAAGTGAAAGTAACATATATCGGTTCAGTAGCTTTCAAGGTGCGCTTCCTGGCTTGTTCTATCTTACGTTTAATTGAAGCACGATGTTGCGCAGCAGTAACCAACGTTTGCCGTGCCACCAAGAAACCGCACTCACTACGACGTGCAAAACACTCCGGTCCCAATCCAATACCTCTTATTTCGACAAAAAGCGATACAGCCCCCGTCAATGCTTGAAAAGTAGAACTGGACTGCGGACTTTTGGCACCTTTTACAAGAACAAGGGAACCATCTGCCACACGAGGAGTAAAGTAGAAACCGGAAGCATAACCGGCACTATTTAAAACGACCTCTGCCTCACGACGAAAAAGTTCTTCAGACAGCGTACGTAAAGCTAAAGGCGCATTAAGATGTCCTGTAGGTAAAAAAAGTACATCAGCAGCATTTGCTGTCGGCACTCCACGTAATAAGTTAAACTCACGACGTAAAGGTGTATATTCATGAATATCAAGAGCTACGTCCGGATTCCATTGCTGATAGGACTGCTTCAACAGCAAAGTGACAGTATCCTCTAATTTGCTCTGATCGCGATTCAAATCGTAACCATCGGCTGAACGACGTTGCTGAATGGCATAACCATCAACATTGGCTATAGGAACCAAAGCCACAGCTATATGATTCAGCAATTCACGTCCTTCTTTTTCACAAAGTAAGTAACGGACAAGCATGCATACAGCCTCAGCACCTGCCGGCTCGTTACCATGCAGTGCCGCTTGAATCCATACCCTTACCTTCTTCTTGTCGGGAGTACCCAAATAAAGTACCGGAATGGTACGTCCTTGTTTGGTAACACCAATATTCTCCATATATGCCAAACCCGGAGAACGTACAACCAATTGTTGTAAATAGTCCTTTATCTCATCAACCGATGCCAATCCGCTACCGTAAGGTTTACTTAGAGTAGGTGTCTCACGGTCAAATTTGGGGTCAGGATAGAAACTTGCAGTTACTCCGGCAGGTTGCTTCGACTGATTTCTATTCCATAACACAAGATTAGCTAATACCACTTCTTGTGCTATCCTCTGTAAATAAAGAGCCGTTTCAGACGGTAGACCTGCATAATAATCGCTGCTAAAAGGCTCACCAAAAAAAATTGCATAAAAGACACAAGCCGCCAAATAACTGCCTGCAGGACTAGGATGGCTGCCATCAGAATTATACAACTGCAAACTTGGACACTCTCTACGTACACGTCTCCATGCCTCACCCACAGGAGCACAATAAGCATCAAGGACATCAGCCATTTCCAAATAGTTTTCCGTAAGTTGCTGCTGCATTCCTTCATAAGTATCATTATTACGCCCCCATGTCATATAACAGACACTTTTTCCTTTTGGGGCATAAAGACGGCGTAAACTATCTAACTGCGCCGCAGGATGGAATACATTCTTCTTTACCCATTCCTTTTCACGAGTAGGTGCCTTGCTCTGTTCCTGCATCACCATATAATCCCATCCTCCTTCACGAATCGCCTCTAATGTTTGCGTATTGGCTGCATGCTGTCTCAAGTACCAACCAGGGTTAGCAACCTGGCGCACTGATATTTTTTTTCCACATGAGGATGCTAACGATTGGACTTGCCATGGCAAACGATTAAAAAAAGTATAGCTGTTACCTATAAAAAGTACCCGTAAAGAATCTGTCGTCAATAATGGCACAGCTTGTTTCCCCATAGGGACAGCCTCATGCCCGATGCCGCACTCTTCTATCTTGCGCCAATGGCATTCCCAACCACGGGATGCAGCCAACTGGTGAATATAAAGCCAGAAACTACGCCCACGCTCCATACGGTTTCGTCCTTGTCGTTCAGCTTCAGGAGTCTTGCGTAGAAAAGACTCACGTATCGTATCTCCCAAAGCCAGCTGTAGTATGATAGGTTTTGACAAGTATTTTTTTATCTGTTCAGATGAAATATAGGGGATACCAGCCGTACCATAAGGATATGTCTGGGCCAAATCAGGAAAAGTATACCAACCGGGAGAACTTATAATAGCTTTTTCCACATAAGGACTATCGTGAAAAAGCATGAAACGCTGTACGAATTGCCCACCAGCAGAATGACCATAAATCATATATCCTTTGCGCATGCTTCCCGTAAATTGACGCACATATTCAAATAGTTTATCAACCAACACTGGTGTAATTTTTTCGGGAGCATTAGCTACTGTATGGGCAGCATTCATCACCCCCACCTCCTGATAGTCTGCCAAAGGATAAGATTTCAAATCAAAGTGAGGTATAAAAAGCATAAAACCCTTTCTCTCCGCTTCTTCTTTCCAACCGTCCAAAAGATAACGATAGCCGCGGTCTCCTCCTTCAAAGACAAATACAATAGGCATTTGTTTAATATCCCCCTGGGAAGGTATATAATAATGTACATCTACCGGGCGATCGGCAAAAGGAGGGTATTGACTATAAGTGAAGAAATGTTCACCTCTTGGCCTTTCCAAAGTCTGTTTCGCTATTGCAGATAAACAAATACAGAGGAATCCAATATAAAATATAATCAGCTTCTTCATAATTCGTACCTTCCCTTCTTTACTATTGTACCATCTTGCATTACAAATTTACCACGGGCAATGACATCTGTAAGCTGCAAATCTTCCGCCAAAAAACACAAGTCTGCATCTGCTCCTTGTGCCACAATACCTTTAGCTCGTAATTTCAGATTACGAGCCGGATTGGATGTTATCAATGTAATCGCCTGTTCCAATGGTACCCCCTCCTCATTGACTAATGCAACTACCTCCTTGAAATTTAAATTCAAAGGAGCAGGACGATAAGTTATTTCTCCAGTTTCAGGATTCACTCTGCGTACGCCACCATGGCCATCACTAGAAAAAGTAATGCGATCAAGGGGGACACCAGCTCGCAATGCACGTATCACACAACGATGGGGAGTATCAAACTTTGAGCCACCAGTCGAAAAATCAATCATTCCACCTAATTTACCAAATTCTACAGCCTGCATAAAAAGAGCTTCAGTACGTATCAGATGAGTAGGAGACAGATAAGATATCAGTGTAGGATAGTGACGAGCAATATTGAGTAAGGGCTCAATACCTTCCGGAAGTGCTCCCAAATGAATGTGGAGAATTCCTCCTTTACCAGATGTAAATCCCCCTAAACGTACCTGATGTATAATACGTAATATCTCTTGCTCTGTCGGAAACGGACTACGGTCATCACTCATCGCCAGCTTACAGCCAATAACTTTATCTATGAAGATAAGATCGTCAGCCACACTATTCATCAATGTTTTGGTAGGCAATCCGTAATAACTTGTCAGCATATAAGCCGACAATCCGTCATCGTCAATAGCTTTGGCCTTGGCATAAAGCGTAGTAAGTTCTTTGGCAAATCCATCAGTACCAAGCATACCCAATACAGTAGTAGTACCACATGCCACCAGTTCGCTCATAGTCACCTCGGGGACTAATGAGGCATAACCTTGTTGCCCTCCTCCACCAGTAATATGTACATGCTGATCTATAAATCCCGGAGTAACAATTTTACCTTGCACGTCAATAGTATGGCAAAATGATTCATTCAGTTCAATTGTCTTTGAAATATGCGCAATCTTTTCTCCGCATAGCAAAATGTCTGTTTTACCAAGATAGGCAGGAGCATATAAATTTGCATTCTTTATCAATGTAAACATAGCTGTCGATTAATTTTAGAAAGTGATAAGATGATAAAGTATCAAGAAAACAATTCCTCCTATTAAAGGAAATGTATTACGCCTTGCCAACTCCACTGATGACACACCGGCTACCCCGGCAATGGCAACAATGACTCCGGCAATAGGAGATGCGGCACGTCCCATGCTTGCCGCCAACTGCAAAGGAAGTATCAATGAAAAAACCGGCAAACCAAGCTGAGTGGCTATACCCGGCAATAAAGGACCAAATGAAAAAAAGGCTGCATTGCCACTTCCCATCAGCATGGCAGCTCCAAAAATAATGAGAGTAAAGATTGCGGCAATAGCTAATCCCGAAAGTCCGATATGAGAGGAATAACCCACCAATGAATCAATAAATCCCAAACCAATCAGTCCTTTAGAGAAAACTTCTGAAGCTACAATCAATGTTACAACTGAAGTAAACACATTTCCCATGCCTTTCCAAAAACTTGCAAAAACGTTAAAAGTAGTACGCACACTACGAGTATGAAACAACACAAATACCAATGATAAGAACAGAGAAAAAAGCATAGCAGTAGTGGTACCCAATGTTACAGTAGACTGAAACAGTCCCACAAAAGGTGAAAAGAAAATGAGAAGAGCCAAAGGTAATACCGGGAGTAGCGCAAAAGCCAATGGAACATCCGGTTTTTCTACTAATGAGGTTGCAGTCACATTTGACACCTGCAATATGCCATCCTGCTGTTTCTTTGCATCTTTTTTATCAAAATAACGGTTATTGAAATAGAAGAGTACCATTACAACCAAGGAAGTAGGAATTACTAAAGGAAGTTGATGAGTGATGAAATATTCCACATTGGATTGTCCTATCAATTCGGCAGCCATAGCAGTATTTGCCGACCCCGGTCCCTGATCAAATAGAGTAGCAGCGGCAATGACTGACAATGCTGTAAGTTGGCTTACTCCCAAACTAATTAAAACAGGATAAACCGAAGCCACAAGCAACAATCCTAATCCGGCAGCTGAAGGAGTAGTAATAAAAAGTAATTGCCCAATAGGAATAACTATAGTAGCCGCCAAATAAGGATAACGTCGAAAAAGACCTAATGGCTTCATGGAAATATAGACCAATGCATTAGTAGCCTTTATGTTATTCATGAAAGCTACATAACCGCCAATTGTCATTATCATAAACCCTGCACGCGCCAAATTAGAAAGAAAAACTTCCTCTATCATCCTTACCAAATCAAACACCACCATTCCCGTAGCTTTACTAGGTACTACCGAATGCACTTGCATGAAAAAAGCAGCTGTAAGCATTAATAAACCGGAAAGCATCAAAAGACCTTGAGGATTGAGCTTACGATAAAGACCTACCGCTGTAATCCCTACCATAAGAAGACTAAAAATGAAAGCCAATTCGGACATGATGTATCAAGATATTAAGTTTTTGTTTTCTTTTGAATATATGAATCTAAATCAGATATAAACACCGATATATACAAAGCCGTTTATATGCGGTATTTATATCTGACTATTATCTATCAATACCCCGGATTATTTTCCAAAGGATTACCAGTATTGGCATCAATGAATGATTGCGGCAGCGGGAAAAGGACAGGAGTTTCATATTCATCCATACCACGTCCTGCAATACCAGCTATCTCATTGAGTTCACGCATGCGACGTTTGAAATAGTTATTGGTATCACGTTCGTCACCACCATTTTCTTGGCAAACACGTACCAATGTATGACGACGTTCTTCCTCCGTAAGCAGTTCACGGCTGCGTTCATCAAGAATGAAATCCATACCACCGATTCTAAGATCATCTTCAGTAATACTTACAGCATTGGAACGATTACGTACTTTATTTATCCATTTAATGGCCTCACCTACTTGATTACTCTTGTAAAGAGCCTCTGCATAAAGTAAATATGTATCTGCCAAACGTAAATAAACAATGTCCGCATAGTGTCCATCATTAGCTGCATTAGCCAAAATAGGTGGAGTATAATCCCATTTACGAGTAGTAGGCCAATCATATTTTTTAATGGAAGTAGAAGTTAGCATGGCTGCATTAACCGTAGTATCAATAAGTGCAGTACCACCTAAATCAAATACCTTGGTTACATTGCCGGCAGCATCTACATCATTAATACTCCATACGATAGCATTGGCAGATACACGGTCATCTTGTTCTCCCATTCCTTTATAATTGTACAAACGAAGTGCTCCTCTGGAAGGAACTACACGTCCGGCTCCCTTACCACCATTAGCTTGCCAAAAGACTTGTGCAAATGAACCTTCACCACCGTTATTGATATAGTCCGGATTATGCTGGTTTGTCTTTTTACAATCGCCATCATTAGCATAATAGTTCTTATAAGTTGTAGTCATATAGACATTTGCAGTACCATAGGCACTATTCTCCTCTTCTGTGTTAATGAAAGCCAGTAGCACCTCCGTATTTCCATCAGCATACATAGGAGTATAAAATACGTCAATAAAAGGACATCCATCATTGGAAGCATTACTACCAAAGCGTTGATTTATAAGGGAATATTCTCCACTTTCCACTAATGGTTTCAGTACTGAAACTGCTTTTTCAGCATTACCTTCTGCCAAATAAAGTTCACCCAAATAGTGACGTGCTACAGCACCAGAGACTTTACTATTATTAGAAGTACGCAAAGGAAGGTTATCGACTGCAAACTGGAAATCTTCTGCCATCACTTCGCGAATACTACTCAAGGAAGCACGGTCCCAATCATCACGATAATTCAATCCTGTAATTTCTTGTGTTGAAAGGGGCACTGCACCAAATGAATAGGTAAGGTGACGGTAAGCCCAAGCACGGAAGAAGCGAGCTTCGGCCAACACCTCATTTTTACGATTTTCAGCATCAGCACCACTTCCCCAGTTAATGCCATCATTGTCAGCTCTTGAGATAACCATATTGGCAGTGTTGATGATACGATATCCCCACTGGAAAATATTATTCCAAATAGCAAGATCAGTGTAAGTTATCTCTTTGGGATTGTAGAGGAACTTCATTTCCGCATGACTATTATTGGCCCATGAATTATCTACCCCTCCACCCCAGGCAGAATGCAGACAGAGCGCAATACTTCCTCCCATTGCATCAGCACGGCGATACTCTGCACGCATAAGACCATAAAGAGGCGTTATCATCGATTTAAATCCATTGTAATCTACAAGTAAATTTTCAGGATAAAGTGCATCACGAGGATCTTCCTTAAGAAACTTATCCTCATTACAGCCGCCCATAGTGAGCAATAATACTGTAAACACTAAGACATTGAAATATGTTATTTTTTTCATATGTGCAATTTCATTTTAGCTTTTTATGATATATTACTCTCATCAAATATCTAACTTTAGTCCAAAAGTGAACGAACGTACTGGAGGAGCAGCCAATTGATCATTGAGAAATTCCGGATCCATACCTGTCCAGCCAGTTATTGTAGCCAAATTCTTAATGTTCATGTAAAGATTGAGCCGTTTGATGAAAGTACGACGCAACCATTGTTGTGGGAAATTATAACCCAATGTAACGTCGGAAATACGTAAGAAATCTGTCTTTTCATAGAAACTGGCTCCCTCTGGATTCACATCACTATTCAAACTATTTTTCGGATAGCTATTCGTAGGATTCTCTGGAGTCCAAAAATCCACCAAAAAACGGTTCTGGCGATATGAATTATGGCTTGTATCATACAAGGCATTCAGATGGGTTTGTCCTAACTGAGCCGTTAAGAACACACTCAGAGTGAAGTTTTTGTACTCAAAAGTGTTCATCAAACTCATATTTACTTTAGGAATAGCCGACCCTATAATAGTCTTATCAGCCGTTGTAATATCGTTACCATCTACATCAAGGTATTTCACATATCCAGGATACGAATTACGATAGTTAGGATCTTGCTGCCCTGTCGGGTTAGACGGATCAGCAATCTGCCATACACCGATAATTTTATAATCATAGTTCACATTGATAGGTTCACCAATAAACCACTTGGAAGCCACATCATCAACCGGCTTTCCATTAGCATCATACAAACCAACATCTACAATCTCCGAACGATAGTGTGAGAGGTTGAAAGAGGTGCTCCAGCGAAAACTCTTATGTGTAATGTTATTAGAAGTTATCTGGAATTCAAAACCACGATTACGGGTCTGTCCACGATTCTCAGTAATAGAGCCAGTACCATTAATGGTAGGAATAGAACGGGAAAGCAGCAAATCTTTGGTTTTAGACCAATAAATATCAAATGAACTCTGAATACGTCCATTCCAAAGTGCAATATCAAAGCCAGTATTAATAGATGTAGTAGTTTCCCAACCTAAACCGGGCGAAGCTAACTTCGACGGATAGAAACCAAACTGTGCAGTATGATCATCATTCAGATAATTGTAAGTTGAAAGATTAGGTAGTGTACTATAAGCACTGATAGCCTCATTGCCATTTTTACCCCATGACAAGCGATATTTCAGATTGCTAATGGTTTCACTTATAGGCTTGTCTTTAAAAAAAGATTCATTGGAAATATTCCATCCAATAGCGGCTGAAGGAAAAACGCCGAATTTAGAACTTTCACCAAAAGCGGAGTAACCATCACGACGAGCAGTAAGAGTTAACAAGTAACGATCATCATAAGTATAATTCAAACGCCCCATTTGTGAAATATGATTTTCTTTATAATAATTGGAATTACCAGACATTGTGGCAGCTTTAGAAATCTGGTAATAATACATCACATCATTGGGAAAATTCTTACCTTCCATTGTATTCTGTTCATATTCCTTGCTTTGAGCAGAATATAATCCTGTGAAAAATATACGATGTTTGCCAAATTCACGTTGATAAGAAATAATATTCTCCAAAATCCATTCTTCTGAATGCCAGTCATCAGTATTCAATACGCCATTAGCACTAGCTCCTTCGTAGGTATCCAAACCTTGATAATTCTTATAGGAGCTGTTTTGGTAAGTGAAGCCTGTATTCAATTTATAGCTCAGCCCTTTAATAAAGGGAAACTTTACCTCAAGCACATTATTAGTGATAACCTTTGCACGGATATCTTTTGTCTTATTATTAAGAGATCCCAACGGATTAATGCTGAAAGCTGAAGAGGAGTCCTCAGTAGCAGAAAGTGTAAGTGAACCATCCTCGTTATAAGCACGTCCCAACGGAACTTGTTTTATAGCCCGCCAAAAAGAAGCACTGCTACCACTACGATCGTAGCGACCTAACTGTGTAGTAGTAGAAAATTTCAACCAACTATTAAACTCCTGATCAAGATTGAAACGTATATTATAACGCTTGAACTCATTGCCTACCGCAGTTCCTTTCACATCCGTATAGTTCAATGAAATGAAATAGCTGGTTTTGTTAGCTCCACCACGGAAAGAAAGGTTATGCTGTTGTTTTATACCGGTCTGTGTTGCCAACTTCATCCAATCAGTACTCTGACCGGCAGCATACATAGCTAATTCAGTAGGAGTAAAGTTATCTAACCAAGGTTCAGGATTCTCTTCTGTAGGAGGAGTAGTATTGGTAGCCTTGAAAGCTTCAGATTTATACTTATAGAATTCTTTGCCATTCATCATACGAGGTAAATTGATAGGCTGGTCAATAGTAACATAAGTATCGTATGATACCGTCAATCTGTCTTTCTTACCGCGCTTAGAAGTAATAAGGATTACACCGTTAGAACCGCGAGCACCATAAATGGCTGCTGAAGAGGCATCCTTCAATACTTCTATACTCTCTACATCATTGGGATTGATTTCCGACCATGGACCATCAAAAGGTATTCCATCAAGAATAACAAGAGGTTTATTATCGGCCGTAATGGAGTTGTTACTACGAATACGTGTAGTAGTGGACGAACCTTCAGCATTACTACCCGTCACACTAATATTCAATCCTGGAACTGCTCCTTGCAAAGATTGAATCAAATTAGCTTGTGGGCGACTTTCAAGTACATCCGAGTTAACTGAAGCAACCGAACCTGTAAGATCACTTTTGCGCTGTACACCATAACCTACTACTACCACCTCATCCAGTGCCTGGTTATCTTCTTTCAGTACAATCTTTAACGATGATGCGTCTTTCACCTGCAATGTCTTGGATATATACCCAATGAAACTTATCTCCATTACCGCCCCCTTAGTCACTGAAGCGAGTTTAAAGTTTCCTTCTACATCGGTAATGGTGCCCGTACCCGTACCTTGTATCACTACATTGGCACCGATTATCGGTTCTCCTTGTTCATCTGTCACATTTCCGTTAATATTCCATGTCTGTGCATGAAGTGAGCTTGAAAGTGACAGCATCCACATAAGACAGACAAGCAAAATACCACTTGCGTCTCTCGATTTTTGTCTGGTTTTCATAAATTACATTTTTAAGTTAATAGGAACTTGTGTGTAAAAAATCTCGAGAGCAAAATTAGACAATGTAACAACCGATTATATTCACTGGTAGAGGATTTGGTAAATTCACAAAGTTATATATTGCTGATTATCTTTCAATTACAGACAGACTCAATAGATTTTCAGTAGTGATTTAAATTAAATCGGTAATCAAAAACATGTATATAGATAATTGCCATTCGATAGTATTAAGCTATTGAATGGCAATTATCTATATACATGTGGGTAAAAAATGAGAGAAACGCTCAGTCTTCAAATTACTTTTTACAAACCTCTTTCACAGCTCGAAGAAATTCCTCCTTACTGAGCGAAGATTTATTTAAAGTTATAGAACGATTATTATATACGGTTTGCAGTGAACAGTGCAAAAATTCTGCAATCTTCTCACTATCCGTTACCCCCATTCGTATCAAAGCATGAATACGAAGTTCTGTATTAAGCCGCCCAGACTTCACTTCAATATGTTCTTCGGGACGTAGCAAACTATTGAAGTGCTCTACAAAATCAGGGTATAAATGTAGAATAATGGAATCAAATTTCTCATAAAAATCCTTCATTTCATCGCTCATGGTAGAAGTAGAACTAATCATCTTCTTTAAATCTTCAAGTTGCCCAGCCTTTAATTTACGGTTTAACTTTTTACGATACTCCTCCATACGGCAAATATAGGATGAACAAAGTTTGAATACCTGACCAATATACTCCTCCTTAATATAATTTGTGTCACGTAGAACCAAATTGAGCTTTTGCAGTTCACTATTAAGACTCTTCAATCTACCATTGGCCACATGTAGCTCAACCAAAGCTTTCCTACGTCTTCTTGTTTGCCTTCTCAAAAAGAAAAGAGCTATCAGCAATACAATAGTGAGAAAACTAATAAATAAAAGGAATAGCTTTAGCTGCTTCTGTTGCATATGATCACGTTCAATGTAGCTTTGATGTATCCTTCTCTGCAACTTCTGCTGATGAAGCAGTCATACACGGCTCTTAAAAGTTATACCGATATCAGAACAATAAGTACTATAACGATAGGCTCGGTCCAACTGACCTTGTTCATATAAATAGGAAGCCAATGCATATAACGAACCAATATCACGATTCACAGCATATACATCAGCAATACCTGAGAGAATCATATTTTCCAGCCACTTGGTATGGTTGTGCTCTTTTTCATAAAGTAGAGCCAAGTTATAAGCTAAAATAGAATAATTACGACTATTAGGTAGAAGACGTTGTTTTTCCTTTTCCAACTCATCCCTAATGGCAATACGTTGTGCACCGGGAACATCTTGATATTTCCACACACGGCTATAAAGGTAGCGTGGTTCGTCAGGAGTGGCCGTCTGCAATACTGAATCTGAATATAACGCATAAAGTTGACCATAATGCTCATGTAATGCATCATCACCTAATGAATAGAGTTGCAACCGCGAGCAGAGAGTACGCATCTGACCATAATAACGCGAACGTAAGTAGCGAGGCATACTGGAAGAACAGAGTGAATGCATTACTTCAGAGGCTTGACTAAGCAAGCCATTAGCCGTATAAACAAAACCAATACCTAATAAAGATTCAATCTCACGATTCTTATCATGATATTGTCGTGCTAAATCAAGGCTTTGTGTAGTATACTTCATAGCCGAATCTGCATCATACACACGATATTCTTGATAAATAGCCTGATTAAGTTCATACTGTTTCTCAAATGCCTTAGATTGTCTTAGTGAATGCTTCAACGCCTCTATTCGCTCCTCTTTCTGCAAAATAAGTTTATCAGAATTATCTATCAGACTATCTAATTGAGTAAACAATGCCTCATTTGCCTTAGCAGCACTATCTGAGATATGCTGCTTGCATCCAGCACAAAAAAACAAATATAGTAAGAAGAATAGGTTTAAACAAAAATGGTTTTTCATATTTCTATATTCGTTGGTAGAATTCATTTATTTAATAAATGAATTAAAAAAGTTACATACATCTTTGATTTTTAATATCAAAGTTCTAATTACAATCAATTCTACACACAACTTGTATGCAATATTCGCAAGAATTCTCGACATCTGCAAACAATTAACTAGTAATTTGGCTGCTTAACATAGAAATAACCAAATACGAAACACAAAAGCATCCACTCTTCTATTATACTTATATTGTTACTCTTAAATGCTTAACATTAATGATTATTAGGAGAATAAGAGCAATCGCTCTTAACACAATACCATTCTATTCCAAAACATTTGTAACATTTCTGTAACATGTATGACATTTCCCTGCAACACCAAACTCTTTCCTTTGCAGCCGGAAATAAAATACATGTCTATGGAAACAATTTATCTGGGTATCGTCATCTTTCTGTTCGTACTCGCGATTTTCGACCTCGTGGTAGGTGTCAGTAATGATGCGGTCAATTTTCTTCAGTCGGCTGTCGGAGCAAAGGCAGCATCTTTCAAAACCATACTGTTCATTGCAGGCATTGGCGTCTTCATCGGTGCGGCACTCAGCAATGGCATGATGGACATTGCACGACACGGCATCTATCAACCGGAGCACTTCTACTTTGCCGAAATCATGTGCATTCTGCTTGCCGTCATGTTGACGGACGTCGTGCTATTAGATGTCTTCAACACTATGGGAATGCCTACCTCCACCACTGTATCCATGGTGTTCGAGCTGCTGGGAGGTACGTTCGCACTGGCGCTCATCAAGGTCTATAACAGCGATACATTGGGACTGGGCGACCTCATCAATACAGACAAGGCGCTGTCTGTCATCATGGCCATTTTTGTATCCGTAGCCATTGCCTTCTTCTTCGGTATGCTGGTACAGTGGCTGGCACGTATCGTGTTCACCTTCAACTACAAGAAGAACATGAAATACAGCATCGCGCTGTTCGGTGGTATAGCTGCCACCAGCATCATCTACTTCATGCTGATAAAGGGGCTGAAAGACAGTTCATTCATGACTCCTGAAAATAAGCAATGGATACACGACAATACCGCATTGCTGATAACCGGTTTCTTTGTATTCTTCACCATACTGATGCAGATACTGCATTGGTGCAAGATAAACGTCTTCAAAGTAGTGGTTCTGATGGGTACTTTCGCCCTCGCCCTCGCCTTTGCCGGCAATGACTTGGTGAACTTTATCGGTGTTCCCCTCGCAGGATATTCCTCATTTATTGACTATACAGCCAATGGTACGGCCGCCGGCCCCGACGGATTCCTGATGTCCTCACTCCTCGGTGCAGCCAAAACCCCGTGGTATTTCCTTATCGGTGCAGGCGCTATCATGGTCTATGCACTCTGCACATCCAAGAAAGCCCACAACGTCATCAAAACTTCCGTGGACCTTGCCCGTCAGGATGACGGTGAAGAGAACTTCGGAAGTACCCCGATAGCCCGCACGCTGGTACGCTTCAGCATGACCCTGGCTAACGGAATATCCAAAACAATGCCCGAAAGCAGCAAGCGGTGGATGAATACACGCTTCCAGAAGGATGAAGCCATCATAGCCGACGGCGCCGCTTTTGACTTGGTTCGCGCTTCCGTCAATCTCGTATTGGCTGGTCTGCTCATCGCCTTGGGAACTTCCTTGAAACTCCCCCTTTCCACCACTTATGTCACCTTTATGGTAGCCATGGGTACATCGCTTGCCGACCGTGCCTGGGGACGTGATTCGGCGGTATTCCGCATTACGGGTGTGCTCAGCGTTATCGGCGGTTGGTTCATCACTGCCGGAGCAGCGTTCACCATCTGTTTTTTCGTGGCATTAATTATCCATTTCGGCGGTACGGTTGCCATCCTGGCACTGATTGGTCTGGCAGTCTTCATGCTGATTCGTAGCCAAGTGATGTACAAGAAGCGCAAAGAGAAAGAAAAAGGCAACGAGACCCTAAAACAGTTGATGAAGAGCACGGACAACAGCGAAGTCATCGAATTACTCCGCAAGCATACCCGTGAAGAACTGCTGAAGATTATGGAATTCACAGAAGAGAATTTTGAACGTACCGTCACTTCCTTCCTACACGAGAATCTACGCGGACTGCGTCGTGCCATGGGCTCAGTAAAATTCGAAAAACAACTCATCAAGCAGATGAAGCGTACCGGAACACTTGCCATGTGCCGCCTCGACAACAATACCGTACTGGAAAAAGGACTCTATTACTATCAAGGCAACGACTTTGCCAGCGAACTGGTGTACAGCGTAGGCCGTCTTTGCGAACCTTGCTTGGAGCACATAGACAATAACTTCAATCCGCTGGATGCCATTCAGAAAGGAGAATTTACAGACGTAGCCGAAGACATCTGCTATCTGTTGCAAGTATGCCGCCACAAGCTGGAAACGAACAATTATGATGAACTGGAAACAGAGATTCGCAAAGCCAACGACCTCAACGGCCAGTTGTCTCACCTGAAACGAGAAGAGCTGCAACGCATCCAAAGTCAGAGCGGCAGCATCAAAGTCAGCATGGTATACCTGACTATGATACAAGAAGCCCAAAACATAGTGACCTACACCATCAACCTGATGAAAGTAAGCCGCAAGTTCCAGGCAGAAAAAGAAGAGTTATAAGTTATAACTCCTTAAGCCCCATCTTCTCCGCCCGTTGCAACATAAATGCACGGGCGGCTTCGTATTCATTGGGAATGATGCCGTCCAAAATGGCATCCTTAATGGCACTCTTCAAGGCACCTACCTGCTGGCAAGGAGAAAGGCCGAAAGTCTTCATGATTTCTTCACCACTGACCGGAGGCTGGAAATTACGGATACGGTCGCGTTCCTCCAAATCCTTCAGCTTCTGGCGTACCAACTGAAAATTATTAAGGAAACGTTTCTTACGCTCCATATTCTTGGAAGTAATGTCGGCTTCGCACAGTGTCATCAGGTCGTCTATATCATCACCTGCCTCAAACAAGAGGCGACGCACTGCCGAGTCGGTCACTACATCATCCGCTATCACAATGGGACGCATGTGCAGGCTCACCATTTTCTGCACATATTTCATCTTCTCATTCATAGGGAGCTTCATCTTGCGGAAAATATCGGGTATCATCTTCTCGCCAATGAAATTATGGTTATGGAACGTCCAGCCCGCACGGGGTTCCCAACGCTTGGTGGCAGGCTTGGCTATATCATGCAGAAGAGCTGCCCAGCGTAGCCAAAGGTTGTCGGTCTTCTTGCTGATGTTGTCGAGTACTTCGAGCGTATGGTAGAAATTGTCCTTATGGGCGCGTCCATTACGCGTCTCCACGCCTTGCAGCCTGACAAGTTCCGGGAATATCAGTTCCAGCAGACCACAGCGGTCCAGCTCAATGAATCCCTTAGACGGAATAGGTGACAAGATGATTTTGTTCAGTTCGTCTGCAATGCGTTCTTTGGAGATGATGGAGATGCGTTCGCGATTACGCTCCAGAGAATCGAATGTCTCATCGTCAATATAGAATCCCAGCTGGGTGGCAAAACGGACACAGCGCATCATGCGCAAAGGGTCATCACTGAAAGTTATATCAGGGTCGAGGGGAGTCCGGATGGTCTTTTCCTTCAAGTCTCCAATACCGCCAAAGGGGTCGACCAACTCGCCATAACGCACCCGGTTCAGGCAAACAGCCAGTGCATTGATGGTAAAATCACGGCGGTTCTGGTCATCCTCCAATGTACCGTCCTCTACAATAGGCTTGCGGGAATCGTGTGTATACGATTCTTTTCTTGCACCCACAAACTCAACTTCCGTACCATAGTACTTCAATTGTGCCGTACCGAAATTCTTGAAGACGGAAACATGCGCCCCACGCCCCAGACGCTTACCCAGCGCCTCGGCCATGGCAATGCCACTGCCTACCACCACCACATCAATATCCTTGGAAGGACGTTGCAGGAAAATATCACGTACATATCCACCGACTACGTAACATTCCAATCCCAATTCATCAGCCGTTTCGGATATCCGCTTGAATATATCATCACTAAAATATTGCTTCAGTTCTTCTGCCGTCAAATCTATCATAAATAATGCGCTAATGTAATGAATACGCAAATGTGTTAATGGTCTATTAGCACATTTGCACATTAAAATGCTGCAAAGATAAAGATATTATTTCTATTTTTGTGGACTCTAACTCCAAGAACAACAAATATGAAAAAAGTAATACTCCTTGCATGCCTATGCTGTACACTCTTCTCTTGCGAAGATGTGGAGAAGAAAGCCGGTGAAAAACTACAAGCTGCCCGCGAAGCGTTTGAACTCGGCAACTACAATGAAGCGAAGATTCTAATTGACAGTATCAAAGTGCTCTATCCCAAAGCGTTTGAAACTCGCCGTGCAGGCATCGGCCTGATGCAGGAAGTGGAACTGAAAGAGCAGGAAAAGAGCCTGGTCTACTTGGACAGTATGCTTCAAGCCAAGCAAAAGGAATTCGACGCAATCAAAGGGAAATACACCTTTGAAAAAGATGCCGAATACCAGAATATTGGCAATTACCTGCATCCCTCCCAAGTGATAGAAAAAAATCTGCACCGTTCTTTCCTCCGCTTCCAAGTAGACGAAAACGGAGTCATGAGTATGACTTCCATTTATTGCGGAGCCCATAATATCCACCATGTGGCCGTCAAAGTCACTGCTCCCGACGGCAGTTTTGCCGAAACACCCGCCGCCAAAGACAGCTACGAAACCACTGACCTCGGTGAAAAGATTGAAAAGGCAGACTTCAAACTGGGAGAAGACGGAAACGTCATGGGGTTCCTTTATCTGAACAAGGACAAGAATATCAAAGTCAACTATCGAGGGGAACGTCCCTATTCCATCACCATGACTGCCGCCGACCGCCAGGCCCTTGTCAGCGTCTACGAGCTGGCACAACTGCTGTCATCCATGACGGAAATAAAGAAGAATATGGAGGAAGCCAATCTCAAAATCGAATTTGTAAAAAAGAAGATGGAAGAGAGAAAAGACAATGCACAAGAATAAAAAGAAGGAAACCGGATGATATATTCATTACTTAGTCATCCGGTTCCCTTTTTATTATCAGTAAAGCCTTACCAAACTAATTTAGGTAAATAACGGCTCAGACATGTACGCAAAGCAGACAGAGTGATGGGTTTTACCAGCACTTCTGAGGCTCCGCATTCCAAGGCTTTTTCACGGTCGGCAGTAAAGGCGTAAGCGGTCTGCATGATGATGGGAAGTTCCTTATCCTTCTTGCGAATAATCACCGTAGCATCCAGCCCGTTCATAATAGGCATTTTTATATCCATCAGAATAGCTTCCGCTTTGTCGCGATTCTCTTCGAACAAATTTACAATATCCTCACCATTCTTTGCCCATAGTATCTCGCATTTCTTGCCGATAATAGCCTTTATCAGTTTAAAGTTACTATCATCATCTTCCGCAACCAGAATAAGCGGACGGTAATCTCCTGACACTTTTTCTATTTCCATGACCTATGCGTTTTGTTTATATAGGGGCAAAGATATAAAAAATAATAGATTTGCACTATCTTTGCAACTCATTAAAAAAATATATAATGATTTCTATAGACGGACTGGCCGTAGAATTCGGCGGAACTACTTTATTCAGTGACATATCTTTCGTTATCAACGAAAAAGACCGTATCGCCCTGATGGGTAAAAATGGAGCGGGGAAAAGTACATTATTGAAAATCCTGGCAGGTGTAAGACAACCTACCCGTGGAAAAATCTCAGCCCCCAAAGACAGTGTCATAGCTTACCTTCCACAGCACCTTATGACGGAAGACGGACGTACCGTATTCCAGGAAGCGGCGCAAGCCTTTGCCCACCTGCATGAAATGGAAGCTGAAATAGAGCGCCTCAACAAGGAACTGGAAACGCGTACCGATTACGAAAGCGACAGCTACATGGAACTTATCGAGAATGTCTCCGCCTTAAGCGAAAAGTTCTATGCCATCGACTCCACCAATTACGAGGAGGATGTGGAAAAAGCACTGCTCGGACTGGGGTTTGTACGCGAAGACTTCAACCGCCAGACCAGTGACTTCAGCGGCGGATGGCGCATGCGCATCGAGCTTGCCAAGCTGTTGCTGCAAAAGCCTGACGTGCTGTTGCTAGACGAGCCTACCAACCATCTGGACATAGAATCCATACAATGGCTGGAAGATTTCCTTATCAGCAATGGAAAGGCTGTCATCGTCATCAGCCACGACCGTAAATTCGTAGACAACATCACCACCCGTACCATTGAAGTGACCATGGGACGGATATACGATTACAAAGTAAACTACTCCAAATACCTGGAACTCCGCAAGGAACGCCGCGAACAGCAACAGAAAGCCTACGATGACCAGCAGAAGTTCATTGCCGAAACCAAGGAATTCATCGAACGGTTCAAAGGCACCTACTCCAAAACCCTGCAAGTGCAAAGCCGCGTAAAAATGCTGGAGAAGCTGGAACTGCTGGAAGTGGATGAAGAAGACACTTCAGCGTTACGCCTCAAATTCCCTCCTTCTCCCCGCTCAGGCAATTATCCCGTCATCATGGAGGGAGTAGGGAAAAGTTACGGTGACCATGTGGTCTTCAAGAATGCCAACCTCACCATAGAACGGGGAGACAAGGTTGCTTTCGTTGGTAAGAACGGTGAAGGAAAGTCAACGTTAGTGAAGTGCATCATGAAGGAAATAGAACATGAAGGCACCCTCACGATAGGACACAACGTGCAGATTGGATATTTCGCACAAAACCAGGCCTCATTGTTGGATGAGAACCTGACCGTATTCCAGACCATCGACGATGTGGCAAAAGGGGAAATCCGCAACAAGATACGCGACCTGCTGGGTGCCTTCATGTTCGGTGGCCCCGAAGAGTCCATGAAGAAGGTCAAGGTGCTTTCCGGTGGAGAGCGCACACGCCTCGCCATGATAAAGCTTTTGCTCGAACCGGTGAATCTGCTGATACTGGACGAACCGACCAACCATCTGGACATGAAAACCAAAGATATCCTGAAGCAAGCGTTACTGGATTTTGACGGTACCCTTATCCTCGTCAGCCACGACCGTGACTTCCTGGACGGACTGGTAAGCAAGGTATATGAATTCGGCAACAAACAAGTGAAAGAGCACTTGAGCGGCATCTACGAATTCCTTGAAAAGAAGAAAATGGACTCCCTCCGCGAACTGGAACGATAAGCATCTGCTAAACCCGGCGTCCGAACAAATGGCCGATACATATTGTTTTCATTTTACTAAACACTTAACTAAGAGATATTAAAATGAAACAATATGATGCCATCATAATAGGATTCGGCAAGGGCGGCAAGTTATTGGCCGCCGAACTGGTCGAACGGAATTGGAAAGTAGCCATCGTGGAACGTTCCCCTCAGATGTACGGAGGAACATGTGTAAACGTAGGATGTATCCCTACCAAAACTCTGATTCACGAATCGGAATATGCGGAAAGGAGATACTATGACGATTATAAGAACCAGTCCAAACTGTATGCACTTGCCGTGGCGCGGAAAGACAAGCTTGTATCCTTCCTGCGTGAGAAAAATTATGAAAATGTAAAAAACAAGCCTAATATAACCCTCTATGACGGAACTGCTTCTTTCTTGTCCGAAAATACAATCCGTATAGTCTCCGGCAAGGACGAAACGATTCTTGAGGGAAAAGAGATATTCATCAACACCGGGTCCACCCCTATCCTGCCTGCCATCGACGGACTCAAGGAGAGCAAGTACGTATATACCAGTGAGACCTTGCTGCAATCGAACAAACTGCCCGCACACCTGCTCGTCATCGGCGGCGGTGCTGTCGGATTGGAGTTTGCCACTATGTATGCAGGCTTTGGAAGCCATGTCACACTGCTGGAAGCGGGAAACCGCTTTCTGCCTAAAGTGGACCGCGACATTGCCGCCTCCATGCTGGAAGCATTGAACCGAAAGCGTATCAATGTCCGGTTGAACGCCCGTGTCCAATCCGTGTACGACACAGCCGAAGGAATAACTCTGACCTATACGGACAGTGCAAACGGCACTCCCTACTACCTGAAAGGAGATGCCTTGCTGGTAGCCATCGGCCGCAAGCCTATGACTGCAGAGCTGAATCTGGAAAAAGCGGGTATACAAACAGACAAGCGGGGAGCCATCGTTGTCGACAACCAATTACGGACTACAGCCCCACACGTATGGGCCCTGGGGGACGTAAAAGGAGACGAACAGTTCGACTACTTGTCCATCGATGATTTCCGTATCATCCGTAATCAACTCTTTGAAAACAAAAAAAGGAGTACAAAAGACCGGTATCCAATCCCCTTTGCCATTTTCACCGACCCACCGCTGGCACATATAGGACTGACGGAAGAGGAAGCGATGAAGAACGGTTATTCCATACATGTGGCACGTATCCCTGCTGCCATGATTCCACGTGCCCGTACGCTACACAGCATAGACGGTATGCTCAAAGCCATTGTAGACATCCATACCGGACGGATTCTGGGTTGTACCCTACTTTGTGCCGATGCACCGGAAGTAATCAATACCGTAGCATCAATCATGAAAACGGGACAGCGTTACCATTTCCTGCGGGACTTCATTTTCACCCACCCCAGCATGAATGAGGGATTGAATATGTTATTCAAACCTTTTTAGCATTTTCTATTTGGTAATTAAGTCCTTAACCTCTATCTTTGCATCCGTCCAAAGATAGAGGAATGAAAAAGAAACAGTACATAACCTATATTCTTTTTTTCATCAGCTTGATAATGCTGGTGATACCCGTCATTCCCCACCATCATCATGCCGACGGAATGATATGCATGAAGAATGATATCACCGCCGATTGCTGCGGACACCGTCATAGCCCGGGCAACGAGCACTGCTGTTGCGACACGGGATGCATGACAACCCACTTTGTACAACAGACGCCCAGCTCTTCCAATGATGTGTGTTCACATCCGGATGCCTTGTGGGCAGTTACCCTACTCATTGAACCTTTTTCCAAGTTACTCATCCTACCCGAGTTTGACATAAGCAGGCAGGAGTGTATCTATCTGGAATCTCTTCATAGCACATTTATCATATGTGCTACGGGACTTCGTGCCCCTCCGTCTCTTCTTGCTTAACTGTTACCGGAACATCACCGGGACAGATTTCTATCCGGCATAAGGAACAATGCAATTTGGTTGCACACCCTATGCCCTAACTTTGTATTCAAAATCAAAAAGTAAGAACAAATATCATCATGAAAAAAGTTATTTTCATGGGAGTCTTGGGATTATTCCTTTTAGGCTCCTGCAACAGCAAGTCCGGAGACAGCCACGAAGGACATAATCACGAAACAGAAGAGCACAATCATGACGGACATGACCACGAGGGACATGACCACGAACATGAGGGACACAACCATGAGCACGAAGAGCAGGAAAACCACGCCGGAGGAAGTGATGAAATCATCCTGCCACCGGCAAAGGCACAAGCTGCCGGCGTAGCGGTCAGCACTGTTGAACCGGGTAGTTTCCATCAAGTCATCAAGACCAGCGGCCAGGTGATGGCAGCCCAGGGAGACGAGAGCGTAGCCGTAGCTACAGTAGCAGGCGTGGTTTCCTTCAAGGGAAAAGTTATCGAAGGAATGAGTGTCAGCAAAGGTACTCCTTTGGTGGTATTGTCATCCAAAAACATGGCCGACGGAGACCCGGTGCAGAAAGCCCGGATAGCCTACGAAGTTTCCAAAAAGGAATATGAGCGTATGAAAGCACTCGTAGGCAACAAAATCGTATCTGAAAAGGAATTCGCGCAAGCCGAACAGATTTATGAAAATGCCCGTATCAGTTACGAGGCAGTCGCAAAGAACCATTCGGCAAGCGGCCAGGCGGTTGTTTCTCCCATCAGCGGTTATGTGAAGAATCTGTTGGTGAAAGAAGGGGACTACGTCAGTGTCGGCCAGCCGTTGGTAAGTGTCACCCAGAACCGCAAGCTTTTCCTGCGTGCGGACGTATCCGAAAAGTACTATCCTTACCTGAACAGCATCGGTTCCGCCAACTTCCGTACTCCTTATAATAATAAGGTATATACATTGAAAGAACTGGGCGGGCGCATGCTTTCTTATGGAAAGGCTTCGGGTGAAAACGGATATTATGTACCCGTAACTTTTGAATTCGACAATAAGGGAGACGTTATTCCCGGCTCGTTTGTAGAAGTATTCCTATTATCCTCACCAATGGAGAACGTGTTGTCCCTTCCTCACAGTGCGCTGACCGAGGAACAAGGTAGCTTCTTTGTCTACCTGCAACTGGATGAAGAGGGCTACAAAAAACAGCTTGTCACCCTGGGTGCCGACAATGGCGAAAGTGTACAAATCCTTTCCGGCATAAAAGCAGGCGATCGCGTCGTAACCCAAGGAGCCTATCAAGTGAAGCTGGCATCGGCAACGAATGCTATTCCGGCACATAGCCATGAACACTAATCTCATGTACAATTTGACAATTTACAAAGTACCATTTCGCTATGCTGTATAAGGGTTACGTGACGAATGGGGAGTGTAAAGTCAGATAAACAAGAAATATTAGATAAAACAGCAAGTGCGGCTGACATTGCGCAGCCCAATTGTACATTGTAAATAGTAAATAGAAAGATGTTAAACAAAATAATTGGTTTTTCTCTTCAGAACCGCATCTTGGTGCTGGTAGCATCGGTGCTGTTGCTAATTGGCGGTACTTATACCGCCATGCATACGGAAGTGGATGTGTTCCCTGACCTCAATGCGCCGACCGTGGTCATCATGACCGAAGCAAACGGTATGGCAGCAGAGGAAGTGGAACAGCTGGTCACTTTTCCCGTAGAAACGGCTGTAAACGGTGCAACGGGTGTGCGCCGTGTACGCTCTTCCTCAACGAACGGTTTTTCTGTAGTCTGGGTAGAATTCGACTGGGATACAGATATCTATCTTGCCCGGCAAATTGTCAGTGAGAAACTGGCAGTCGTCAGCGAATCCTTACCGGCCAACGTAGGCAAGCCGACACTGGGCCCACAATCGTCCATTTTGGGCGAGATGCTGATTGTAGGTCTGACAGCAGATTCGACCTCTATGCTGGATTTGCGTACCATTGCCGACTGGACCATACGTCCCCGCCTGCTCTCTACGGGCGGTGTGGCACAAGTTGCCGTACTGGGCGGCGACATCAAGGAATATCAAGTGCAGCTGGACCCGGAACGGATGCGCCATTACGGCGTGACATTGAGCGAAGTGATGAACATCACCCGCGAAATGAACCTGAATGCCAATGGTGGAGTGCTCTATGAATATGGCAATGAATATATCGTACGCGGCGTACTTTCTACCGACAAGGTAGACCAGATAGCCAAGGCCGTGGTGCGGAGCAACGGAGTCTCCGGCGCCCCTATCCTGCTGGAAGATATTGCCGACGTTCAAATCGGAGCCAAACTTCCTAAACTGGGTACCGCCTCGGAACGCGGTAAGCATGCCGTACTGCTGACAGTCACCAAGCAACCCGCCACAAGCACGCTGGAGCTTACAGACAAACTGGAAGCTTCCCTGCAAGACCTGCAGAAGAATCTACCGGCGGACGTAAAGGTTTCCACAGACATCTTCCGTCAAAGCCGTTTCATCGAAAGTTCCATCGGAAACGTTCAGAAGTCGTTGTTGGAGGGAGGTATTTTCGTTGTCATCGTGCTTTTCCTGTTCCTTGCCAACGTACGTACCACAGTCATCTCGCTGGTGACACTGCCGTTGTCACTGATTGCCTCCATCCTTGCCCTGCACTATATGGGCTTTACGATAAACACCATGAGTCTGGGAGGTATGGCTATCGCCATCGGTTCGCTGGTGGATGATGCCATCGTGGACGTGGAGAATGTCTACAAGCGTTTGCACGAAAACCGACTGAAACCTGCCGGCGAGCAACTTCCTATTCTGGAAGTGGTGTTCAATGCATCGAAAGAAGTGCGTATGCCTATCCTCAATTCAACGCTGATAATCATTGTCAGTTTCGTGCCTCTGTTCTTCCTTAGTGGTATGGAGGGTAGAATGTTGGTACCACTGGGCATTGCGTTTATCGTGGCATTGATCGCTTCTACCGTTGTGGCACTGACCGTAACGCCTGTACTTTGCTCCTATCTATTGGGAAAAGAGAAAATAAAGAAACAAAACAACGAAAACAGCGACTCTGCCGTAGCACGCAAGATGAAGCAATGGTATGGTTCTGCACTGACTTTCGTATTGGGGCATAAGAAAGGGGTACTGGGAAGTACTGTCGGACTATTTGTAGTGGCGCTCGGCTGTTTCTTCACCCTGGGCCGCTCGTTCCTGCCGCCTTTCAATGAAGGTTCGTTCACCATCAATATCTCCTCGCTTCCGGGCATCTCCCTGGAAGAAAGCGACAAGATGGGGCACCGTGCCGAGGAGCTGCTGCTCTCCATCCCCGAAATACAGACCGTGGCCCGTAAAACGGGACGTGCAGAACTGGACGAACACGCTCTGGGAGTAAACGTCTCTGAGATTGAGGCACCGTTTGAGTTGAAAGACCGCTCGCGCAGCGAGCTCGTAGCAGAAGTCCGCGAAAAACTGGGTACCATTGTAGGGGCAAACGTGGAAATAGGCCAGCCTATCAGCCACCGTATAGACGCCATGCTATCCGGTACAAAGGCGAACATCGCCATCAAACTGTTCGGCGACGATCTGAACCGCATGTTCACTCTGGGCAATGAAATCAAGAGTGCCATCCAGGGTATTCCCGGTATTGCTGACCTAAACGTGGAACAGCAGATTGAGCGTCCGCAACTTGTCATTTCGCCCAAACGGGAAATGCTTGCCAAATACGGCATTTCACTGCCCGAATTTTCGGAATTTGTCAATGTCTGTCTGGCCGGTGAAGCCGTTTCCCAAGTTTACGAAAAGGGAAAGAGCTTCGACCTAACCGTACGCGTGAAAGACGATCTGCGCGACAAAATGGAAAAAATACGCAACTTGATGATTGATACGGGCGACGGACAGAAAATTCCACTGAACTATGTAGCGGAAATCCGCTCGGCCATGGGTCCGAACACCATCAGCCGCGAGAATGTAAAGCGTAAAATCGTCATCTCCGCCAACGTGGCCGACCGCGACCTGCGAAGTGTAGTCAATGATATACAAGCCCAGATAGACGCACAAATCAAACTGCCGGAAGGATACCACATCGAATACGGCGGACAATTCGAAAGCGAGCAGGCAGCAAGCCGCACTCTGGCACTTACTTCGTTCATGTCCATCGTGGTGATATTCCTGCTCCTCTACCATGAATTCCGCAGTGTGAAGGAGAGCGCCATCATCCTTATCAATCTGCCGCTGGCATTGATAGGCGGTGTATTCGCCCTGCTCATCACAACGGGAGAAGTGAGTATCCCCGCCATCATCGGTTTCATCTCACTGTTCGGTATCGCCACCCGAAACGGAATGCTGCTCATCAGCCATTACAACCACTTGCAGCAGGAAGAAGGCTATGGCGTCTACGACAGCGTTATCCGCGGTTCGCTCGACCGTCTGAATCCAATCCTGATGACCGCCCTATCCAGTGCACTGGCACTTATCCCGCTGGCTCTCAGTGGCGACCTGCCGGGCAACGAGATACAAAGCCCGATGGCAAAGGTTATCTTGGGCGGCCTTTTAACATCCACGTTCCTGAACGGTTTCATCATTCCGATTGTTTATCTGATGATGCACCGTAACCAACAACCTAAAACGTCAGACAATGAATAAAAGATTTTTCATATTCAGCGCCGCCATCCTCGCTTTTGCGGGGATGAGCGCACAAACGTCCGGCATTGATGCCGTGCTCCAGCAGATAGAGGCCAACAACAAGGAGTTGCAGGCTAACTCCCACCTCATTTCCTCACAAAAACTGGAGAACAAGACAAACAACAACCTCCCCGACCCTACACTGTCATACGCCCACCTTTGGGACTCCAAGAACAGTGACGAAACAGTCGGCGAAATGGTCATCTCACAAAGCTTCGACTTCCCCACGCTTTACGCCACCCGAGGGAAGATGAACCGACTCAAGACAAATGCACTGGATGCACAAGCCACCGCCTTCCGCCAGCAGATATTGCTGCAAGCGAAGGAAGTATGCCTGGACATCATCATGCTGCAACGCCAGCAAGCCCTGCTCGACGAACGGTTAAAGAATGCGGAGGAGCTGTCGGCCATGTACACCCGACGTTTGGAAACGGGAGATGCCAATGCACTGGAAACCAACAAGATTAATCTGGAGTTGCTGAATGTACGCACGGAAGCCCGCATGAACCAGACGGCACTTAACAACAAACTGAAAGAGCTGCTTGTCCTCAACGGAAACCAGCCGCTCACACCGGGACGTCCCATGCCCGGTACCACACCCGACGCCCAAACACTCGGATTGACAGAGTACCCGGCAGTGCCGTTGCCGGCCGACTTCCGCTCGCTAGCCGACGAACTGCTGGCTTCAGACCCCACCCTGCAATCCTTGCAGGGTGAAAGTTCTGCCGCCCGGAAACAGATTTCGGCAAGCAAGCAAGGCTGGCTACCCAAACTGGAACTGGGTTACCGTAGAAATACCGAATCGGGGCATCCGCTGAACGGCGTAGTAGTAGGCTTCTCTTTCCCGCTTTTCGAAAACCGCAATAAGGTCAAGATAGCCAAGACACAAGCGCTCAACATAGACTATCAAAAGGAGAACGCCGCACTGCAAGCCAGCTCTGCCTTGTGGCAACTCTATGAAGAGGCCAAGAACCTGCACGCTTCCATGGAGGAATACGAGCGCACCTTCCATCAACAGCAAGACCTTTCTTTACTGAAACAAGCACTTATGGGAGGACAAATCAGTATGATTGAATACTTCGTTGAAATATCGGTTGTCTATCAAAGCAAGACAAACCTTCTGCAACTGGAAAACCAGTATCAGAAGGCAATGGCACAGATATACAAGAGCCGGTTATAAATAGAAAGAGCTGTCTGCGGTTGGCAGACAGCTCTTTCTATTTCAATATATTGTAGTTATAGTTTTGTGACTTTACCCATAAACAGAATAACCCCCGTACTCTTCTCCTTTATCAGGAAGATGAAAGGACGGTCCACATAGAACGGAATTACCGTACTTGGTCCGGGAACGGCCAGGTCCATTCCTCCGACAGTTACAGCCGCAGCTTCCGTCCCCTCTTCATTCACATTCACATAAGTGAACTGTTGCAGCAAACTGATAAACAAATCCTCATCCGCCATTCCGGAAAAATCGGCCAATGGAGTAAAAGCCTCCTGCATTCCCATTGCCATCATATCGTCAATGAGTTCTTTATCATATTCCATTTCAAACCGGGGTAACTTAAGGTTCAAGGCAGAGCTTGATAAACTACTGTTCCATTCCCCCCAACGCTCGTCATTCAGCTTCGGCAGGCACTCATCCAACGATTTTCCCTCTGCCGGCAAGAACACCACCATACTGAAAGCCTCATTGCCGTAAGGCAACTCTGCCATTGAGAAATACTCATTCTCGGCATAGTTGAATCTCTCGTCACGAAGATTCATCATGTGTACAGTCGATTTGCTTCCGTCAGCATTCGTAAAAGCCTCTTCTGCCGTATCCGATTTTTTGAATTGATTCTTCCAAATCCCCTTGAAATAAAGCGCATTCAACAGATAAAGACGCGCCGTCTCCGGAATCTCATTCAAGACTTTGGGGATGCAATTATTCGTTTTCCCGGCACACCAGCCGTTTATAATGTCCGGAGCCTTGGGAGAGGCAAAATCCAGCTCCTGCACTTGCGCGTCATACATCTTTTTGTTTACGCTTACAAAGTCGTCATGAACACCGAACCCTTTCTTTATCCAGATGGAATTGGCAATTCCCAACTGTGTGGTATTGTCCAAATCGAGCAACGCCTCCACCAGCTTCTTATTATAGTTGTTCATTTCTTCCAACGAATAGCCCGAAAAGCCCAGGACATCTGTCATCTCAGATAGTGTGTTTCCCAACGCTCCATTGGCAATCATAGACAGACAGAGCGAAGCGCTCAAAGGAGAGATGAACAGATTGGGCTTTTCCACCTCAGTTTTACAAACCTGATTAAAGAAACGGAAAGCGAAATCCGTTCCTAAATCCGTCATCTCCTGCTCGGCACGGGTCAAGGCAATGTCTTTGCGGGGCTTGGGTTGTGGTGAAGAGTTGTCGTCACTCTGGCAGGCTGCAAGGATACAAAGTAGGCTTAAGGCAGTAATCGTTTTTTTAAGCATAAGCAAATAGTATTAGTTTTAAAACAGTTATCTATATATAGAAAATGCTTGAACAAACAAAATACTGCATTGAAGAAACAATAAAAAATAGTACATTCCTACTCTATTATTATACTGCAAAATATATACAGCAGCTTTGCAGTAACGTGATTGATTTCACCCGGTTATTGTTGCCAATTCCAGCACCCCTTCCGGCAAATATCCGCTGCGTATGCGCCATTCCTGGGGATAAAGATTATTGGCACGGTTACCTATATTCTTGACAAATCCTAGAGGTATCTGTTTGTAGGTGAGCAAGACAATGCCGCGCGGAGCAGTCTCCGAAAGGACAACAGCCTCCTTGCGCAGATAACTGATGGCCTGCTCGCGGCCTATCTCTTCATGGGCAAAGGCATCCGGATTCAGTGCTATACTCATGGCGAGCCCATGAGCAGGCATCCAGTCTTTTCCTTTCAACTCGGCAACATCTACCCCAGCCTGCACGATACGGAGTGACGAACGCAAGGCCGACAGTTCGGAGAGATACGCTTTAGGGAAAGCGCTGACGTTGTTGCCATTGACGATAAATTCGTAATTATCCGGAACCGCAAACCACTCATGCAGTGCCGAAAGCTGTTCTTTGGAAACACCCGGAGTTTTCGCTCCTTTTCCTTGGGGTTTTCTTCCTTTTTCCCGGGATTTCACCTGCCCGGCCCAGGTATTCCCATCGCTCACGCCCGGTTTGCGGAGAACTGCCAAAAAGAATCCTTCCCCCTTCGTCCGATGGGGCAGGAAACGATAGACGGGAAAGTCCTCTCCCGACAATAGATTACCCGTAATATTCCAGTCAGTAGAAATTTCCAATGGCAATACCTCCGCCCCGGATTCATCCCGTATCCAACGGATGTTCTCTTCGTTTTCTTTTGTATTATAGGTACAAGTACTGTAGATGAGAATGCCTCCGGGCTTCAAGCAAGGCCAGATATCCGTAACGATGCGACGCTGGCGCTGCCAGCAGATTTCCACATTCTCTCCACTCCACTCACTTACCGCAACGGGGTCTTTACGGAACATCCCCTCGCCAGAGCAGGGGACATCCGTCAATATGACGTCGAAGAAGTCCGTCAAGGAAGAAAAATCCGCCGGATCATTATTAGTGACCACCACACCGGAATGCCCCCACTTCGTAAGATTCTCCGCCAATACCTGCGAGCGGTTGCGGATTACCTCATTGGCCACCAGCAAACTGCCTGCGGACAACAGGCTACGGGCATGCGTGGATTTCCCGCCGGGAGCCGCACAGAGGTCAAGCATCACCACCGGTCCTTCGCCCACATACCGCCTCAAAGCCTGCTCCACAAACATGGACGAGGCTTCTTGCACATAATAGCAACCTGCATGAAACAGTGGATCGAAAGTGAATGTCAGCCGCTTGTCCAGATAGTATCCGACAGCAGACCAAGGGACATGCCTAAAAGAGGAACGAAAAAGACTGAATGAAGATGCTGACAATTTATCTTCATTCAGTCGGATACTGACCGGCTGCTCCCCTTCCAGGGCGGCAGCCAGCTTTTCATATTCTTCCACACCCAAGAGGGCGCGTGTATAATTGGTGAAAGATGAGGGTAGCTTCATGCTTTGAACTGTTTTATGGCAGCAAAGATAGTGCAAAATACGTTTCACCAATCTACGGGGCTAAACAAAAAGCACGGTTCAATACTCTTTTTAAAAACTGAGTTTCACCCCTGCAAAATAGGAACGCGGTGCACCCGGTCCGTAGATATAACCGGAATCGCGGCTCGCTCCTTTATCAAAATCTTTCTGATAAGAATTGAATATATTCTGTACACCGGCATTGAGCTGCAAACAGAACCCTTGAAAATCAAAGTCGTAAGCTATCTTTGTTCCAAGTTCAAAGAAGTCCGGACTCTTTACCAATACATCCGCCTCACCGTTCACCTCCGAAAGCAAATGGGGAACGTACATCCGCCCGGTATAATTGCCGTTCAAAGCTATTGAGAAGGCTTTAACCGGCATATAGGTAGCTGTAAAGTAGCCGTAGACGTCGGGAGTACGCACTATCTTGTCACTGTAACGTTCTTTCTCCGACAAGTGCTCCTCATCCGCACTCCATTCTTCGGGAGAGTCATAGATACTTCGTTGAAGTGTCAACCCTGCCTGCAACTGAACCTTATCCTTATAGGCAACCTTTCCTTCCAATGTGCCGCCATACACTTTAGCTCCCGAACCATTGATGCGGGTCTGTATCAGATAAGCACTACCGTCCGGGTCTTTCACCGGAGGCGTCAGGACAAACGGGTCGGAAAGTTTCGTGTAGAAGCCTTCCACCAATAGGTTTGCCTGGAAATCTCCGAAGTAATGATACCAGTCTACCGAAGCATTGAAGCTGCGCGAACGCTCTTCCTTCAATCCTTTGGCGCGGACAATGGAAACCAACTCTCCACCCACATTACTGATATGCAGATCTTCATCAAACGCTTGTGGAGCACGGAATCCCTCAGCATAACTGAAACGGATATTCACATCCTGAGTAGGATTATAACGGATATTGGCACGGGGACTGAAAACAGCCTTGTCCATGATGCTGTTTTTATCCACGCGCCCGCCAATCAGGAAACTCCACTGTTCGTTCTTCCACTCATTCTGGGCATAGGCGCTTGCTATATTCACCATTTGGTTCAACGGGGCGGGGGTATATTTCTCAATCAGTTGTTGCAAGCGGTCACCCGTTGCCGTAGGATCTTCGGCCAAAGCAGCATCACGATACTTCTGTACGTCCGTTGCCTTGTCATGCAGATTGTCGTGATTGAACTCAATGCCTCCGGTCAAATCGGCAGGCATAAACAGACACTTGTCAAAATGATAAATATACTGGGCACCCAGCACACCGGTAAAGTCCGTAGTCATTCCATAAGCGCTGTAATAACTATTGCGCACGATGTGCTGAGCCGAAGCATAGGTACTGAACGTATGTTTCTGGTTTTTGGAGAAAGCCGTGAACTTGAGCCCACCCGTGTTGATGGAATGTTTCAGCTGTTCCACCAGTCCGGGCGCCCCGGTACCGTTCAATCCGGCATCCTCGGCTATATGAGGGGGAAGGCTGAAGCCACTTCCACCACGGCGGAATTCCTCCATATGATGGTATTCAAGGCTCAGCTTGGAATAGGCACTTGTCCGGTAGTAAGCATTCAGACCGACAGTCTGGTTCTTCAGCTTCGGTAATTCGGAGAAACCGTCTCCATTGGAGTCCCATGCCGAACGATGCCTGCTTTGGCCATACACATAAGCCCCCATCTTACTGTCCGAAGAAACCAAGGAAAGATTCAGGGTCGTGTTGTTGTCGAACGAGCCGGAACCGTCGAAATTGGAAATGGTATGCGAGAAAGAACCGGAATTGCGAATCGGTTCCTTCGTAATGATATTCACCGTCCCGGCAATGGCCGAAGAACCGAACAAGGCTGAACCACCTCCACGCACCACTTCCACACGTTCTATCATGTTGGCGGGAATCTGTTCCAACCCATACACACCAGCTAGAGAGGAAAAGATGGGACGTGAGTCTATCAATATTTGGGTATATTTCCCATCCAGCCCGTTGATGCGCACTTGTGAATAACCGCAATTCTGGCAATCGGTCTCCACCCGCACACCTGGCTGAAAGGCCAGTCCTTGCGACAAAGTATGCGAATTTGTCTGCTCAAACAGTTTAGGAGTAACCACTTTGACCAAAGTGGGTGCCAAACGCCGGGCAGTCTCGTTGCGGTTGGCTGTAACTACCACCCCGTCCAGTGCCACCATGTCTTCTTCCAACTCAAAGTTCTCTTCCAAGGTCTTACCACGTTTCAGAACGACTTTGCGCTCCTGCGACTTATAACCTACGGCACTGACGGACAACGTGAACTCACCTTCAGGCAGATTCTTTAGGAAATAGTGACCGGTGGCATCGGTCATGGTCCCGATGGTGGTGCCTTTCAGCGAAACTGTCATATAAGGCAAATGTTCCCTTGTACTTTTTTCTATTACATGACCGACAATATTGGCATCGGTACTCTTCAAATCTTCGGCATAAACGGTTGATGAGAGTAACAGACATATTGCTCCCACCACAAAAAATATATATTTTTTCATGTACTTCTAAAATAATATGTTAATCAATGAGGTTGACGCAATCCCACAACGGAATTGCCTTAATCTATCGGATTTGAAAAAAAGAAGGGGGAGCACGCAGGCAAATACCTCCACGAAGCTTTACACACTTGATGCATTCCGTGGCAAGAATGCTCAGTACACACAACAAAACAAGGAAAACCGTCGCGGCAACCGGAAGCAACGGAAGGGAAGAGGAGACGAAAGAGGCAAGATAGAAAATGGTTTCCAACTGCACCTCTGTATGCTCATGCTGTCCCTTGAATGGATGGGAATGCACAATGATAACACCATTCACCACATGCGAGTGGGTAAACAGCGTAATTCCTCCCAGATAGGCAATGAACAGCAGAGGGAGGAAACACTTCATTATATTCCTCAACTTCATCAAGACTTCCCAATAAAAACAGATGCGCGAAGATAACAGTATTTACAATAAGAAACAACCCGGTTTGTATATTTACCTCTATTTACAGTCGCAAATACCTACTTCTTGTTATTCCAGGAAAAAGACAATAAGACATTTTCCGGAAAAATATCGTCTTATTTCCGGTTTTCTAAAAAAAATATCTTCTCTTTGCAACTTTATAAAGGTGACGATACGTCTAACCAACAAAGAAACAAATTAAAAAACCATAGATTATGAAACGTATCATTTTAGGATTAATGCTCGCCATGATGTTCTGCACACTGGTGCAAGGCGCAAACAGAACCGTAACAGAGAACGACGGTCAGGGGAACAAGAAAAGAGTCATCGAATTGAGGGACACTGTCATCAATGGAGAAACCGTAACAGACACACTCAGCATCATGACTTATGAAAACGGTACCGGCAGTAGCGATGCTCCGGAAAAATGGAGAACCCACCACAACAGCAGTATGGACTGGAACGGGTTCGACCTCGGAAGCAAGACTTCGGAGACCGTGATTGCCGTAACAGCCATCGTCTTTGTATTCGGACTGCCGCTACTCATCATATTCGTAGTATTCTTCTTCCGCTATAAAAACCGGAAGGCCAAGTACCGCCTGGCAGAACAAGCTCTGGCCAGCGGACAGCAACTGCCTGAAAACTTCTTCAAAGAAGCCGCAGCAACAGACATCCGTAGCAAAGGCATCAACAACATATTCGTCGGCATCGGCCTGTTCATCTTCCTTTGGGCCATTACCGGAGAATTTGGTCTCGGATGTATCGGCTTACTCGTCATGTTCACCGGCTTCGGACAATTGGTGATTTTCTACAGCCAACAGAAGAAGAACGAAGAAAAATGAGTCAACTCAATGACATATCGTTAGTCGCACAGGTCGTGGTATTTCAAAACACCAAGGCCTTCGACCGGTTGGTGAAGAAGTACCAGTCGTCCGTACGGCGGTTCTTCCTGCACCAGACCTGCGGCGACAGCGAGTTGAGTGACGACTTGGCACAAGATACGTTTATCAAAGCCTATACAAACATCGCTTCGTTCAAGAATCTATCCAATTTCTCGACCTGGCTCTACCGTATTGCCTATAATGTTTTTTATGACTATATTCGCAGCCGGAAGGAAACAGACGGTTTGGATACGTACCAAGTGGATGCTCAATGCAGCACACTGCAGCAGGACGTGGGGCAGCACATAGACATTTACCGTGCCCTCGCCACACTGAAGGAAATGGAACGCACCTGCATCACGCTCTTCTACATGGAAGACCAAAGCATCGAAAAGATTGCAGGTATCACCGGATGTCCGGCGGGAACGGTAAAAAGCCACCTCTCGCGGGCGAAAGATAAAATGGCTTCCTACTTAAAACAAAATGGTTATGATGGAAAATAATGATAAACTCCTGACTTCATTCTTTGCCGAACACCGGCAGGAAATAGCCGATAAC
>ERZ772851.547-NODE-547-length-45668-cov-36.653147_pt1 | contig 45668 bp, 73 predicted proteins | sample MGYA00512137_ERZ772851 | MGnify/ENA primary metagenome ERZ772851 (study PRJEB29015, sample SAMEA2737663) | human gut metagenome | biome: human gut; feature: human-associated habitat; material: faeces | place: China | collected 2012 ... | reverse complement strand
AACATTCGCTCTTTTTGATATGTTGATTATTTCTATGGTTTTTTTACTATTTTATGCAGTTGATCATCCATGTATTTTGGCTGCGGTATCCAATATACAATTCGGAAGTATCGCCTGCACCGAATACTCCAATCATTACAGCATCAGTGTAAGCCATTATAATTCCTTTAGTATATACCGGAATAGTTTTAGTACCCACAGTAATATTTTCGACGACAGAGAATCGGAATTGTACGTTTCTTTCATCAGTAAGAGAAGTAATGTCTCTGTATGGGAACGAGTTACTATTTAATTGGTTAAGCGCGGCCGGTAACGTCATCGTTCCCTGATCCAGTCCGAAGGTCTTTGATGTCAATTTATTGAGTACCGCATCAGCAAGCTTATCGTAATCAATTAGCTTGTTTGCCGCATCCTCCGCACTGTAAAGCATAAATTTATCTGCATCTTTTGGTGTTGTTTTTGCCGGATATTCATTAAATTTTGCCATATTAATTCTCCTTTTCTATATTGATCTTTTTATAGAGCTGATTAATTAGTTTATCCTGTCGGTCAAGCTTTTTTTTCTGGCTTTTTATCATCGCGAACATTGCAGGTATCATGATACGTTCGTTCCAGTTCTCAGCTTTGCCATCTATGTGGTCAACTGCCAGAGGAAAATAAATATTCACATCTTCCGCACGGAACATCGGAAATTCAACTCCAACACGCTCATCATGTTCTTCAAGATAGCCGTCTTTGTACCGTGCCATTATTGGTTCGATGTTATACAGGCTTTCAATGAATTCTTCCGTCAATGAATCTCCAAGAATCTTGTACCTTTCAGATGATGAGCCATATGCGCGAAGTCTATAATCGTTATTTGAAATCCAAGCATTCCATCCAGATGTTGTAAAGCCAAAACCATACACTTTCATGCTTTGCCTAAATATCGGTTCGTTATTTTCATCATCAAAAGTGCACGGACCAGATACATTCATATTTTTGACTTCCAAGTTACAATTTTCGGCAGTCAAATTTGAAAACTTACCGGTATCAGCCGATACTTCTGTTGCACTAATATTAAGCTCTTCGGCAGTCCAGTCGATTCCCCACGCCGTTTCAACGTATTCAATGTCCGCAGTGCTGCTAAAGTATTTCTCGGCACTAACAGGATTTATTCCAGTATCTGAAAAACAAATTCCTGTATATTTCATGCGCGTAGAATTTTCTTCATAGCTTGTAAATGCAGTGTAGCCTGAGTAATCTATCAGTCCCTTCACGGTGCCTTTTTTATCTTTAATCTTTAGGTATCCGTTGCCGTTTTTGGTTCCACCTAGAATTGCGGCGTTTCCCATCAATGCGTCTAAACTGATGTACAGATGTCCATTCAGATAGTAGAGGCCTTTAAATTCTCCGCCATTGGACAATATCTCAACAATCTGCTCCTGCGTAAGCATGCCAACGTCAACAGCAACCTGCCATGTCTGCTGATCGGCGATTTTAGTTCTTCCGGAATCCGTATAAATTGTTGCACGTATCATTCCGTCAGCACCAAGAGAATAGCTATCTGGATTAATAGTTATTCCACTGGTCTGTACATTAAAGGCCAGTTTTGTCCATGTTTTTCCGGAATTTTTGCTGTATTCTACTACCCACCAGGTTTTAAAAGTTGCTTCGTCACCCTGTCCATCTCTGTAATACGCATAAACCTTGAATGGATTAGGAGTTATTTTCTTATCCTGTCCCATCATCAGGACTCCTGCGTTGGCTCTCAGGTAATACGTTCTTCCTGGAGGCCCGTCTTCTCCACGCATTCTCGCCCATGTATATTTCGCTGGGTCTGCACTGTCCGTCTTTTCGAAATCGGAATAATGACCAATGTAAATTCTATCTGTATCAGTTGTGGAAAAATCCACAGTTCCGTCAATACTATTTGCATAAGCGGTATGGATGTAAGAAGTTTCTCCGTTCTCTCCCGGAATGCCAATTCCATCCGCTCCGTCTTCGCCGCGAAAACGGCTCCAAATGTAATCTTTCGGATTATCAGACGGTGTTTCTGTAGTTTTATTATCAGCAATTCCAACATAGATTGCTTCTGTGACTGTATAGATTTTATCCCCGGTACTGTCCAGTATGGGACTTTCGGCGCTGTCCAGAAGTTTTACATAATCTGGGCTATCACTCATATCAGAGCCATCCGGCATGGATGCGTATTTTCTCCATGTATAAAGCTGTTTTCCGTTTTTCCCTGATTTCTGCTTGGAAATCGTAAATCTCTTCGTTATAGAAAGATTAATCAGGTACGTTGCCTTAATATCCACCCATCCATTGTCTGCACTCAAGCCTGTGACAGTGTAAGTATGTGTATCTACATCCCAAGAGCCGGTTACACTGTCTGATTTTGTAATGGTATAGCTACAATCATTTGTGATATCTGACGAGCCGTACATAACTTTCGCTGTAGTTGCCACTGTTGGAAATACCGGAATGTTGCCGTCTGCGTCAGATGTGATCGTCTGCATATCGTTCGACAGCTGGAATGTCATATTCTTGGCATCCGCAATATTGTTGTCCATTTTTGTCAGTTTATCCGGCAAAGAACTGTCACCAATTACAACATTATCTCCGCTGATGATTACTTTTTTGGTATCCATATCAACTTGGAAGATTATGTTTCCATCGCTATCTCTGACAGTCAGTGCACCTGTGTCAATATAATCAGCATTGATACCATGTGCGTACAGAATTTTTGCTATCAAATCGCCTGTCAGAAAGAAACCGTAAGGATATGTTTTGCCACCATCATTGGATACGCCAATGGCTTCTGCTGTGAATTTAATTACATTTTTTGATTCTGCAAGTGTAGGCTTGTCATGCAGATATGTGATAGTACTGCCATCTTCCTGTGCGACTGATGTTTCATATAATCCAGAAGAATTTTTTAAGGTTTCTTCTAATTTCTTTACTGCTTTTTCTCTAGCTGATTGTTCTTTTTTAACAAGTCGTCTTGCCTCTACGATTGCCTTAGTGGATTCTGACTGGAACTTGCTCTGCCCTCTGATAGGGTCGTCGGCTTGAGTTTTTACAGTAGTCTTTCCATTAACGGAACAAGAAACGTCCGTCAGCGGAGTTATATATCTGTTCCATTTGCGATCATAAGTATATGCCATATCTCCAAACTCAATGAGTGGGTTATATACAAGTTCTCCCGACATGTTACGGAATTTAGCTCCAATTATGGAATCGCCAATTTGAGCAGCTACCGTGTCCAAGTCCGAATCCGCAACAAGGTCGTTCTCCAATTCAAGAACATATCCTGTGCTTCCGTACATGGCTTCATTTTCTCTATTTTTTAGCTTGATTCCAGTAATCACAATATCATCACTAGAAACGGTTGGACTTGTAAAAAAGTCTTTGAGCTTTTCGGATGTGTCAGCTGCTGATTCGATCAGTGTCAAGAATCCATCACTATCAATTGTCCAGTTCCCTGCCGGGCTTATAAAGTTATCGGAGTCAACATTTGCACCACCTTTAAACGTAATGTTTCCATCAGCATCCGCAATTGCACCATAATCTTCTTGCACATTGGAAAAATCCCATCTGATAAATCGCAAGTATCCTCTGCTGTCCAGGCGAGCGTTCGCAGTCTCAAACATTGCTGCCCATCCGAACAACTGACGAAACGTCATGTTTTCCGGAATCTCTGACACGATCAGATTTCCATGAGCCATGGAGACTTCTGACGGAATACCAAGAGTCTCACACGCATCTCTAACAAGAGTCTCTATTGACTGTGGTAGAACCAGATGAGATATATAAGTTGCGTTCGTTTTATACATATCGTCCAAAGCGGTAAAACTAAGGATTTCGCCATATTGTTCTGGTGTCGTAATTGTATAAATACCTTTATCAATGGTTTCGACTCTGTCTTCTGTCGCTGCTTTTGTTGCCAGAATCGCACCGCCACTCTGGTCAAGAATTGGCTCATAGTTTTCATCCAGCAATTCATCTGTTGTAGCCGAACTTGCTACAGAGGTCTGCATTTTAAGATACGCATGAACTTTTGCCATGTAGAAATTATAGTTTTTCCACTGATCGGAAGTGTTGTCCAACTCCAATGTCATGGATTTACAAACAACGCAGCCAATCGGAAAGCTGCTACTTTCTGCACAATCGGAAAAAGTGCAGTTTTCGCCCATGATTTCATTTTTGACTGTTTTTACAGTTCCGTCAGGAAAGGTGATTTCCACTTCCTGCCAGACTCTTTCTCCGTCCTGTAGTTTTTGTTTGAACGCATCAGATACATTAATCAAGTGGATTCACCCCCTGCATGTTAAAAGATATTTTTGATACAAATTTTAAGTCTGGCGAAATTTCTCCAATAGTTAGGCTTGCTTTTCCGACATAAAACGGGTCAGTTCTCCATGCCATGTGGTAAAGCGACCAATGGTACAAATTGAATGTTTTTCCTTTTGCGATAATTTTGAGAATTTTGTTTGCTTCTATAACTGGAACGTTTGATGCTTCATAGCTATACTGTTCGACTGTAAACAATGGAGTTAACAACGCTTTTCCGAACTGCGTACGGTTACTACCTTCTGAATAAGTTGTTTCGAGGTTATAACCCATATCTTTGTCTGGCTGATAGATGGAGGCCCCGTTCATCTTGTATCGTTTTGTTATACTTTTTGGAATAGTTGCCACGTTTCCACCTCCTATGCCAGTTCAAACGGATTTCTTCCGCTTGTGCTGCGTCTTAATTTTGCTTCATCAATAATTTCATCAAAGATTGTTCTACGGTTAATTTGAGCGGTAAAGCGATAATCTCCACCGGAACTGCTTCCAGATTCTTCACGAACAATCTTTCTGATCAGAGCTTCTGGTGTCTCGATGTTGTTTCCTTGCTTCTGATCTCCTAACACAGCGAGAAATTCTGATCTTGGAGGAATAACGGCACCTTTTGCAAGATATGGAATAGTTGGAACTCTCGGAAATGTTGCACTAAATCCGATTGTTTTCTTACCGAACGGCGTAGGTACTTCCCACGGACCAAATGACATTGCAGATTCAATTCCACTGATCGCGCCGTTCACCGTACCGATTGCGCCATTTACGATACCGATAACTTTATTGAATATCTCTTTAACTTTGTTTTTAATACCCTCGAACGTATCAACAACCTTGTCTCTTGCACTTTTGAATTTATCAACGATTCCATCAACTATCCTCTTTACAACTTCTTTTATAGTGGACCATATAGCGTCCCACTTTTCTTTTGCACTTGATTTGATACCATTCCAGATAGAAACAATCTTTTCTGCCAAATCACTTAGTTTGGATTTTATTCCATCAACGAAAGTTATGGTCTTATCTTTAATCCAATCCCATACCGCACCCGCAACTTCTTTAATCTTGTCCCAGTTTTTATACAGTAATACGCCAATTGCAATGCAAGCTGTTACTGCCGCTATAAAAATTCCACCCGGTCCGATAGCCGTTGCAATAGCTTTAATTCCTCCCATAATGCCGCTAGAACCAGTCATAAGTGCAATAAGACCTTTTATAAAACTCGCTACTGTCGTTATACTTCCTGCTATTCTTGACGCTAGCCCTGCAATTTTCGCCGCCGCAAATGCTCCAATCAAAGCTGCGCCGAATGCTTCGATAATTGGCTGATGGTCTGCGAAAAATCTTGCCAAATCAGACACTAGGTTGATCACTATTGGAATTCCCGTTTCAATCAGCCATTTCAGCATTGGAAGAACAATATTGTTATAAATCCATTCAAGAACATTTCCGATAGATTCCAGAATTGGCGCAAACGTACTTGTTAGATTACTGATAGATTCCAGTAGAGGATAGAAATTAAGGTTCGCCGCCCATGTTGCTGTATCCTCTGCGATTTTTTCAACAAACTGCATAACCACCACAAGGGCGTCTGCAATGTTCTGTATGATCTGCGTTCCAACATTGTTCTTATTCCACGCATCCGCAAAACCGGATGCAATATTCCCGATAGTTTTAAGAACGTTCTGAGCAATCCTCAGCATGGTCGTAAGCATCGTTGCGCCTGTGCCATTTGTCCAGACCTCTACAAGGCTTTTACCTACACTCTTAGCGAGTTTTGCAATTCCCGACAAAGCGTTTTTTGCCGCTTCAATGGTATTCTTACCCTCTTTTTTCCATGCGTCCTGGAATGGTTTCCAGAGTTTCTTGAGCAGGTCAGCAAGTTTCTTTGCGGAATCGCTAATCTTGTCAAGTGCGGTTTCGCCTTCTGCGAGATTGCCGTAGTCCACATTACCTACTGAACTCGGAATACCACTGTTACCTGTTCCACCACTTCCACCAGATGAAGATGGCGTGGAAGATGAATTACTGCCAGTAGATGTGACTTTGTGCACTTCATCAAGTGATGAAAGATAGTTTTTTGTTTCCTTATTCGCTTTTTTTGTTGCTTTTGCATTGTCGTTCGTGGCATCTGCCAGTTTTTCTGCATTATCCGCTGCCTGTCCATACTGATCTGCTGTATCTGCGATCGCGTCTGTTCCGGCAAGACCCGCTCCACTTCCGCTCGTTTGACCGGAAGATTTCTTGCCAGTAATAAGCTCCGTGAATGACTTAAATGCGTTTGCCAGAGTCGCCAGTTTACCGAGAAGAATATTGATTACTTTCAGAACAGGTGTAAAAATATTAATCAGCCCTTGTCCGACTGTTGCCTTGAGGGACTGCAACTGCAACTGCATCACTCGCACCTGGTTCGCCCAGCTGTCAGAAGTACGAATGAAGTCACCAGATGCGGCTGATAACTGTTCCTGCACAAAAGCAAAGCGGAGAGCAACTTTCTCCTGTTCAGTCATTGCAGATGTGGTCTTGCCGTAGCCATTTGCAAGTGCATATTGGTCAAGTGCCGACTGGGTCATTACCACGCCCAAATCTTTTAATGTTTCCGTTTCACCCGTAAACACTGATTTCAGTTTGATATAAGCCAAGTCCTGACTGATGTTGTAGAATGATGCCACATCACCAGTTAGCTGTGTCAGAGCTGTTGACATATCGTAAGCTTGTGATTCTGAGAATCCGAACGACTTAGACATCGCTCCGAACGTGCCGACATACCGCTTTGCCATAGTCTCCGATAGTCCAGCGCTGGTCATAGCGTTCTTTGCAAATTCATTTACTTTGTCTGACATGGTTGTAAATGTAACATCAACCACGTTTTGCACTTCTGCGAGATCTGAGCCAAGGGCAACGCATTCTTTTCCAAACTGTACTAATTTACCGACAGCAAATACTCCGCCGATAAGTAGTCCTATTTTTTTTACTGTGCTTCCAAGCCCGTCGAATGACTGTTTAATCGCTGATACACCTTTTTGGACACCGGTTGTGTCTAATCTGGTATCAATAATGACTGAGCCATCAGCAGCCATACATTCACCTCCTAACTATTTGAGGTTTAACATCTCATTCAGCGCATCCTTGTACGCTTGCTCCTCTTCGCTGAGACGTGTTTTTATATCAATAATGTTCTTATTTTCCTGATAGAATTTCTTTTCCCATTTATCGAGCTTTTCGCCCTTTGCCTTTTTTGAACGAATTCCAACTACGGTATTAAAAAGACATTCGCCAGATTCCATAAAGTATCCAAAAAACGTCCACCAGTGCATATAAGGCACTGCTCTGATTTCTTTACCGGCAACCTTGTTTACCGCCGGAACAATCATGTCTCCATCCTGTTCCCAATCCATCAAACGGGGCTTTGGGCGGTTTGGATTATCGTCCAACTGTCCGCAGTCGATGAACTCTGATGCTTTTTGACAAGCTTCATCCAGACACTCAGCCGGTATGCTTTGCCAGTCCTCAAACAGAATCTGTAGCATAACAACTGCTTTCGCCTGCTCGTCCAGTTCCGGGTCGTTCATAGCAATGAGAACGTCGATGATTGCTCGAAAATCCGTTCTAATAGAAAAATCCACCCCACTTATGTTAAGCGAGGTGGGAAGCTCATAGGCGGTCATTTTGTATACTTCTCCGTATACTTATTGACTGCTGCCTGCATTTTCTTTTTTCTCTTTTCGATTTCCGGTGCAATTGCTTCTTCGATCTTATCCAGAACGATATATGCGAATACCTGACCATTGCCGAATACAGTAGTTGCTGTGATCGGCTCCTTGAACAGGTCTTTTGATGCTTCATATCCGAGCAGATAGTTGATTTTGTCTTCGATCTGTTTGTTCAGTTCTGCCACTTCCTTACCAGATGTGACTTTTTGAATAGAATTTTTAAGCTGGTCAAAGTACTCTACCAGTTCCTCCGCACGTGCTGCTACATTGATATCAGTCGGGTTAAGCTTGAAAGAAGAAAAAACTTCGTCTTCGTTGTTGGTAAACGTGAATGTAAAAATTCCATCATCAATTTTGGTATTAATTACTTTTGCCATTTAGCATATCCTCCTTGTGTATGTGCTTATTCACTGTCAGCTGTGAATGTACCGGAACTGATATCAAATTTTCCTTTTACACGTTCGCCAACATAGTTGACAGTAAATGGAATCTGATAGCCAGATGTGTCTCCACCGTAGGATGTCGGCACAACGTAGCAGTCCTGCTGATATGCTTCATACTTGCCTGCTGTGGCTTCTGTCCAGAGATGGACTTCAACTGCTTTTGTCTTGAGGTTATCGTCTTTGAGGCGTCCGTCTACAATCTTCTGTAACGCCGTGAATAGGTCAGAAGTGGTATCTGCATAAAATGGATCGGCATCAGAAGATACCTCATAGCCGTTATGCTTAAATGTGGATTCTCCAAGAATGTTTTTAGATGTTTCGGTATCCGGGTTGAGTTCGATGTTGTACTCTTCCAGATCCTTTCCAAGACGCTCATATTTCGGTGTCAGCCCTTCGCAGAGGGAACCTGCATCAATATAATGAGCCATATATTTACGGTCAATTTTTCCTGTAACTGCCATAGAAATGTCCTTTCTGCCTATAACTTTTAAAAGGCTGTGTAAGTTAGCGACTACCTCCAATTGATAGCCGGTTATTACTATTTAATCGTCGGGCAGGCGTTGCGGCTCCTGCATCTCTTTTAACCCATAGGGTGCGTGGTTGCAACGAAATCTACCACCTCCGACGATATTTATACTACTTCATAAGTATTTTCGTAGCGTACTGACAATGGCAATAACCAGTCCTGTACGCCGTTCTCCTGCGGATCTGTACCGTAGGAGTTTCCACGGGTTATACGTTTTATCACTCGCCCTTGCGAAAGCTCTGGAAACGCATTTAAACGTGTCTCAGTGCCATTTATGACAACTGGTTCTCTGCATATCCATTTACCGAGATTATCCAAAAATTTCTGAACAGATAATTTCTGCCTCTCCTTGTCGGATGCTGTTCGGTATACCACATAAAATGGATACTGGCATACCTGATGCATTACGCCACAAATATCTTTTTTTTCTGAATAGATCAGCGCCCCGTTGTCTGCTGAGAACGCAATTCCCGATTCTTTGCCAAGTTCCTCGAATTTGATTATTTCATTGTCGTGTAGTCCCGGATACTGGTTTAGAAGTGCTTTCATGGCGTCTGTCAGAATGTCATATCCGGTTGCATCTACTCCGATAGGTTTATCTGCCATGTCTGCCACCTCCTGCCTGTGCTTTTACTTTGCGAATCCATGTGCTGCCGTATTGTCGTTTAGCGGCATCGAACCATTTTGCTTGTACCTGAGTATGCGGTGATTTTGTATATTGAAGATTCTCCTTTGCGTTCGTCTTGCCAGAATACTGACTCACAAGAACCTTTTCCGCATCGCGTCTTGCCCATGTGCTACCTGTTGCGGGGTCGACCATGGTTTTTCCAAAATAAAGAAAACGTCCATATGGTTCTGCCGCCGCACATACAAATCCAGTCCCTTGCATTGATGTACTTTTGACTCTTGTTTGGTCAATAAAATCTCCTGAAATCATCGGCATAAACTCTATCATACTGTCCATGACCATCCCGTCAAGGAGATACTGAGCTTCTTGGTATTGTCTGGAAAATCTGCTCATATTTAGCTTTATTTTCATATCTCCATCGACTACGGAGAATCCTTTAAAATGATGAATTTTGCTCATATTACTTACCCAGAATCTCGAAGTGTGGAATCAGTGTATACGGACCACCTACACTGGTAATCTTAAACACGTTATCCTTGTTCTCGTTCATGTACTGGTAGAATCCGTTTCGGTAATCACTGTCAGTTACTATTCCACCAGTCCACTCACCCTCCCAGAAGAACGATTCATCTGAGAATGTGATAGTATCTTCCAGGGCGTTGTTAATCTGTCTTTTCCACTCTTTAGGCGGTACATATGGGAGAATCTTTCCATTCTTGTCAGCAATGATTATATCGCCATTCTGGACAGTATAATGGATATGTAACTGTGCATTGTCAGTTGCGTCTGGTCCGTACTTTTTAAGGATTGCTCCCTTGTCGGTAATGAGGTCAACTCCAGATAAAACATGAGGATACCAGTACGCATCTCCAGTTGTGGCACTTTCGTAATAGTTGAAAAGTGTAATTTTAGACGAATACATGATATCCTCTCCTTAATTATTCTTTCTGCACTGTCTGCTTAATAACCTGATTCACACCAGTGGCCGACAATCCATTAAACATACCGACTGCAACCGCCGTAATGTAATCTGTTGCCGGGAAGTCCGGGATAACTCCCATCCCGACAGCTCCAAGAATCCCGCCAATAACCGCCATGATTACTGGAATCCATTCATCAGAGATTCTTTTTGATGCTTTACAGCCCATTCCTACGATGTAACAGATCATAACGATTGCTACGCATGAGCCTAATGTTGAAATATCCATTATTCAGATACCTCCTTAAATTCTTCTTCAAACTTATCCTTTACCATTGTATCGAAATATCCTTCTTCATCACGCAAGATGTAATCACCAGGTTCCATGAATGCTGCGCCGCATCTTTCGTCATCTTTGAATAAATTAGGATATCTTGAAACTCTAATGCACGGGGTTCTGAAGTTATTAACAATTTTTACCGAATTGCCAACAAACTTTTCAATTTGAGCGATGCTCTCAGAAGTAGCAAAACACTGAATAGCTTCAACTATAGTCGGTTTTATTCGTACATATTTCATACTCACACCCCCGCATTTAAAATTGGTATGCCATCGTCTGTCATTACTCCCATCAGAAGCGGCAAAGCCGTCTTGTAAAGTAAATCATTCGTTTTCTGTACATCTCCGGCGGCGGCATACACTGCACTCCATTCCTTTGCGCCTGATGCTTTCTGCTGTGGCGTTGCATAAGAGATGGATTCACTGCCAGATGATACAGATGTTACAACGCCTGTAGTGCTACCACCGGCCCCGATTGTGGTTGATGCTCCACTAGCGGCGGCATTGGTAGCATTCTTTTCAGCAAGCTCAATCTGATACATTAACTCAGCCAATGAGCAGACTGCCTTTTTGATGCGCTTCTGTGAACGTTCATCTGTCGGCAGTCCGTCCACCAGCCTGTTGGATGTCATTAAATCCACAAAATCACTGGCCCTTTCTGCCAGCCGTGGGAAGTCGGTTTCTGGCACGACATTGCCGAATGATTCTGTATAGAATTTATAATCTGCATAAGCCATGCCAGTTACCTCCTACATTTATGATTTCGCTGTTACGCTTGCACTTCCGGCATTCAGTGCCTTGTATGTTCCATCACACTCAACTACTGTAATTTTCTGTCCGGTTGCTGCTGTGATATCGGCTTTTCCATCCCAAGTACTCCAGTTTCTGAGATTCTGTCCATATCCAACAGTTACTGCTTCTGCTGCAACTTTGTATTTATACACATTGCCGGCATTTTCCTTAGCCGGATTTACAGTGATTTTTGTATCACCGCTCTCTGTTCCAACCACAGAATTTACTGTCAGAGTACCAAGTGTAGGTGTCTCGTCAATGGTAATTACTGCGATTGCGTCAAGGTACTCTGCGAAAAGAGTAAGCCCCATGACCGCAAACGCTTCGGACACTGCTGTGTGGTAGTTGCCCTGAGTGTGGAATCCGATCAGGTTTGTTTCACCGGAAACGGTATACACCAGACCAGCTCTCGCAAAGTCAGATTCGTTCGGGTCAACATAGTACAGGACGATGTTCTCAACAGGAGTTGCGATAACCTGTCCTCTTGGAACCTCACTGTCAGATAACAGGAAGATAGTGTTGAATCCCATAAAGTCTTTCATGTACTGGAATCCGAACTGGTTCTGAATAGTGATCTCAGCTGCTCCGAGGTATTCATATACGTCCAGAATGTTGACAAATCCAACAACGCCAGTCACATTTCTGTGCATCTGTTTGAATTTGTTCTCAACACGACCCTTAGCCATTGCCAGAGCCATCTGGAATGTAGTTTCTGTGGAAGTAAGTGTACCGGTTTTCAGATAGTCGTAAAATCTGCCGGTAACGTCAGTCTGAAGCTGGAAAAGGAATTCATCATCAGTCATCTGAACAGCGTTCTCATAACCGTGATCCTTAATTGCTTCGATAGATACAGCCTTTGCGTACTTCTCGATAGTCATTTCCGCATAGGTCTTTTCTTTTACAGTAAACTTGCTGTAAGGGATTTCCTCGCCCTCACCGACAAGTCCGCTCTGTAAAGTGCCCTCTGCGTATTTGGACTTGAGTACAGCACCCGGCTGTTTTTTGATAGGTCTCATGATACCCAGAATATCACGTAAGTGCTGCCAGTTTCTTTCGAATCTGGTAACGAAGTCAATCTCACGTGCTGTGACCTGAATATCATTAGTCATAATAAGATTTGTTTTTGCTGGCATAAAAAAATCCTTTCTACCCATAATTGTTAAGGTATTGGGTTAGCGGCTATACTCTGGTGTATAGTCGGTGTAAAAAATCACTGGAATAACTGGATATTCTGAGCAATTGCAGCCTGTCTCTCGGACGGGTCTTTGATTGCTTCAATATCTTTCTTTGTCATGCTTCCCGGTGTCTGCTGCTGTCCAACATGAGTAGTAAACCTTGCCTGATTCTGCTGAGCCTGTTGCTGAGATTCATCCACAAAAGCGGATGCATCAGACTGCTTCATCTGCTCAATCAGATCATTCAGTCCAAGGATTTTACCATCTTTCAGCTTTAATCCAGCTTCTTTGATGTCTGCCATAACAGACTTCTTTGCCGCCTCACTGGAAAATTTAACATCATCAAGTGCTGTTTTAAGTGCATCTGAAAAATCGCGGTCATAGATCTTTTCATTGAATTCTTTCTCTGCGTCCTCAGCCTTCTTCTTCCATCCAGCAAGCTCTGTCTGAATGTTTGCCGGGTCGATACCGTCAAAGCCTTTTAAGGTTTCTTCTGCTGTCTCAGCACGTTCCTTCCAGCTGTCGCGTTCTCCTTCGACTTTCGACAGAGTTTTCGCTACTTCTTTAGCATTCTTGTAATGCTCAGAAAGTGCCTTCTTCACATCTGCCTGCTTGTCCTCTGGGATCTCAATTCCAAATGATTTTAATGTGTCAATAAGTTTCTGCATATATATCCTCCTGGTCGTGTTTATTGACCTGCCGCCGCAGGTAAGTGGATTAAGCCAGTTAGACCACTGGCAAGGTAATCGGAAAGGCAGGATTCGAACCTGCGACCTCACATTTGTAGTGCGCTCTCCCACCTGAGCTACATTCCATTAACCCGGATTCCCGGGTTAGCAAGGTATTTTACGTGCTATGCCTAAACACGAGACGTTTCGGGATACGTCAACACCGCCTATACGGTCGCGCACCTCTGCACGGGTTGGATTCCACTGTTCAGTTATATGTGCTAACGAGGAGGTATGCCGTCATGCACTAACGGCAATGATACGTGTCGGAAATTGCATCCGCTTTTCAACCTCCAGATTCCACCCCGAACCTGTTTCTATTAAGGACACGCATCTGCTTAAAGAAAGGAGGAAAGCAATAAAAATGTCTATGTCAAGCATTTCTGCTTACAAATCTTCCCTACGAATATATTGTATCACAGAACCTTCAAAAAGTTGTGGTACATGTTTTAGCCAATTAGAGCATATCCCTGAGCTTTTCCACGTATCTTTTAACAAGATCACGTTCCTCCCGGCACTCCGCATCCTTGGACATATCGCTCATTTCTGTTGTGAGTTCGTCCAGATGTTCTTCCAGAGCGGCAAGCATCTTCCTCTTGCAGTCTTCAGACTTGCCGGAACGATAGCTCTGCTTCTGCGTCATATAGTCGTCATAAGCGTCTCTCCCATCAGAACGGCTGTAATGCCCTCTGACGTAATGCTCACCACGTCTGGCATAAGAATTGCCCCGGTCGTAATCTGGCATCATTCTGCCATCATTTGCGCTGTATCTCCCCATACTGTCACGTTTTCTTCCACGTTCGCTGTAATCGTCATTGTAGCCACCACGCATCTCATCAAGGACAGTGTTGTAATACTCCACTTTCTTGTCCCAGTACTGCGTATTCTTGATATCTTTATACATATCAATCAGTTTGTATGTCATTTCCAGATTTCCAGTGGTCAGCCCACTGTCAGCAATTTTGGACAGTTCGTCTTCAATTCTTGCACATAAGTCTTTAATGTCTCTCATAATCACACCTCCTATGCTTCTCTGGTCACAACAATGTTTGCGTTCGCAACAGAAACAGCCTGATCGCTTGTATTCTCTACTGCGATATTAACGCAACATCCGCGAGGTACATCAATATAGATTCCAGAGGACACATTGTTGTACTGGTCTACTGCTGCCGGTGTGGAAATCATCTGAGAAGAAAGAACCGGCTCACCAGATATTGCAATAGCCAGAGAGATAGCCCCGACAGTACCACCTGTTGGAATTGCAATATTACCAGAGAAGTCCACGAAAAATCTAGCCTTGCACTGGTTAGTAAGTCCTCTCAGCGTAATGATTCCACTTCCCTCCCTGTGTTGAATGCAGTTAGAACCTTTGACTGCTGTGTTTGAAAATACTACGTTTCCATTTGCTGCTACAGTCTGAGCAGCTACATTTGTAAATTCTGCCATAAAAATACTCCTTTCATATCACAAAAGGACAGGTCTCAGCCTGCCCCTCTGTGTAATACGGCATAAGCCGACATCCGAATCAATCGAAAGATACTCTCGATATGAAGTTGTTAACAATTACATCCGGTGTTGCATCCGCATCCGTAATATGTGTTCGGATTAGGAACCTGATATGCCGGAATCGGTGCTGGATTAATCGCATTAATGAGCTGCTGTGTCTGAGAAGCCATTGCAGTTGTGAGAAGCGCACTCTGGCGATCCTGAGAAGCGGCACGTCTGAGGTCATTGTTTTCAGCCTGAAGGTTAGAAATCTTTTCATTGCAGAGATAGTCAAGAATCGCTCTTGTTCCAGCGTTCTGGCTGTCAATGATGTCTCTTGTGTTGCTGTTCATGGTGTTCTGCAATGCACAGGTATTCTGCGCCATGTTGTAGTTTATGCCCTGGATTGCTTCTCTGGTTTCGCAGCAGCAGTTTGCAAGCTGTGCCTGGAGTGCATTGGTATTCTGCATATTTGCTACAGTATCAGCATTAATAGCCTGCTGAATGCCGAAACCAGTCTGCATGATGTTGGTGTTGATTCCGTTAAATCCGGTAAGCATACCGTTATTCATGGCGTAGAAGCCATCACACAGGCCGCTATTGATTCCGTCAAGCTTGCTGATTACAGCGGAATTGTCGAATCCTCTCTGAATATCTGCCTGAGTAGCTGCTGTAGCTACATATCCTCCGCCGTTTCCATTATTGCCCCAGCCGTTGTTTCCCCATCCGCAAAATGCGAACAAGAAAAGCACGATAAGCCACCATGCGCCATCTCCGCCAAACATTCCATCATTTCTGTTGTTCCCGGTCAAAAGAGCAACGTCTGATGCTGTTAAATTTCCATCCATAGTTATAATCTCCTTTTTTGTATTTACATCAATCTGGCCAGATTGTAATGTACTATTTTATATTTTTCAGCAGATTTTGGAACTGCCCTGCCATCTGTTGAACCTGATTAAGCTGTTGCTGTGAAATCCTTCCAGACTGCAACATTTTCTGAACTTCTTCTTTTGGGTTTCCCTTATAATTCTGTTTAAATTGCATGAATTGTTGTATCATCTGCATTGGTCCGTTTCCCTGTGGCATCCCACCGCCAAGTGTGTTAAATAATGGATTACTCATCTGCATTTCCTCCATTGATTGCTGATTCCTGTACAGTATTAGCTCTAATAGGTTCAGAAAATGAATTTAATCGGTTTATGATAGCTTCGTATTTGCCCTTTAAATCGTCGTATTCCTGTCTGGTGACGTATTTACTGTCCATGTTCTGAGCAGTCTGTTTAGGCGGCATCTGGGCGCCTACTTCATGATACTCAAACGTTCGTAATGGTTGCGGCATGCCGGATACGTCTGTGGATTTTATATAAAATTTCTCTGATTCTGAATCCATCAGTAAAACACTTGTCCCGGGTGCTACCAGATAGGATTTTGCGCCGACTTCGCCGGATACCCACAGGATACCGCTATTATTCTGCTGTGGTTGCTGTACTAGTTGAGCTGGCATCTGGGCAGGCTGTTGCTGGAACTGATTCATCTGCCCCGGAACACCAAAACTGTATTGATAAGGATTGTTATATAATGCCATCTTATGCACCGCCTTTCTGATTATATTTTTACATAGATATATCAATCTAAAAAGTTCGAAAAAGTGTCAAAAAAGTATTGACATATCACTCACTGGGTGGTATTATAATATCAACAAGAGGAAATAAGGAATCATTTAGGAGGTAAGCATTATGAAGTATAACAAATCAGAAATCATGAAAAATGCATGGAGTATCGTAAGACAGTGTAAATGTACTATTTCTGTAGCACTTAAAAGAGCATGGGAAAAAGCTAAAGAAGATCTCAAGCTCGCAAAGCTTGGCAAATATTTCAATGCTTTCCTTGATGGATGCGAAGTTCTTTTTAACCTTGGAGACGGAGTTGTTTCTGGAAATACTTTTAATTGTAGGAAAACTTTAAAAGAATTTGGGCTTAAATGGAATCCAGACGAAAAATACTGGTATGGAAGTCCTGAGAAAGTTGAAGATATCGTGAGATATCGCGTTTTATAATAAAGGAGGATTAAAATGAAAATACAAGGAATCGGAGTCATTAGTAAGAAGGTAGCGATAAAATCATTGGGGCTTGATCGAGACAAAGAAGGCCGTGAAGCTCTTAGAAAAGAGATGTTTACAGCTGAAGAAATCGGAGCAATGTACAAACTTGAACAGGTCAAAAAGGCATGCAAAATTGGAGATTGTGTTGAAACCTTTGCGCGCAATTACAATCGTATCCCGGATGACCTAAAAGAAAAGCTCACGCCGCAGGAACTGGCAGAGCTGGTTGAAGCGTTTTATAAATGTTATGGAGACGGAAAAAATGCAAAGTAAAAAGAGCTAAGCATGCAAAACTAGCTCTTTATACCTAAAATTATTATTTCAATCCGTGGTGCCCGGAATCGTTAGGCACTCCGCTTACAGAACATCCCTCTGTAAGTGACAAAGACATTATACCACGAAGGTAAAAATATAGTCAAGGGAGGATAATAAAATGACGGGCGAAGAAAGGATTAAGCAATTAATTGAAAAAGGATGGAAAATAGTAAAAGACGAATCTACGTGGTGTCGTTATGTGAAATTAGAACAGGAAGTACCGAGAAAAAGCCGAGATCCGTTCGGAAATTTCACTGGTGAAGACTGGATGCAGACGATACATAGACAGGTTACCATTTTTGACGATGGCGATTGGGAAGAAACGAGAGGTTAATATATGGATGTAAAGGAATTAAGGAATTTTACAAATCTGAGCCAGCAAGCTTTTTCTGAAAAATATGGTATTCCTAAAAGAAGCATAGAAAACTGGGAGAGTGGCAAGCGAACTCCACCAGAATATGTTATAAAGCTACTTGAAAGAGCTGTAAAAGAAGATTTTGCATAAAAAGAAGGAGGGGTAAATTGCCTCTCCTTTTAGCATACTTTTATAATCTTACTGTTTACTCTTCTGCTTAATCTCTTTACGGTAGATATGCTCACGTTCATTTGTTCAGCGCAGTATTCAAGCGTATATTCCTTGCATCTCAGCCGGAACAGTCTTTCTTCGTCCGGTGTGAAATTACACTCCCTCAAGAACCTGTCTATATCTTTTTTCGTGAACACATATAATTTCATGAGCATACCCCTTACTAATGCTAACGCTGATTCTGCGCAAGATACTCCGTGAGCTTCTGTTTTGTTTTTTTTAATTCCTCAACATTATTCCCACTGATCTGACTATCCAACATGGTTGATAGTACTTCCAGAATCAATGAATCACGCTCCGCGATCCTCTGAAGACTCTCGTAATCTCGCTTATCATGTTCTTCCAGTGTCTCAACTCGCTTATTAAGTCGAAATGCTGGAGTAATCCACTTAAGAATTACGGCCACCGCTCCTCCGACAATAGACACTCCTCCGCAAATTGAGAGGAATACTTGTACAAATTCTGATATGCTCATTTAGCTACTCCTTTTCCCAGTAGTATACCGGGATCTCATTACCACTATCCCATGTATCGTAATATTTGCCGTTCTGTACCGTCACCACATGACCATCTATGCAGAGAATGTATGTACCTGTCGGATGGTCTGTGCAAAAGTCGTTGACTGTATAGATATACCGTTCTGATTGCTCAATCAGTTTGCGTCTGTACCCATGTTTGTAGAGGTACGCTCCCCAAACGTAATTAGCTGATGGCATATCTGACAGAGCACACGCCTGTATCATTAATCCGGCAAATACTGTTTCCCAGTCAAGTCCGGTTGCTTTGCAGATGGCACGAACAACGCAATCTCCTGTTCTCTTATCCTTAACAGGATTCGGATTGAAATATTCCCATCTATCCATCAGTCAATCCCCTTTGCTGTTTTATATCGTTTCGCCGCTCCTCTGGCTTTAGCGGCGTTCTGGCGGTTCCACTTCGCTATCATAAGTCGGTCTTGCAGCTCTCTTAGGTCGTTCTGCTTGCAGTAATCCTTATATGCGGCATTTTGTTTTTGGAGAAGAAAAGACTTCCGGTCAAGGTCTTGCTGGAGTGCAAATTTCGCCTTTTCATTCGGTGCATTGTCAACTCCTGCTTGCAGTCCAAGAACCTCTCTTTTTGTTTTGCGGATTCTGCGTTCGTAAGTACGTTGTTTTTGCTCTTTTTCGTATTGTTCGCCTTTGTTGGCTTTATCCTGTGCCGATAGTTCTGCGTAGGGATTCGGCATTCCTTCCGCCCAAACTGAAAAATGATGTCTGCAATTTACTCCACATATTCCATCAGCTTCGCCATAATGACAGTTTTCAATAAAATCTGGATATTGACTTGCTTTTTGCTCCAGCATTCTACGGTATTCTGATGTGTCTCGCTCTCGAAAAAACTCCGGCTTGATTTCTTTTAATTTTTCCCAGTCTATGGAAAATACCTGCCCTTGCCATACTTCATGACTTGGGCGACTTCCTATGTGCGCCGATGTCAATACTAAACCGTATCCCATTTCTTTCATTCTTGTCAACTGAATATCAGCACACGCCTGAGCCACTCCAGTTCTGACAGAACGTGCGACTGCTGTTTCGATCGTGTCTTTTCTGCCAGATGGATATGTGACGATAACACCATCCGATACAACGTTATTAACTGCCTCTTTAATGGCTTGCGTATATCCAACTGCCCCAGTCATCACATGATTGTATGCAAGGTCACACTGGTTGATATACAACGCCTGAGCAGCACTTGCAGTCGTTCTTGTGAAGTTCTTCCACTCGCCCATAGTCGCAAGCATATTTCGCTCCATGAGTCTTATCATAGTCGGGGATTGCTCGAGCGGTACAGGACTTAATCCTGCCGCCTTGTATATCTTATCATCATAATCGAGGGCAGTGATTCCGGCATCCTCAAACGCTTCAAGAAGCTCCTGCTGTTCGCGTTTGGTATATCTGGATAATTCTGCCAGAATGTCCTCTAGCAGTTCACCAGATTCCTGTAGCGTTCTGATTCTCCACGCATCGGCATTGGTCAGAATATAGTCCTCACCTCTGCCGATTCTTGCCACCATTCTCGACACAATCTCAGAGATGATATACTGATGCAGTTCTTCGGCAATTTGTTCACTGCCCTCTGTAATTTGCCGTAAATATTCTGGACTAAGCATAGTATATCACCTCTTTCGTCAAAAGTCGTGGTACATGTTTTGAATTTTACTGGTTAACTAAAGTCCTCTTTAGTTAATTAGTAATGTAACATACTTCATTACTTTAATACAAATCATCGATCAACAACGCATTTGTGCAAACAAAATGTACTCCATTTTTTGCAAACTCTTTTGCTACAGATTTTTCATCTGTTGTACCAACGCCTACTTGGATATTGTTTGACAACGCTTTAGAAACGCCATTTGAAGTAAGTTTCTCAACTGTAGAACCTATATAAACAGCATTACTATTTGTTTTAAGATTGATTGCTATATTTATTGCATCCTCATCTATATCCCTATCTACATTTACAAAAAAATTAGTAAAATCACATAGACTGTGTATATATGTTAAAAACGAATGCTCAAAAGAATTCCATACAACCTTATCAAGCATTCCCAATTTACTTGCCACATTATACGCGCCTTTTATCCAACTATTGTCGTAGCCTCTTTTTAATTCGATAATAGGCTGTACCGATTTTACCTTACAGAAATACAAGAAATCTTCAAGTGTGCATATTTCCGTTCCTTTATATTTCACATCTTTCCAAATTCCAAAATCATATTGTTTAACATCGTTATAAGTAATAGTAGAAATATTAACAGTTTCTGGCAACATGTTTCCATTTTTGTCCCTAGCAGTTCTATTAATATTAATATCATGAGATAAAACTGGTATTCTATCAGATGTATAAACAACATCAGTCTCAATACACCTACAGCCATTTTTATATGCCAATTCAAAAGCTGGCATTGTATTTTCTGGAGCAATACTTGAATATCCTCGATGAGCCATTATAACAGTATAATCATTAAAATTATTTACCGGTTTTTTACCAATTAATTCATCTATAAGATGTCTATTGCCTTCTATGCCACTATATGATGCAACATATTTTTCTGTAATTAATTCTATATCATTTTCTTTATATTCCTCCATAGTATCTTTCAATAATAGTCTATACTTAGTGCCTTTGCTTACTGATACTTCATAGTTCCACCCACTATCATATAAAAAATTACCATTTTCATCATAAGAATGATATGCTAAAACAAATCTATCTTCCAACGACCTAAAAGTGGTATCATAATATGCACAAGAAATATCTTTGCTTCTAAATCTTGATGCAGTTGTTGAAATCGGAATACCATTTGATAAAGAACCATATACAAATTTCATGTAATTCTTTAATATATCATTTCTGTTAGTTAAATTTATCAATTCCCATTCATATGTTATTGCGCTTAAATATTCGTGAATATCAGCAATTCCGGTTGTAATTCCTGTTTTAAAAATAGTCACCGAAAACTTTGTATTTGCCGTTATTACTTTTCTATTTTTTATAAACGAATCTTTTTTTATAAAACTACCATCGTTATCATACCAAGAAAAAGCAACTTGAAATCCATCTTTAATATATAATATTAAATTTGTATCATAGGAAATGGGATGTTTATTCGATACCTGATAAATATAATCACGTTCATATTCACCAGTAGTACCTTTGATATTACCAACGTCAAATTCTCCTTTTAAAATACATGTACCATTCTCTAAGTTAACTAAATCTTCCTTTAGTGAATTAGTTTCCGCCTTTACTTCTTTGAATTTGTCCCCTGTTACTTTAGCATCTGCAAAAGCGCCGTCCGCAGATAATGTTTTATCAGATACAGGCGTTTCGAGAACACTTCCATAAGGTAACTGTCTCTTCTTCCCATCTGCTGTGATTATTCCCTTGAACGTATCTGCCATCTTTTTACTCCTCTCCGAATAAAGTTGGTTCGTCTGGCTGAGCTTCTTCAACCATTGCTTTAGCTTCTTCCTCAGTCATTCCCTCGAATTTTACAAAATACAACCATGCCGGAACCTTGCCAGTGGTCACATACTGCCACCATCTTGCACGGTCATTTTCACGCACATACAGAATGTCTCCGAAATCATAATTGACTTCATAAGCCCCAACCGGTGCAAGTCCGTACAGGTCAGCGTAAACGTTCAATGCGTAAATAACTTCATCCAGACAGGATTCCAGTTTATCTCGAACGTCTTTGACGAACTGCACTGTCCTCTGCTGTTCTGCTTCTACTCCTGTAGCCGTCTGTATGCCGCTAGATTCGTTAAAAACAAAGTATCCGTTGGAGAATCCAATCTTGTACCCTAACTGGCTTAAAATGGCGTTTATGCCGCTTATACGGGTATCTGTGTTGAGAATTGGATTGATTTCCTGATAGAACTCTTTCTCATCCTGCCCGAATACATTCTTGACAAAGTGCGGTAAGTTCATCTCTTTTCGTCTGTTCTCCATACCCTGCGGTGACATGACTGATACAGGCGTGCCGCTCGGCATCAGTAGTCTATCATCTGCCAGAACAATCTTCTGAGAATCAAAAATCTCTCCGGCATTTCTGCTATATGCAATGTCAAGGTCTTTCAGTTCTTCGATAGCTTCTGCAAATATCGGTAAGCCAAGTGGTGCACTGATATCCACATTGTTCGCTTGTGGTGTTCGCAATACTCCGTACAAAGGTGAAGTTATTTTCTTCATATTTTCCTTAAAAAAAGGACCTGCTTCTTCTACTAAATCAGCCCATTTTGTTTCTTTTATCGGTATAGCGTCTCCAATACTATTGGGTGATTTTGAAACATACGTTCTATTCGAGACATAATACGGGAAAAAGGTTACGCCATCTATGGTAGTTTCCACAAATCTATGATACTCCAACCTCGTGTAGTATTTCCGTCCAACAGTGTAAGAATCTTTAAATACGATTCCTTTAATCTCCTGATTATCATAATCTACAATCATCACATCTGCCGGGGTAAATACGTCAAGGCTATCACCGTTTGGCTTAATAAATACCGTTCCGTAGGCACAGCTGTACTCTACCCAGTGTCGAATCTGGAAGTACACCTTGTCGATCTGCTCTTGTAACCATTCTGCACGTGATTCAATATCTTCGTACACATTTATTGGATGCCCTGCGTATTCCGCTGTTGTGACATGCTCCCATTTGTAATGTTCTGGGTCTCCCTTTGGCTTTGATATCTGAATGCCAATCGCCAATGTTGCGAGCCGTGCTGTTTCTGAGCAGACAGATTTGGCGAAATTGATCGTCTTGATGTTATTCTTGTCATCTAGCCATTCCGGTACTCCCCTGTAAATGTTCGCGCACCGGTTAATCAGTGATTCCATTTCTGGAAATTCTGCCGCCTGGATATTAAAGTCCTCTTCGGCTTGCTTTTTGAATATCATGTTAAACCACCTTTTTAGTGTTGTTATAAGTCCCATTTAATCTACCTTTTAAAATCCATCCATCTTACAGAAGTATCTCGCACAATAATGTCTTCATATTCTACAACTTTTAAGATTTCGTTAATGTCAGATGATCCATATATTTTTAAACCGATGCTTAAGAATTTATTTATTTTATCTGAAAAGTACCTATCTAACATTTTATGCACTGTACCCCCTTCTTCTCCACATCTCTTCAGTGGCGTATCTGCAAGCATCTATAAAGTGATTATCTTTGTCGGGATAACCGCTTATAATGTTTCCGTCCTTGTCTCTCTCGTATTCGTACTTCTTGAACTCTTTTAAGGCTTTTGGTGTTCTAGCAGGGTCAAACACTAATTTTCTTTTTTGCAACCACTTCATTGAGTATTCAACGCTGCCAGGTCCCTTGATTGCTCCTCTTGCTGGAAGTCCTGCGTCCCTGTAATCATTTACAGATTTATTCTCAGCACTGTCACAAGTGATCACATAGTCATCATAACCACGCTTCTTGATTTCGGCAGCAGTCCAGTCATTTGACTTTTTGTTTTCGCCAATTTCATCAAGAAAATAAATTGTCTCTCTTGCATGGTCATAATAGAGCCGCGCAAATGCATAAGGATCTGGGAACCATCCCCAGTCAACACCCTGATAGATTCTATCAAAGTGACTAATTTCTTCGTCCGTGATAGTTCTTTCTTCGATATATTCAAAGATATTTCCACCATTTCCGTTAGCATGGCCTAAATACTCATTTTCGTAAGCATCTGGGTTCACTTCTTTTAGATGTTCAGCATCTGCAAGGAATATATCTCCGAGCCATTCTTGTTCAATGTCAAGATCAAGATATGTGCTATGCACAACCAGCGCGCTATCATCTTTTTCTTCTGCTTCTGTCGTATATTCATTCGCCCAGTTATTCTTGCTTCTCGGTGGGTTGAATGATTTAAACTTGTACGCTTCGTTACCACCACGAATCGCAGACTGCTGAATATTTCGTATTTCTTCCGGACCGGCAAATTGATCAAGTTCCTCGAACCAGACAATACCGATATATCCAAACTCTGGCTTGATAGACTTAATCTTTAATGGATCGTCAGCACCACGAAAGTATATCTTCTGTCCAGTGGGTTTATATGTAATCTCCATGGGAGATACCTTACACACAAATTCCTCGTTTAGATCTAATTTATCAATAGCCCATTTCATCTGAGCATAAACAGAATCTTTGATGGTGTTTCCGACTTTCCGCAGAATCAGAGCGTGCATGTTCGGATTATTCTTCAGCAGTTCCGGTATAATTAGTGATATGGTCGAGGATTTCATGGAACCACGTCCGCCAGGAAGAATATATTCGCTGTGTTTCTTTGCCCGGATATCCCTAATCATTTTATGGAATACGTCCGGTACAATATTCAGATCAATATGGTATTCACCTTGCAATCTGGCTTTTTCTTCTGCTTTCTGCTGTTCTTCTCTGGCTTCTTTTATAGCAAGCGTTTTCTCCAGATCATTCATGGATTTGAGCTGATCGGAGAAGTCCGGGGCAAATCCGAATGAATCAGTCAGCTCGCCTCTTGCGATCATGGAGCGGCGCTGTTGGATTTCTGCCAGAGACATGATATCGGTACATTTTTGTTTCTCGATTTTAGCCTGCTTTTCGGCTATATAAGATAAAACCTTATCATTTCTTATCAATCTATAGCCTTCCACTTCATAATTTTTATATCCAGCTTTCCTTGCGGCATCAGATGCATTTCCGCCATTTTTTATATACCAATCTGCAAACGCTTTCTGTTTAGGAGTGAGATTCATTTACCCACCGTCCTTTGTATCCGGAATAAAATATCTTTCGATAATACTCTGACTAATATCTATTTCTTGTCCAGTTTTGCATAATACAAACATATTTCTAAATTTAAGCTTGTCTGCAAAATTATCCCTTATTTTTTCTATAACAGAAAGCGGAGGTATTTTTACTTCCTTTCCTTCTCTTGTTACTCCGAGTTGACTTGCTCCACTTAATATATACTTATCTCCCACCATCATTTTCTGACCGCCTCCCATATTTCTTTTAGGCACATAACTACATCATACTGGGATGCAGTTCGTAATATTTCATAATCACAGTCTTTCCATTCTCCTCTTTTTGTAAGGTGAAGTGTAGGTGTTGATATAATTGTTACTGTTATCAATCGTTCCTGCTCATGACTGTAGAATTGTGATGTTCCAATTTTTATGATTAATCCAGTAGATAATATAGCTTTTTGAAGTTTTCTAGTAACTGCTTTTAAGTTCGCCGTATTATCACCTCACAAAAAACTGCCACATATGGCAAATAGTTATAGATATATACTATATTACCATACATGGCAGAAAAATTTGTCCCCACATTTTAATATTAATTGTAGTATTATATTTCTCTTAGTTTTCTTAGCGTATCATAAAACATAGCCATTGCCTTGCGCTTGTATGCATAGAAATCGTCTCGCTTTGCCGGTATGTACTTTGTCTTCATAATACGGTCATAGGATTTGTTTGTTACAATAGATTCATACACCAGAAGTTCAATCCCTGGAGGGCAAGAACTTATGCAGCAGTGTAAAATATCATGTCTCTGCTCTGGTGTAGCTTTCTGGCATATATCCTTTAAACGGTTAATGTCTTCTGGATATACGCCAAAATCAACAAGTGACTTTTGCCTGGTCCGCATATCATCACTCCTTTTCATTGCTATTTACGCTTGCCGACAAAATGTGCAATCAAGTAAATAGTGCCAAATGATCCGAATATTATTCCAAATGTAAATGCTATTAAACTATCAATCATAGATACGTCACTCCTTTAAACCACATAAGTATGTTGTTTTGGTGCTGCTTTTCCACGTTCTTTCCCCTTATTAAATGGCTTTACAAATACTTTCTTACCGCTTTTGTACGTTCTGTAATGTCCTCTTACGCTCCAACATGGGCAGCTGATTTGACTATGTTTTACGGATTTTTGATATAGATTATTCTCTACAACATATTCAATCAAATCATCAAGAAGAAAAATTTTATTATCTTTTTTTGACAAATGATTTTTCCCCCTGCTATTGACTTTTCTGCTTCTATCTACTTTTCTTATAGCTTTTTCCCTTGATTCAATCTTTTCCATTATGGTTATCAATGCTCGTATTATGAGTGTACAATAGTCGTGGTCAATTTTTTCGTATCTCCGATATACTTCATCCTCGACATCCGTAACTTGTCCCACCATTATCTGCATGCCATATTTTTCTGAAAATTGAATATAATACGACACTTCCGGAAATTTATCTTCTTTTTCTGGTATAGGCTCTGGAACTACTACCATTCCTTCATCAAGCAATAACTCTCGACTGTAAAGTTGTATAAGTGCCTCATGTACTTTATCTCCATCAATCAATCTAAGAGTAAAATCAGAAAAAATAAATTTACATTTCAAAATATCACCAAGCTCTTTAAGTGGTTTCAAATCTTTTATTTCACAAACAATAGTAGGAAAGAAATAATCATCCATTCTGCATCTCCTCCAACTTCTTCTCAGCTTCCTCACGGGTGAGGAATAATGATTCACCGATTTTATCTATATCCGACAACTTAAATACGCACTTTTCGATTGCACATGGCGTCTTATTTGGAATGCCTAAGATGTAATATACTTCTGTTCCAACCTTACACGGCAATCTCACAAGCAAGCTCCGTGCTTCTAAATCCTCGTAGTCGGCAAGTTTTTTAAACACTTGTTGGATATAGCAATTCCTGCATCCATCTACTACGTATTTACAAAATTCTTCGCAAGTTTTATTCCCAACGCCAATGATATATGTGCATTCATCGTCTGAGTAATCTGTTAATCTCTCCATCTACTTCACCTCTTGAAATCTTCTCATAAAATGAGCTTTCCATGATTCGTCTACTTCCACAAAATTTTCTTTTTCATATTCCTTGATCATGTTTTCAAGTTTTAAAATTTCATCTTTAAAAAAATCGTTATGTCGTTCTAAAAACTTGTCTTTTTTAAATTTTCTGCAATACTGCTCATGCGACCTTGCCTTGGTTTTCATGGTATATTCACATATTCCTGTAGTAGATGCTAACTTCAAAACTTCTTTCGCATATTCGTAATTGTCTTTATCTACCCCTCTTGGCAAAGCCCATCCCATAAAAGAATCGCATTCACAACACTTTACTTTCTTGCTCATCTGCTCTACCTCTCATACAATCTCATCAATGCACTGATTTCGACCATCGACCATCCCGCGCTGATAATCCGTCATATCATTCTCGGTAGTACTTTTCTCCGGCAGTGGCTTCAATGGACACCAATCTGGTCTTGATTCACTTTCGTAATCATAATGCTCTTCTGTTATAAGCCTCATGTCACTGTCTAAGCACTCAGCTAACTCACAACACCCCTCATATTCAGAATCGCCGCAGTATTCAGTTCCGAACGGGCAATCGTAACAATTCTCTGGCGTATAATCAATCACTAATACTGATTTTCTCATAATTCCTCCTCAAGACAACAATACACTATTGGATAGCCAGTATCACAATCACAATTGTTGTAATCAATGTCTTCCAATGCTTTACTTTTTGCTATTTTCTCAGCTTCTTCTTTTGTATCGGCTTCAATATCGTCATAATCAATTGATAAGCTCATTCCGACACTTACATGCCATTTACTCATCTGATTCCTCCTGTATCTTAGAAAGTGGTTCAAATCTTCTTTTCTGCTTTACATTTGGATATTTCTTTCTGTCCACATCACTCGTAAACATAGTCAACGGTCTGCACCATGTTACAAATGGGTATGCAAAGCACTTGTAGATCACCATGATTTCATCAGATTCTGTATGTACTGCGATATCGGTGACAATATAGATTCTTCCTTTGAAGTGTTTATATCTTCTTCCGACCATGCTATCTTTTAGCTTCCCTAATGTCCCAACTGATACATTGCTCATTCAGCTCCACCGCCTTCCACGATTTTAACAGCATAGTCTATAGCTCTATTCCATTCCAAGTCCTCATCATTGGAAACAACACGAAATCTGTCCATAAGCGATTCCGTAACTTTTTCCGCATCAAAAGCTGTTGGCTGCTCGTCAATCTTTTCAAGGATCTCTAAATCATCAGAATATGCACAATGTATCGCATGTTTCAATTTATCTGCATCAATTAATCTGCCCATCTTTCATCCTCCCACACTCCCAACAACCGCATCCTCTCATACAGTACAGCGACGGTCTTGCGTCTGTATCCGTAAAAGTCTTTCGGATTCATCGGGATATATCTTTCTCTGCTGATCTTCCTGTAACTTTTCCGGTGCAAGATATTCTCGATAACCATATCCGCTATCACCGTGTTCTTCGGGCAAGCTGACAAGGCGGCACCGGAAAGCAGGTATCCGTACTCTGCCGGGAAGTCTTTCAGCATCGTATTCAGTTTTTCTATGTCCTCTGCCGGAATACCATAGTCTTTCAGCTTTTTATTCCTTGTCAGCATACCGTTTTCCTTTCTATTTGTCTGGGTGGTGCTTATCGTACATGATCGCTACACATACAAGACCAACTACTCCGACTATGGTTCCAAGGGTGAATCCTAATATGAATGTAATCATAGCTCATCCTCCTTGTATGGTTCTGGAAGTGGCATCCAGGCAATAACTTTATACATCTTTGTTCCTCCATGCCCATCTGAATATTTATCCCATTCAAGATATCCATATTTCTTTTCGTTCCAATATCCGGCATCTCCAAATTTTAAATAATTCGCAATTCCATAAAGCTTTTCAGGTGTTCCATAGACTTTTTCAAGCGTTACAAGATACTCTTTTTCATCTTCCGGTAATCTCTCACTGACAGGAATCCAACCATTTTCTTTCTCATCCTGTTCCAGATCAGCCAGAAGCTGCTCAATCATATCTTGAATAACTTTGACATGTACCCCAGCGTATTTGTAGCAGTCCGAATATTTATCCTTGTACTGCTTTAATCTGTCTTTGATATGTATCATATTATTCCATCCTTTCTCAATGCCCGCTTCTCACCATGGAAAACAACAGTTCTGTCATGGATCTTTTTCTTGGTCCATTGTTCCCACACTTCAAAACAACTGATAATCTCCATTTTTCCACATCTCCACCTAGTGGTGTTGGGTTTTCAAATTCTTCGGCAGCATCTCTCTGATACGGAACTGCAACCATTACTCCCATGTTACCTATTTCCGCGTAACATTCCGGAAAATTCTCACGTATATGTTGGGCAAATTTTCCATTTTTTAAATCAGGTAAAATCTCTTTGTAGCACTCCATTGTTGTTATAAGATAGTTTTTTTCGCCAATAAAATTTAATCCATTTCCGCTGTAAACATCCTCTTTGCAGCTTTTGATTTCATAGCATGTAAATATTCCTTTTTCGATTGCTGAGATAGAACACTGATTTTCCGGAATAAACTGCATGTAATCTACTCTTCTTGGCTTTCCTGCTGCGTAGCCATAATCAAGGCTTACTTCTCTAGCCCAGTATTTACCTGGGCCAGAAAAACGGCTTTTTTCCAGTAATTGACTAAGAAATTTTGTTGTTTCAGATCTTTTCATGCTTCCACCTCCTCATAAGTTTCTCTGAATATATCCGGCTTACACGGATAAAACTCACCGTGAACACCGCGGATGATATAATCACCAATATTCGCCAGATGTTCGCCCTCAAGTGTCTTAATAACCAGACCGCCTGGAACTTTCCAATGGTCAATATAGAAATTCTTACCTTCTGCCGACATGTACTGGTCTGTACACTGATAGTCCGTCAGGAAATCGAACATTTCTCGATGATTTGTACCAGTCCACTGTACTGCATCAATGACAACTGGCTTCTTTCTGTACTTCATACTTCCACCTCACTATCTTCTGGCATCTGAAACAGGATTGATTTTCTTATCTCATTTCCATAGCCTTTTAATACAGCAATTCCATGCGCCACACTTTCTTTTGTATTATAGCTTCCTGTGTATGCTGATCCCGCCAGCCCATTGCCAACAATTTCGCCAGATTTGTATTCCATGTATGCTTCCTGAATCATATCCAGTACTTCCATGGCTTTTGCTTTGGTGGAATATCTTCCAATACCTTTCGCTGTTCATCTGTCAGTAAGTGCATTGAGATATAACTCGCAGTAGCAAATTTATCAAATTCGCAAAAACCAACGCATTCATGCCCCGCTAATTCCATCCCCCTGCGAAACCCTCCGATTCCTGCGAAAAAATCTATAAATTTCATTTTAAACTCCCATCTTCTTAACCAGATTCTTATTCATCTCATCAAATCTTACATCTGTGTTCTCCTCAATGTCCTGCATCATGCTCAGGACGCTTATTTCGCCCTCATTTGCCATTTTAACGTATTCATTGGCAGTTCTTATCACATCAAGCAATCGCTTCGTAGAAAAGCCATATAAACGTCTCAAGGCCATCATGGTTGTAACGGTATTGATCGTATTACTCCAATCTTCACCAACGGTAAAACCATCCTCGTAGGCTTGCTGCTCTACGTCTTTTACCTGTCTATAACAGTTCTGCATAGCCCGTCCAAACGCATAAGCCGCCTGATTAGAAGTCTGAACAGGAAATCTGGTCTTTTTCTTGACTTTTAATTTGCTACTCATTTTTCCTTCATCTTTCTGAACTTGTATCCTGTCACTCGGTACGCTCGTGGCGTGCCGGGGTTGTCTGTCGCAAGTAAGCCACTTTCCAGTAATTCGCCGAAATGATTCTACACGGTATGGTTAGATATGCTCAGACCTGCTGCGATTTCTGGAATACTTGGCGGATAATCATGTTCTTTCAGATATCTTATGATGTACAGATATATGTCTTTCCTTGTCTGGATACCCTCATAGTACTTTCTTGCTGTGTTATATGGCATTTCTATCACTCCTGTCATGCTTTTATATTTCTTCCCATTTGAAGCGGCCCTTACCCGAATTACGCCACTGTCCGATGCCTCTCAGTTCTCCATAGTCAAGCCATTCTCTGACTGCTGCTTCATGGCTATCGCATAAGCACTTGATTGTGAACTCAATCCAACTTCCGGCAGGTATTGTCTCACTATTTGCCAGTGCAATTCTTTCACCCTGCGGTGTTTGTCCTCTCAGTGGCCTCTGGCAAGCTCCTATTTCACCTTCAAAATGAATTGGAATTTTGCGTTCTTCAACGAAAATTAGACCGTCAATTTCTTTTTTGTAAGCCTTGATTTTTGAAGATTTTGAACCAGTTACCTTTCTCAGCATTCCACAAGCATCTTTGAAAAAGCCCTTAATCTGGTAATCCCAGTAAATCGGTACACCGTTATCTCTTGGGAATATGGTCATGGATTTCTCAACCACTCCTTCAATTCCGATTGCTTCAATCTCTTCTTTTCTTGTTGGTGCGTCTGGTGCATTCGAAGCAATAAATGTTTCGTGGATTTCCGGATCTGCACTTGCTGTTCCTAAAATTTCTTCCAAAAATGTCAATCTTACTTTTAATTCTTTCATTCTGCTATTCTCCTTGTAATTTTTATAGTTTTCTTACATTGCCGTGCTACTCTCTGCCTTAGCTCATTCCACCACGGTTATTCCCTTCCCAGCGCATCGTCGCCGTTCCTCTGCGGTCCCTTAACTTCTTATTCCGTAGCACATCGCTGCTGTTCCCCGCCATTTCGTAGCTATCTTATCTAATCATTACATTTCTACGCCGTAGCTTTTCCGTTCAGCGCCTCTGCCCAGCTTTTCGTTTCCTTGCGCCGCCACAGCTATGCATATCGTTTCAACACCTTTCGCAGCAACTCCTCTGCGTTTCCTCGCAAAGCAGTGCCTTTACATTTCAATTCACTTCATTGACATGCCTTTAACTCGTCTTTAATTCTTGTAAGTATCTGCTTAATCATCTTCTCTCCTCTATCCCATTATGCTCGCAAGGAACTGTCTCTGTTCTCCTGCTGCTTTTTTCTTTCGAATGCCTTCCTCCGGCATCTGTAACTCTACACAGGTCTTGATGATCCGGTCTCTGGTCCTGGTGTCCACATTCAGATTATCGGTGCTCATGTTGGAAGTGTAGATTGTAATGTTTCCGTCCTCCATACGCTTGTTGATCAGACGGAACATTTCCTGCCGCTGCCATTCCTTGTCTGCCTGTGCACCGATATCATCCAGAACAAGAAGTTTGCAATCCCGGTATACCTGACTGGGATCCTCTTCTCCGCGATCACGCTTGTAGCTGTCACCAACAGCACTTATGTAGTCAGGTGCAGTCACGAAACGCATTTGCAGATCGTATTTCATCATTACCGATTTCGCCAGGCAGCACGCCAAGAAGGTTTTTCCACTTCCCGGTGTCTTACTCCACAGATACAGTCCCTTTCCTGCCATTTCCCACTTCTGGAAATGGTTCAGAAAGGTGGTGCACAAGTCTCTCAGTTTGCTCATGTCTCTCTGGTAAATATCAAAATCGAACTTGCCAAGATCTGCCTCATGGTACTCTTTTGGTACTCCGGTACGGTCCTGTGCTCTATAACCACCTTTGCACTTTGGACATTTGCGCGCATATTGAATTTCTTCTGGAAGTCCGTAATCATAGACCGTGGCATAATATGTCTCCCATCCAGTCCCATGGCACACAGGACACTCACCATAATCTGACTGAGTTAGTTGGTTCTGGTTCATCTTTTACCGCCTCTTTTCTCGCATCATAGTTTCCGTCAAGGACCTTAGCCATGTTGGTATCGCTGATCAGCCAGTCGAATGTTGCCCGCCAATTGCGCTTGTTTGCACCTTTTAGGAACTCAGAAGCCTCTGCTTTTTCAAACAAAATCCGGAAGTCCTCGCGAGTGTAGCCTGCTCTTATTCTGGCATTAATAGCTTTCTTCCTTGCTTCAGACATCTTTACCAGGCGGGGGTACGACCCACAAACGGAATTGTATAATTCACGAATCGTGGCATAGATGCTGTTTTCAGGAGTTCCACTCTCATAATCTCCTTTAGGAGATTTATTATATTCTTCCTTTCTTTCCTTCTTCCCTTCTTCTATTGTTGCCACTTGACTGCCCTCTGACTGCCCCTCGACTGCCACTTGACTGCCACTTGACTGATACTGATTGTAGTTTTTTACTGTAATTACGCTGAATTTAGGGTGTCGGCTGACTGCCACCTCTCCGGTATTTTCCAGATGTTTTAGTGCAGTTCTCACATTCTTTATTGTAAGGCCTGTTTCTGCCGCCATATTCTGCTGCGAAGTAACCAGTGAACCTCTCGGCACTTCTGTTCCCTGGAAGCGGCCCGGCTTCCAGTTTGCCTTTAGCAGGATATGCAGGAACAGCACCTTTGTATTGATGTCCGTGTACCATTCCCAATCAAGGATTTTCCTGCTGATCTTCACGTAATCCATAACCAGCCTCCCATTCCTCGTATATCTTCATCCATTCATCAAGTGGCATCGTAACCAACCACTCACAATGGTTTTTCCTGTGGAACACCGCCGGAAGTTCATCCGGTTTCCGATCCCTCTTTGACTGATCTACAGCCTCATATATATTTAGTTTTTCTCTTCTCTTCACTTCAATGTGAATTCCAGGAAGACCAACTACATCCGCATCTCCGTTGGACCCACAATACTGCTGACCTCTTCTTGCCTTGTAACCATACCCGCGAAGGATACCTGCTACTTCCCTTTCTCCGACAGCCCCTTTACTTCTACTATTCATGCGTCTCCTTTCCCCCTCAGGAAGTTATAACAGGTCACTCCCTGAAGGAAAATCGTGTGATATATCTATATGAATTTTAGTTGCACCCGTATTTTTTATATATAAGCTCTTTTGGATTCCATCCGGGATAGATACAACTCATGTATTTTTCGATATATGCCAGCATATCTGGTCGTAAACCTTTTGCTCCATTATCTAGGAGCTGATGGTGGTATCTACATCCGGTAACTCCATTCTGTTCGATTCCAAGTCCACCCTGTGATCGGTTGACAATATGCATAATATCAAGCTGCTTATATTGGAAATCGGATGAAGAATGCATATAAAAACCAATCTGGCAAAATATGCAGCCGTGATCTCTATCGAGAATTCTTTTGCGCGTTTTTGCATCAAACTGTAACGCTTTTGTTCTTTTGTTCATTTACACCACCTATCCCATACTGCTCAAAAAGCTTTCGTTTCTCAAATGGCGTCATAATCTCGCCGTCTGGTATTCCAGAATCCCTGCAATCTTGAATCAATCCACTAATCAAGCGTGCCATCTCCTCTGTGTCATATGTACTGGATCCACGGAGAAGTATATACACTCTTTTTATTTCTCCATCTCTTGTTACTACCGTTTTTGGAAGTGGTTTCAGATGATACTCAACCTTGCTCAATACATCGTTTTCTGTCTCTTCAGTATCTGGAAGATAAACAGCTATCAGGTTTCCATCAACATGCTCTATCTGTCCGTAACGACGCAAAATCCGGTTGTGAGCTTCGTCATTCGTCCATCCATGCACCCTGGCAAGCTTAGTGAGTAATACCCAGTAATATGCATTTGCGTCCAGTGAACGCTTATCTCTGTGCTGTTTAAGGCGAACATCTAGCTTATCAAGTTTTGCCAGTTCGCCAGCATCTCGTGCATCCTCATTCAGTTCTATCTGAAGATTCCACTTATCTGTCACAAGATCTTTTGCTAACGATTTAATCTTTCCTGTGAATTCCATTTAAGCACCACAATTCTGCTTGAAATAATCTATGTTTTTTGGATCCGTTATCGCCTTGATATTTCCTATCGTCAGCTGGTTGACAGAGGTAAGACGATATTTCTCAAGAACTTTCTTTTCACTCAGTCCATTCTTATTCATGAACGAACGTAATGCTGATATATCCGCATCTGAAATCTCCGATCCAGGATTATTATGCTGATCATACTTGGTCTTGGTTTCATTCCAATAGATATCTGCACCAATACCAAGATTCTTGCATGCCACTGACAATGCATCCGTGGTTGCCATTTTGTAACACTCATCAGATACATAGACTCCGTTCCGTTCTTTTGTCGCCAACTTACTGCCGCCGGTTCCGGGAATTGCCTGTGACCACTCGCCCTCGTATTTGACGTACAGTTCAATCGCCACGAAAACACATATCTCATCACCAACAGTCTCCATCCATTTCTCAACTGTTTTGTAATACCAGCCAAGACCGCAGGGGCCGAACTGCTCCGTCAAGCACTTGATGCGCCACATCGGGTTGATGTCTGTAAAACCTTTCAACCGTCCTGCCGTAATAGCTTTTTGGGCATCTTTAGGAACTTCCCGAACCTTGTTATATAACTCAAGATTTTCCATAAGCCTCTCCTACTTGATCTGGATATTCTGCGAAGTTATCAGAGTAATTCCCGGAAACTTTTCTCCGGCTTTCAGTGCTGCCTTCAGACCGGCCTTGTCCGGCTTAGGCTCTGAATACTTAAGATATTCTTCTGGGACAGATGCACCCTCCGCAATATCCACGGAGCTACCACTTCTAAAAGAAATTGCTACTCTTGCAGACTTAAACTTTTCACCATCCAGATATCGGGAAAGATACTCTTTCAGTGATGCCGCTTTGCTTTCTGCGACTTTCTGCCTCTTGGCAAGATTTTCTTTTTCAGATTTCAGTGCTTCTGCATCTGACAAAAGATTCTTGATCCAGCAACCGATGTTCTCGATTTTCTGGTCTCTTTTCATCTGTAGAGATTCAAGCTTTTTGATATCTACGATTTCCCCTGTTTCCATATCTACGCAATTAAGGATTTCATTTTCGATTTCGTACAGATTCATTCTTATTTCCCTCTCTTTCTACTAATCTATAGTTGCTTGCTTGTCTTTTTATTGGCCCGGAATGTCTATGCGTAATGATTTCCAGGTATTCATCCTTTATATCTCCGTTGCCAGTGAAGTTCATAGCGGACACCTCCCGTTGATAAGCAGTTCCAAAAGGTATTTCTTCGCACCCTCAAAACTTCCAGCTTCGGACGGAAACTCGTAAAACTGGCACACTGAAAAATGCTTTACGATCTCCCCTGCATCATTAAATACATAAATATAAACTCTGGATATGTCGTCACACGCCGTATAGTCAAAATTCACATGCGCCGTTGTTTCACTTGAAACTCTCAGACACAAATCAAATATTTCTCTGATTTTCTCTTCGTTCATAATTTCCTCCTTGTATTGACTTTTGGTTTCTTTCCTTCTACAATGAAGAAGAGATATATTGTCTTGGATCCTTATTTGAGTTGCAGCTCTGAGGATCCTTTTTTAGTTGGCATGTCTAGCATGTCCATTCTTTCCACGTCCTTGCTATGTACACAGCTCCGATCAGTCCCAACGCTCCCATGATCTGGTCACGGCTGTTGTCCCAGGTCCAGAACGGAAGATACGTTGCTATCCCTCCAATCAGAATGGAGTCTATCCAATCTTTCATGTCAAAGCCTCCAATATTTCCTCGTTAGGGAAGTTCAATCGAATAAAAATATGCCGCAGTTCCGGATACGTGAATGTTTCTGGCTTATTTCGCTTTTTACGGAAAGTGTTTTCTGCCATTCCGGTAATTGCTGCCATCTGTGCATCACTTACTCGCTCGGCCTCCATCCTTTTTGCAATATTGCCTTTTAAAAGGATGTATTTCTTTTGCTCTGTGGTATATCTGATTGCCACAGTCTTTCCTCCTTTCTTACTTAATAAACATCCATGCAGCGTTTGAAAGAATTAATGCAATCATGGTTACAATCCATGCGCAGAACCATTTGTGAGTCTGCTTTTTTGCCTCTCTTACAACTTCAACTGCATAGAAAGTTTCGAACTCTTCAAAATTTGTCACTTTTTTATCCTCGGTTTTCTTCATAAAAAATCCTCCTGTTCTCTTGCGAAATACAGGAAGAAATGATATGATTATCCCGTAATCCGCTAGTGTGGTTAGTGGTTTACAGCTCCGAGGCGAGAGGTTTCAGCTCTCCTTCGGAGCACTTTATTTTTCAAAATGTTTTTCCATAAGGTCAGCAATCATAAGGTATCGTTCAAATTTCTTCATGTTTTCCTCCTTATATATGGTTTGATTAGGTTATATTTACTTTTAAGAATTTTCTTCTTACTCCTGATCAAAAAATATTTGGCACATAAATATAATCCATAGGAATTGATGATAATTCACTAATCTTTCTAAGCTGGTTGATTGTTGGTTCTTTTTTATAGGATTCAATTTCTTTCAGCTCTTTTATGGAAATTCCTAATTCTTTTGCAAATCCGTTTCTGCCGAGCCAGGAATTTGTGATGCACGCAGAAATCAGAACACATGGTTCGGAACTGTTTTCTAATATTTCTTTCCATTTTTCTCTTCCTTCAGTGCTTTTCCCATGGCTTAAAGCCCAGTCTTTGTGGTTATTCCATTTCTGATCTTTGTAGTTATAACCAGTTGACGGATTTAATGTCCCAAGTTTTTTCTGCCATTCATGCTCTTTTTCTTTTTCACTATAATCCGATATTGTGTCAATCGTCTCACAAGTTAAATTGACACCAAAAGTATCACAATCAGATTGAAAAAGTTCGACAGTATGTCTGCCAGATTTTAAAAGATTTAAATGCTCTGCAAATCTGGATTTAACATTTCTTGTGCTGCCTACATATTTCTTTCCTGTGACTACATGAGTAATCACATATACATATCTCGGAAATTTCATTTTAAAAATCCTCGTTTCGTGTTATACTCCCTGTACGGGGAGGTGATTAAAATAAATCAAATCATTTCAATTTTAAAATCAGCTAAAGAAATCATTACATTTGAAAATGTTTCCTTTATGCTTGGGTTAATAGGGTCTGCTGGAACTGCATGGAACTTATTCCAATCTCGAAAAAAGATAGAGTTTATTCCTATTGGTTTCAAGTTGAAAGATAATAATGAACTGATTGTTCATTTTGAAATCATCAATCATTCCAGAGTTGCCATATCAATCGTAAATATTTCTTATGTGTATAGCGGAACCCATTATTCATGCTTAAAAGGGCGTGCTATTGGCGAGTCAATTTATCACGAAAGAATGCAATTAAAGAACCTAACAGACTTCTATACACAACCTTTTCCTCTACAATTGGTTGGGCTTGGCGGTACTTCGGAATATATTCGATTTGAACTTCCGACAGAAATTCATCCAGATTTTTCCAAACCTCAGACTTTTCAAGTGTCTGCCAATCGCGGAAGGGCAACTGAAATGAAACTTCTGCTAACTGATTCGGATTCGTCCAATTTACATAAATTTCATATTCGGACTTCAATCCGTTCTCTCTTTCAAAAGTGGTTTTCAAGCAACCATCATTGAAAGTTTGAAATATCAGCTTTCCACTACCAAGCGGACTGTATTTCATGTTTTCGTCTCCTTTCCAGTAGCATTATTGCGACTGCTGTGTAAAAAAAATGTCTATTGCTTCGTCCCTGCTTAAAGGAACTGCGCTTACAATTCCGTGAATTTCACCGATTGTAAATTTCTCGCCGCCGTCTTTCAGTTTGCGGTAAAAAGTACTTCTGTCCATACCAATTGCGCTTGCAACAGCTTCTTGCGTATTTCCATGCTCAACAATTTTACCTTTAAGTCTTGCTATATTTACAATCACAAGTTTCACCTCCTTTCCAGTAGCATTATTGCGACTTTATGATTATATATTACCTCTCGCAGTCGCATTTGTCAATACTAAAAATCGCATTTTTGCAATTATTTTTGTTGCATATTTGCATCACTTGTGGTATTATATTTTCAAGGAAAGGAGGTGTGGAAAATGTCGGAAACTGGTGAACAAATGAAAAAAAGAAGAAAACAACTTAATATGAGTGCTGATGAGTTAGCTGAGAAATTGGGAGTTTCAAGATCAACTATATTTAGATATGAAAAGGGTGATATTGATAAAGTTCCTGCTGAATACATAGATAAGTTAGCGAAAGCACTTAGTACAACGCCCGCTTACCTAATGGGATGGGAAGAGAATTTGGAAACAGACACGGATTTTATTCCAAAGATGATGTCAAATCCAAACATCGTTGAACATGTTAAGTTGCTGATTGAATTAAGCGAATCTGATAAGAAAAGCGTTTTCGACATGATTGAATTTCTCCATAAAAAAGGCAGGGATTAATTCCCTGCTTTCTTAATACCCCCATTGTTTTTTGAACGAAATAATCATGTTGTATAAAAACTTCATAAATTTTTCACTATGTATATTTTCTATCATTTCAATAATCTCTTTCTTATAATCCATAAATAACCCTCCCTATTGCAATTACCACCTACATTACAGTATATGTGCGGTTTGTGGGAAATATAACCGAACATTCGTTCATTTTTTGCTATTATACCACTAATGTTCGCCCTTGGAAACTGCCAGATATACACCGATATGTTTATGATTGCATAGAAATTATTCGTAACATCAAAGATATAGTCTTTTCTGTTTAGTGGCAGGGCGAATAAAAACGGTGGCATGGTCTGCTTTATTTCATGGGCGCTATTCTTATGTAGGGTAGAAGATCTGTACGCATTTTGGACAGAATACACTTCTGACTCTTCGCGGATATAATCGTCTACGCACATTGGTAAACAAACAATGTAATTAAGCAAAAGCACAGCTCCTATTATAATTAGTATATTTTTGATTATTTTCATTTTACAAATCACCTAAAAATGTCTATTTACAACTAAATTTAACGATGTTATAATAAAAATAACATATTTAAACACTTTTTTTTGCAAATGGCGAAAACAACGCCCATAAGGGAATGATTTGAATGAAAATTGCGATTTGTGACGATAATCCTTTGCAGATTGATTTTTTTAAGGCTCATGTTGATGAGTTTTTGAAAAAGTGTGGAGACAAGAGCTACACGCTAAACACTTATAGTAGTGGGAAGCCGCTGATTGATGATATAGCAGACGGTCAATGGTACGATATAGTCGTGCTGGATGTGGTCCTAAATAATGAGAATGGCATAAATGTCGCAAAGCAGCTCAGGAAAAATGGATATAATGGCAACATTGCCTTCTGGACAGCATATAAAAACTATGTATTTGACGCATTAGACGTCTTACCAGTGCATTACATCATCAAAGGTTCTGAACATGGACGCATGTTTTCTGTCGTAGCGCACACGTTGGAAGATATCCGAGAGAAAGCCTTAACTATCAAAAACCGAGACCACTTCCACCGGGTAGAATTCCGGCATATCGAATACATAGAAAGCCGAAATAAATCAATTCTCGTCCACTGTACTTGCGGCGTTATTCATGTAGCACGTGGAAAGCTGTCAGATATAGAGCCGCATCTTGATGGAAGATTTCTCCGTTGCCATCAAAGTTATATCGTCAACATGGACGAAATTAAAGATGCATCAGATCATTTTGAGATGATATCGGGGGATATTGTTCCAATCAGGCAGAGGGAGGCTGCCAAAATAAGGAATCTATATAAGAATTATATCGAGAATTTTGAGTAATCGTGTCAAAAGGGGGAAATATGAAAAAAATACGAAATGTGTTGATGATCGTTTGGACCGCATTAATTGTATTAATGATTGTGGCCTTGATGAGTTCAAACGATCTTTCATCAGACAATATTATGGTCGTTGTTGTACTTGAGGTATTTGGAATTGCTGTTTTGTATCTTATTTTTGCACTTTTGCTGTCTATTAAAAATAAGGTTCAAAAACCTGCAATATCAAATAATTCCGTAGCAACCCAGCCAGCGGTTGTAGAAAAACCTGTTCGAGTATTGAATCTGAGAGTTATATCCGGTAAGGAGGATTTTGAGCTTGGTTCCAAACACGCAAGATTTGATTTGAAGCAATGGAAAGATGGGTCTGTTACAGTGTCAGATGCTCCAACCAAATATGAACTTTTCGACTATGAATGGAACGGGCCGGAATACAGAACAGTAGAAAAGACAACTACAACATCTCACACTAAAGGGAAAAGTAAAGAAAAAACGAAACGAAGAGGGCATTTAGCAGGAGCCGTTGTTGGAACCGCTATTGCTCCGGGAGTTGGAACTATAGTCGGTGCAGCTGTTGGAACTGGAAAGAAAACCAAAGGAAAGAATAATTCCACTACTACTGGAACTGCTACCACAACAAGTGATAACATTGAAGTGGATTCTTATGCATCTATGAAAATGCGGAATATCGAAACCAATCAAATAAATACTATTGGATTCCGCTGTAGTTCAAATATAGATATGCAGTTAAAGAGCTTCAATATTTTCAAAAGCTCTGATGCTGTTGAAAATGTTCGAAATCAGAAAACATCCGTTGAACTACTGAAGGATTACAAAGAGCTTTTAGATAGCGGTATTATTACTCAAGAAGAATTTGACCAGAAAAAATCAGAACTTTTATAAAAAAGAACCGGCTCTCACTACCAATGAGAACCGGTTTTTAAAAAAAAAAGAAAAATATTTTTACGTTCCGCAAAGCATACTGAAGTGAAACGTATCGCCTGACAAGTCATATTGTATCATCTTCGGTGTGTTCGGACAAGTCAGAAAGTTTGTTCGGTTAATAAGGAGGAAAAGAAATGGCAACTGCAAAAAAACTGCCATCTGGCTCATGGAGATGTCAGGTATTCAGTCACATCGAAGAAATCCCATTATCAGACGGGACCATCAAAAAGAAAAGGGTTTATAAATCTTTTACATGCTCAGATCCTAGCAAAAAAGGGAAGCGAATCTGTGAGCAAATGGCTGCCGAATGGGCAGCAAAAAAAGAAAGTGAAGTATTGACTGCGCGATATGTTCCACCAGAAGATATGACATTAAAAGAGGCATGTAATAAATACATAGAAAGCAGAACAGGTGTTTTATCCCCTGGAACTATTAGAGAATATAAGCGATCTGTCAAAAGAGACATGGCTAAACTTATGTCATTAAATATAATGGAAATCACTCAAGAGGATGTTCAAGCTGAAATGAATCGTGAAGCACTTACTCATTCGCCAAAAACTGTGTACAATATGCATGGCTTTCTTTCTACTGTCTTGAAGACTTATCGTTCGGATTTCATCTTAAGAACTTCCTTACCTAAAAAGGTAAGACCGAAAATCTATGTACCTACATCTGCCGAAGTCAAAAAGGTAATTGAATGTACTGTAGGTAGTGAATTAGAGATACCTGTTCTTCTGGCAGCATTCGGTCCAATGAGGCGGTCAGAAATCTGCGCGCTTAATTCTGATCATATCAAGCAGAACATAGTACATGTCGAATATGCTATGGTTATGAATGATTCTCATGGTTGGGTTATCAAAAGACCAAAATCTTTTGCTGGCGATCGTTTTATTCCATTTCCGGATTTCGTTGCAGAAAAACTTAAAGGTATACATGGAAAAATAACAAATTTGAATCCGGCGCAAATATCTAATAGATTCGCTGATGTTTTAGAGGATAATCATATACATCATTTCCGTTTTCATGATTTGCGTCATTATTGCGCATCTGAGTTGCATACTCTTGGAATTCCAGATGTATATATTATGCAGCGCGGCGGTTGGGAGGATGATACCACATTAAAAAATGTATATCGGCACGTTCTGGTTGATCGAGAAAAAGAGATGAATGAAATTGGGAATGATTATTTTTCAAAGCTATGCAACACAAAATGCAACACGAAATAAACAAATGCTGTAAAATAGGGAATGTTAGGCTTTTTCTTACAGGTTCAAGTCCTGTCATCCGCATTTTTTATGCAGTACTTGTATTTACTAGGATTGCCAAGAAATCAAGTATTTTCAATGCTTACAGCAATTTTAAATTAGCTCATAAAATATGTTATTTTGCCAGTTTTGGCATAAAAAAGAAGAACTATGCAACACGAAATGCAACACGAATTTGATACAATATGTAAAAAAACAGCCCCAAAGAATAATTCCAAGGGGCTTAAATTTATGCTTTTTTGATGTATTTTGCAGAAACAAATCCAAAATATTTTCCGGCAATGCGGATATAGTACCAAGATGCTCCATCTTTGGCTTTAATGGTATCGCATACATCAACTAAATTGCCTTTTGCAAGTGTAGGATAGCTTTTAAGCTGTGCATACTCTGTTCCTGCCCATGTGCGGACATTAAGTGTATTTGCAGTTACCTTTCCCACCCATTTCGGAGTTTTAGACAGAATAGTTGGCGTTGAAAGCGTACTTGCTTTTGCGCCAGTGGTAACAGCGATAGCCACGTGGTGGTTATCATTCAGGAGGATATCTCCTGCCTTTAGATAGTCACCGGATGTCAGATACTTTCTATCCGTCAGTACTTTCGCACCGGCAATCTTCATTGCAGCTCTCATGTTCCGTGTTGTCAGATAGATGCTTACTGCTTTCAGTTTTGCATTATTTAGGCGATATCCAGCACCCTTGACGATAGCTGCTGTACTTGCGCTGCAATCAGATTCACAAGCTACCGTGATCTGCGCCGGATCGTAGTTACTTGCCTTTAAGTGCCGCCAGAACGAATACCGGTCATTGCTGTTTCCGGAAGTACCCTGATCGTATCCGATGAGATTGTTCTGTGCCGCTTTTGTCGCCATGTCTGCGATCATGGTTGCGATTTTAGCGTCATTGAATCTTAGAACACAGAGCCACGGTCTGCTGTACCAGTTCATGATCTGATATTCTGTACCAGTCTGATCTCCTGCTTTCCCACCTGCATATCTTCCTCTTTCATCATGTCCGCAGTTACTGATTTTTACCATTTTAGTTTCTCCTTTCTGGTTAGAATCTCTGTAGTCTTTGTAGAACACATCCATATCAACATTTCCGCTGATTCCTGGAACTTTTCCTTTGCTGGAATACTGCCAGCCTACACCGACATTCGGACGTAATCTTTCCTGCACAGAACCATTGTCGCTTGCTGGATAACGAGCAATCCAACAATCATACTGCTTCAAAGCATCTGACAGAACGTTATTATACCAGTCCAGATTACAGTAGATACCGGCCTTATAACCAGCTTTCTTGATTCTGGTCAGAAACGCTACTGCAATATTCTCGATAGCCTGTTTTCCGAGACTTCTTTGCTGTGCCCATTCCAGATCGTAGAATACTGGAAAGTCAAGTCCACGTCCACCAAGAACAGAAATTACGTTCTCAGCTTCGTCAATCGCTTGTGCCGGTGTTAAAGCATAACTGTATTTGTACCCACCGATAAGAATTCCATTGGATTTACAACCTTTGTAATTATGTTCAAAAGATGTATCAATTCCAGATTTCTGATGAATTCTTAATATCGCAAACTTGATTCAAGAATTTTTAACTTTCGTCCAATCAGGTTTCCCTTGAAAAGATGATACGTCAATACCTTTAATTTCCATATGTTCTCCTTTCACACCACGTATCTGTGGTGACTGTATTTCAATGATTCTTGCGATACCTTCGCATAAATCATAGTCGTGTCTAATTTTTCATGTCCTAACATCTTTTGTAATTCTGTAACATCCATGCCACGTTCCAAAGCGCTTGTAGCAGTAATATGTCTTATCAGATGCGGATTTTTTCAATTTTGTCAAAATAATGTACCTCCCACAGATTCATTTTGCCACATGAGATGTACTGTTCACAAACCAATTAAACAGGAGTTCTGGGCCGCATATAGAATATACTTTTGTAGCTTCCAATACACCGTCCATCATATCCATGTTGTCGCAAACGTTTCGTTGTTATGTTCTCCATCATTTTTTTGATCCTTGCTATTTTAAAGAAATTCCTCTTGCACTAACTTCGTTCATTCCTGCCTTACTATAGTTTACCCATACATAATATGTACTGTCTGTGTTATTTATAGGAGGAACGCATGTTACTATAGCAGGATCTCTTTCTGCCTTATCAATTACTGTATTATCTGTGCATTCGGTTTTTGAATTCGTTACAGCAATCTGCGAAGGTTTTGATTGCTGATAATGGGCTTTTATTTGCACAATAAAAATGTTTCCTTTTGGGACGGTAAATTCTAATCCACTGTATACAAACTCTCCGGCTTTTGAAACATTCGCTCTTTTTGATATGTTGATTATTTCTATGGTTTTTTTACTATTTTAT